>Ga0075364_10001870_pt1 | contig 11685 bp, 7 predicted proteins | sample EndMetdeltDD1764_FD_71517 | JGI IMG/M metagenome (GOLD analysis project Ga0075364, IMG submission 71517) | Populus endosphere microbial communities from Tennessee, USA - Endosphere MetaG P. deltoides DD176-4 | ecosystem: Host-associated > Plants > Roots > Endosphere | place: USA: Tennessee... | reverse complement strand
GGACATCGCGATTTCCACCGAGTACGCCGACCGCATGGCCCGCTGGGCCTGGTGGGATAACCTGGAAAAAATGCTCTCGGACATACTCAACGCCGCACTGCTGGTGGTCACGCCGCTGGTGCCCGGCATGGGCGAGTTGATGCTGGCGTACACCGCGTATCAACTGACCAATGAGGTGGTCGAGGGCATTGTCGACCTGGCCGAAGGTCGCCTGGCAGAGGCCGGTGAGCAAACCATCGGTGTGCTGGAAAGCATCGTCCAGTTGGGCGCATTTGCGGCGGGTGGCGCAATCGGTAATGTGGCGCGAGCGAAACTCTCGCCGTTTTTCGAAAGCCTGAAACCGGTGCAGTTGGCAAACGGTGAGACACGCCTGTGGAACCCTGATCTCAGCCCTTATCAACGAGCCGACGTGGTTTTGCCGGCGGATGCACAGCCTGATGGACAGGGTATTCACCTGCATCACGGCCGGCGAATTTTGCGCCTGAACAATCAACACTTCGAGGTGCTGGACGACCCGGTCAGCGGGCAACAGCGCATCCGCCATCCGCAGCGGTTCGACGCCTATGCACCGACTCTGCGACACAACGGCCAGGGTGCCTGGGTTTGCGAAACGGAGAATCCACGGAGCTGGGAAGGCACGACACTGATGCGCCGCCTGGGCCATACGACCGATGCCTTCAGCGACACGCAACTGGAGCAGATCCGTCAGATCAGCGGTACTGAAGAGGCCGCGCTGCGCAGGATGCACATCGAGCACGCCCCTCCACCGCCCTTGCTGACCGACACCTTGCAACGTCTGGGGGCACCGGTGAATCCGCCTCCTGCGTTGTCCTCCGAAATGGCCGCACTTTTCAGCGATTTTCCGGAACTGCCTGAAACCGTCGCGGAAAAAATCTTCGCTGGCGCCACCCCGTCGGAACGCCAGCAGATGACCCGGCACAAGCGCCTGCCCTTGCGTCTGAGAAGCCAGGCCCGGGAGCTTCAGTTCGAGACCCAGGCGGTCCGCGCCGCCCACGGCCTGTACGACGACGCGTTGGTCAGCGGCAATACCGAACGCCTGGTGCTGGGTACCTTGCGGATGCAAACCGATACCTTCGGCAACCTGCGTATCGAGATCCGCCAGGGCGCCATCGACGGCGAACTGCGATGCAGCGCCGGGCCGGAAGATGCAACCCGGGTGCGATTGATGATTCGCGACGAATCCGGAAAGTATGAAGTGCGTGACGCCGAAGATCAGCAGATCCATGCGGCCGATGATTTTCTTCCAGCCCTGCTCCAGGCCATGGGCAGGGATGGGATGAGAGCGGTGGGATATCGACCGGGCGATACCGAGTTCTTCAAGCAGTGGATCATCGCAAAGATCGAAACACCGAGCGAGCGCCGGACGGTTCTGGCCACGCCACCGATTCGTACTGTGGCCGAGCACGAGACCGTGCTGTTGGTACGTGGTGCCGGTACCAGCAAGTCCGGTCAAACGCTGCACGAACGGATTCACGACCTGCATCCACACTTCAGCGACAATGAAGTCGACATCTTTGCCCAGGCCCTGATCGAAAAGGGCGAACCGATGAAGCTTTTGGAGGAACAGGAAAAGGATCTCGACGAACTACGCAAAACCGTCGAACTCTGGGAGCACCAATTCGCCGGGCTGGATGCCGATAATCCGATACCGCTACGCGGCACGCGCCTGCACATTGCCGAGCGCCTGCTTGAGTGTTTCGAGCGAAAAAACAGTGAACTCGGCAACCGTGCCAATCCGGATGGATATGCACTGGATCTATCGCGGGAGTTTTTTCCCGTGGACCTGGAAGACGCATGGCCGGAACGGCCGGAGCTGAAAAAATACCTGGATAAAGTCACGGTGCTGAAGCTCGACAACACGCGTTTTATGGCAACGCCGGATGGCTTGCTGCAAGACTTCCCCAATCTGCGCCAACTCAGCGCCAGACGTTGCGAGCTCAAGACGCTGCCCGACAGGATCGGGGCCATGCACCGGCTGGAACGCCTGCAGTTGAGCGACAATGCCATTGTGCTCGATGCCGACGCAGTCCTACGGCTCAAGCAACTGACCTACCTGGAAATACTCAAGCTCGACGGCAACCCCCTGGGGAGAGTGCCGGACATTGGTCGCATGCCCAGGCTCAAACTTGTGGCCTTGAAAAAAACCGGCCTGACCACCTGGCCCGCCGGCACCCTGGCCAAAACCCGACCAAGGGGGTTTCTCCTGGACCTGCGGGACAATCCCCTCAGCGTCATTCCCGAGGTGGTGCCCGGCAGGCCGGAAGCCTGGGTCATTGCGCGCACCCGACTCAACGTCGGTGATCTGTCGGAGATGAACCAACTGCAATACCAGGAGACTCGTCGCTCAGTGGGATTGCCGCCCGAACCTCTGGTGATTTCTCACCCGACAGTATTCGACGGCACTGCGGATGATTGGGCCGACGTGCCCGGGTTGGGGATAGAAAGGATCGGCACTTTAAGAGAACTGACCGAGGAACCTCGGTCCCTTGAGTTCATCGAAGTGGTGCTCAAACAGGGAAGATCGGCGGATTTTGCCGCTGCTGGCCCAACTCGCCGGCAATTGGAGCAGCGCATCGCGCGCATGATCGATGCCGTGTACATCGACACTCAGCTGCGCGAGCAGCTCTACACCATGGCCATCGCCCCTGTCGATTGCGCCGATGCCGGTGCGCAGTTATTCAACAACATGGGCATTCGCGTGCTCGTCTCCGAGGCCTATTCGTATTCCACCGACCCGGCGCAGCTTGAGCAAAAACTGGTGACCCTGGCCAAAGGCGCCGCGCGCCTGGAACTGGTCAACGAGGTGGCCCGGGCCGATGTCGCCAGTCGTGGCGGCAACCCGGACGAAGTCGAAGTCTATCTGGCCTACCAGACCGGCCTCGCCTCGCGGTTGAACCTGCCATGGCAATCCAAAGGCATGCTGTATCGGCCGGTGTCCGGCGTCACTGACGAGATGATCGATCAGGCCTACGACACCGTTCTGGCCCTCAGCGAAGGCGACGGTCTGGTCAACGCCATGCTCGAACAGGAGTTCTGGGAGAGCTACCTGCGGGACACTTGGCCGATACAGATCGAATCCAACAAACAACTGTACCTGAAGAAGTACGAAGCGCTCGAAACGCTGCGCGCCACGCAGCTTGAATGGGTGGAGTCGACCTCGGACATCCAGCGCGCCGAACTGCGCAACCGGCTCCGGACACTCATGAATGATCTGCCAGCGCCCGATACCGTGGTGTTTGCCGATGAACCCATCAGCGAAGCGCAATTCGACAGGATGCTCACCGACCTCGGTGACAGCGAGAAAGAGTTGGCCAGGCGCTTGACCCGAGCGGCCCTGCGTAAAGCCGGACAATGACCATCCCGACATGACCCGCAGGCAGCCTGACGACTGGCAACAGCGTCAGGCCGCCTGCTTGCCATTGATATTCAGCCCGTCAGACTTCCGAATCCCAGATCACCGTGACACGACCGGTGTACGGGCTCGCGATGTTGGGCTGTTGCAGCATCCACTCCACCTCATATTCCGGCACCTCGAAGTGCAGAACGCCGGGTGCCCTGTCCACATAGAAACCGGGTTGGAATATTTGCGCGCCTTCGGGTCCCCACTTGAGTCGCTGATGCTTGACCGGTTGACCGGACAAATCCGTCAAACCATTGGGCAGGCTCACGCCGACCCGCAGTTCGACCGGTCGCCTGCCGATTGCATCCTTGATCACGCAATCATAAGTACTCCATCGCTCACACTCGAAATACATTTTGAAACGCGACGACGCTGAAATATGGAAAGTCTGGTCACGGAACAATCGCACCGGTTTGCGTCCCGCGTGCAACCAGCTTTGCCAGCCGCCCGCCGGGACCAGCTGGAGTTTTTCGCCACCGGGGGGAATGTCGACCTTGAGGGTGTGTTGCACATCGAGGTTGAAGTCCAGGGTCAATGCCGAATCGGTCGGCAACAGGACATCGCCGAAATCGAAATCGCCATTGGGTCCGACGCTATAGGTGAGCGAACCGGTATATTGCCCTGAAGCCATGCCCAGGGGATTGGGGGTCTCCAATTCGTAGCCGAAATCCAGGTAATCGAAACGCAGCCAGGGGACGTCGAATTTGGCCTGTTTTGCACATGCACCCACAATGGGCGTTTTCCAGAAAAACAAGTAGAAGTACGTGCCGTAATAGCCATTCCCGCTGGTCTGGCAAGGTGAAGGTGCATATACCCAACTCGCCCCCCACAATCGATTGTGCGCAATCTGGTAGTCATCGGCGCCCCCCACCAGTTCCTTCACATCATCCGTCACGGCCTTCGAGCCAATGCCGGCGATACGCACCCTGACCTTCTGAGGGTCACCGGTGGTTTCGTGATGCACCGTCAGTTCGCGCCATTGCGCCGGGACTTTCAACATTGCCCCTTGCCTGGGGGAAGAATGGTTGGCCGGGATCGGCGCACGGGAATTGAATTGAATCGGCACCTGCAGGCTGAAAAACTGATTCGCCTCACATTGCTGCGGGTATTTCGCGCAATAGCCGCTGGGCGGCGTGGTATTGGTGAACTTGTTGAGGTGCGGACGCGCCGAGTCCGGCTTGAATAACGCGGTGATCGTAGCCACCTGAGCCTCGACCGGGCTTGCTGCTGCACAAGCAAGCAAAGCGCCCGCCAACCAACAAAAAAGGCGTGAAACGAAAGAACGCGAGACGTTCATATGAACTCCATCAGTCTGCCTCACGTCAAGGCGCGGCAGCGGTGAATATCAACTGGACATTGCCGTAGTAATGGCCCGGCTTGTAACCGCCAGCGGGTACTTTCGGCTGGATCTCCAGCGGGAAGCGTCCACCCGCCACGGCCTGCGCCACAGGCACCACTTCTTGCGGTCGTGGGTCATGACTCAACTCCTTGCCGTTGAAGCTGACGCGCAAATAGATGTTCTGGTCGTCGCGCCCATTGGACAAGTAAGGCTCGGCTTCCAGCCGCGCCTCGATGGCACTGGTGTCGTGCTTGACGTCGAAATTCTTGCGCAGCCCTTCCAGCGTTTTTGTGTGAATGTTCCATGGCAATATCTGTTCGCGATGTATCCAGTTCGTCTCGGCAGGTATTACGTAAAACCCCAGGGTCGGGATATCCACCCGCACCTCGAACGTGCGCTCTTCCCGTGCCGCGAACGTGAGGGAAGTCACCAGCGCCATAACACCTGCGCACACGGCAATGGCCGATTGCTTGATCATGTCAGCTACCTGTTACGTCAAAAAATGCCGCGAGCCCGCCATGGCGACTCGCCCCTGCTGTGTTACTGGCTGGCGATGCGTAGCTCTTTTTTCGACGCGCCCTCGACCAGATTGAAGCGGTACTCACGACCGGGCTTCTTCTCGAATTCGAAGGTTTTGCCGGCCAGAATGTGATGCTTGGTGACCGGCTCGCACTCGGTTTCGTTTTTCAGCGAACAGTTGCGGAACTCATCGATCAGCACCACGGTGTTGCCGTTGTTGCGCAGTCGATAAACACCGGCGCTGTCATCGATCACAGTGTCGAACCGACTGTTTTTCGGTCGCACGAAAAACACCGTGCCAAACCCGGTCATCACGTTGACACCCGCCGACAGGTTCTCCTTGTAGGCTTCCCGGTCTTCAGCCGACACAGCGAACTCATCTTCCTTTTCCGGCACCACCGGTACGAAGCGCACACGGAAGTAACGTTCGGTGTCACGGTCGCCCATGACCAACAGACGCGTACCCTGCATGCCCTTGGCCGGCACGATCAGCCGCGCTGGGCTGGCCATCAAACCATCCCGGCCGCTGCCGTCCGCCTGGGTCTTGACCGGAATTTCGCGATGACTGCCATCGGCGTCGTAAACGATTTCCAGGATGTTGACCTTGACGAACGCCGTGCTGTCGCCGCTGTTGAACACACGTTTGAGGTAGGTGCTCTTGTCGCTGTCCAGATAGTCGTAGACCGTTCCGACGTTGATTTGCGGCCCGGCGCAAACCGCGAAGGAAAAACCACTCAAGCCCAGCAGTGCCCACAAACGTTTCATACTTTTGAACCTCATCACATAGAACACAAATCGGACACGCGAAATCGATACGCGAGCCATCAGACTTCCGAATCCCAGATCACGGTAATGTTTCCGATATAGCTGGCCGCCTCACCGGATTGCACAATGGAGTTAACGTAATAAGGAGACATTTCGAAGTGCAAAACACCGGGCGCCCGATCAACATAGAAACCAGGCTGAAACTTCAAACTCTCCTGCCCCAGGCCCATACGTAATGGGCGACGATGAACCGGTTGCCCGGCCAGATCGGTCAAACCGTTCGGCAGACTGACACTGACCTGAACCACGGCGGTTCGCTGGGAAACAGAATCGCGAATCATGCAGTTGAACAGCAGGCTGTATTCGCATTCCAGACTCATCTTGAAGCGCGACGATGCGGAGATATTGAACGTCTGATCCCGAAACAAACGCACAGGCTTGCGCCCCGCGTGCAACCAGCTTTGCCAGCCGCCGGCCGGAACCAGTTGGACTTTTTCGCCACCGGGCGGGATATCGACCTTGAGCGTGTGCTGAACTTCCAGGACGAAATCCAGCGTCAAGTCGGAGTCGTTTGGCAGCATCACGTCGCCCATGTCGAAGTCCCCTCCGGGGCCGATGCGATAACTCACGTCCCCCGTATAGAGACCGGATGACATCGTCAGCGGATTGGGGGTTTTAAGTTCATAGGAGAAGTCCAGGTAGTCATACGTCATGGCCGGTATCGGAAAACTGGCGGTCTTGACGCAAGTCCCTTGTACCGGAGTCTTCCAGAAAAACCGGTAGTAGTTGTCCGAATACAGTCCGACACCACTGTAGGTACACGGAGGTGCCGCGTTTACCCAGCCTCCCCCTGGACCGCCCCATAAGGCGCGATGCCCTTCAATGGCCGTGGCGGCACCTGTCAGATTGACCGCGGTATCACTGAGGATGTATCGGGAACCGAAACCGGCAATACGCACCTCGACGGTTTCCACTTCGCCCGTTTCCCTGTTCGTCACCGTTAACGGACGCCACAGGGCCGGAATGCTGAACATCGCACTGTTGCGCGGCGACGCATTGGGTTGCATGGGGCTCGTCGACTCGAAACGCATGGGCAGGCGAATGCTGAAGGTCTCGTTGTCCCGGCATTCACTTGGATAGTCGGCACAATAGCCACTGACCGGCGTTTTATTGACGAACATGTTTCGTTGTGGGTTGGCAGAGTCCGGGGTGAACAGCGCCCGGATCTCCTGATTCACCGCCTGTACCGAAGGCGCCGCTACGACCGCCAGCATCCCCAGCCAGCGACCGCGTCGCAGCAAGCGGGAACATGTAGAGGTTGGTTTCATGATCACACTCTCTTGAACATCGGAATCGGGGCCGCTCAACCTGCCGTACGCCGGTTGGAAGAGGCATCCGCCAAGGTGTCCGGCGAACAACGCAGATCACCGATCATCAGCACGTTGTTTTCACTGCGGTGCTGATCGACGTCGAGGCGGAACTGGCACAACAACTGGTCGGCATAACGCACTTCCAGGGTGGGCGAGCCGGCATTCATTTCCATCGAGAAGAAGCCATCGACTTCGCTGACCCCGCGGCTGGCGTGATTGATCACGTGGTGCCCCTTGAGCGGCCGCCCTTGCGGGTCGACCAGCCGACCGAGCACGGTCAGGGTTTTCATCACCCGCACCTTGCGGTACTCCACGCCGCCCTTGTTCAGGTGATAGCGGGTACGCGCCGGTTCGATGCTTGCCGCCGGCACGTGATTGCCTTCGAAGTCGAAGCTCACCGAGCTGTTTTTGTAGGCCGTGAGCGGAATGAAATTGCGCCCCGGGCGCAAGGCCGCGCTGCCGCCACTGAGGTCGTCGGCGCGCAAGGCGATGCCGTCGATGTCGGACTCGACGTCGACGATCATCCCCGCCCCGCGTCCCTGATGCTGGCTGGTCAAGGCCATGCGCCGGGCACCAACCACTAGCGTGCTGTCCAGGTTCAGGCCACCGGTGAAGTTGTCGTTGAACGACGAGCGCTGGATAAAGCCATCGCCGTTGATCGCGTCGGTACGAAAGTTCGCCAGGCTCGAAAGACCGACACCATAGGTATCGCTGAGCGCCGTCACCGAGACGCTTTGCAGCACGTGGTCTTGCAGGTCCTTGCGGTAACCGAGCGAGCCATTATTGTCACGGCTGCCATCGCGGGCCGTGCGGCTGCCGATGCTGCCGGAAATCTGCTGCCCCGGACCGCCCAACGCCATGTTGATACTCAGGTCGACGCCACGATTGCGCGCATCACCGCTGCTGAAACTGCCCGGACGATCAAACAGCGACAACCGCCAGTTGGCGTCGCTGCCGAACAACACGGTGCGTTGTGTCCAGCCCAGATCGGCGCCCACGCCTTCGACATTGCCCTCGCTGTGAGACACCCGCGCGTTGAACGAACTTTTACGGCTGATCCGGTGATTGAGCGCCAGCGATGAATTGCTGGTCTGCCCGGTGAATACGTTGCGCTGACGCACACGGGTGCCGTCGGGCAAGGTCTCGTAGGTGTTGGTGGTGTCGAGCCAACTGCGGTTGTGGCTGATCACCAGACTGCCGGCGCCATAGTTGTACAGGCCTTGCAAGTCGGTGCCGGTGCCGTGGTCTTCAGTCTGGTACAGGTTGGCGTAGAGACTGACGCTGTTGCCCAGGGTCCAGTCAATGGAGCTGCCATATTGCAGCGTTTCCTGCACCTGACGGGCCGACAGGCCGAGAATCACCCGTGGATGCAGCAAGTAGTTGATCGCTGCGCCGACGGTGGCATCACCACTGGCCTGTTGATCCCAGTTGCTGAGCAATTTGCTTTCCTGCCCGGCGAACAGGTTGTAGCGCCAGCGCTCATCAAAGTTGCGCCAGTTACTCGGCTTGTAAATCAGCTCCTGTGTGGTCGAGGTGATTTGACCATCCTCAATCAGTCGCACTTCCACTTCATAGATACCGCCCGGCAACGGACGGGTGTCGAGGGTTTGCAAACCGGCCGGGACTGACTGGGTGTTGATCAGCAGGCCATCGCGATAGATTTCCACGGAGCCTTGCCGGTTGGCCGTGACATAAACCGGGTACACGCTGGGTTTGGGGTTGTCGATCGCCAGGCTGTCGGAGCTGCCGAACATCACACCCACTGCCGTATCGGGGCTTGTGCCGAACGAACGGGGCTCGCGCGTCAGGCCTTCGGAGTTGGGGGTGAAGTAGCCCAGACGGAAAAAACGGCCTTCCAGTTCACGCTGGCTATAGAGCTCATGCACCGCGTGATAAGTCTTGTCGTCCGGACCGCCAAGACGAGACAGTTGCATGTTGAAGGTCTGGGTCCAGTTGCCCAGGCTGCCGCTGGCCTCCAGACCGTAACGACCGCCCAGATCTTGATCCTGGCCGCCGTTGAGATTGAGTTGGTTACGCACCATCAGGCCACTGCTGCCGCCTTCCGGTTGCTCGTAATAACGCTTGGCTTCGCTGTCGCGCTCGGCATTTTCGGTGACGATCGACAGCAATGAATTTTCAAGGTTGTAGTGCACCGCCAGCATCTGTTCCGGACATTGCCCGCTACAGGCGCCCAGCGTCACGCCGGGTTTCAGGATATCGGCCCAGGTCTCGCGCTCGCTGGCACTGAAACGGCTTTCGCTGGTGTCGGTGAAGTCGAGCAACGTCACCCGGTCATCGCGGGACAACACGATCATCGACTCGCCGAGGGGTTGTTGATCGAGCTCGACCCGAACCGCCAACGGAACATCGAAGAAATGCTCCTCGAACTCGGCCGGCAGGCCCTTGGCCTGAGCCAGCAAACTTCGCGGCGTGTTATCAATGGAAGTGGGCGCCGCAAATGCACTGCTACATAACAGCAGCGCAAGCGCCGCCGCGATGGGCGTCATCGGGAACATGAACGAATACTCTGATTGCAAAGAAGTCAAAACACGGCCGACAAACCGGAACGTTTGCCGACCGGGTACGTTACTTGGAACAAGTAAGCGTTTTAGCGTCGAATACCTTAATTAAACAGAAGGTTCAACGACCAACATGACAACACCGGTGTAGTCGCCGGCATCAGGTTTGCCGCCATTAACTGCACTGATTTTGAACGGTGCACGATAACGCGTATTGGACTCAGTATCTCCAACGACTTCTTGCGAAGTGGTGGTCAGCGTCTTGCCATTGAGTTCGACTTTCAAATCAATGGTTTTGCTACCGGCAATCAGCTTTGGCACGCCTTCGAGCCGCGCGTTGACCTTGCCGGCGGTATGCAGGACGTCAAAATGCCCGTCGACGGTTTTCATGGCGTCGATGCCTGGGTTGTAACTCATGTCCTGATCCTTGTTGACCAGGTCGGAATCAACCGGCACTGCGTAGAAGTCATCGGAAGGAACATGGGCGATCAGGCTGATGGAGTGCTTGGCTTCGGAAGCGGCAAATGCCATGGAAGAACTCAGAGCCAGAACAGCCAAGGGAGCAGCGAACGCAATTTTCTTGAACATCTTTCAGTACCTGTTTTTAAAAAGGATGAGTGCTGAAAATTCATCTCGAGTAAAAAACCGTCACGAGCAGTCATTTACCCAGCTGAACTTTCAACGCCGAAAGATGATCGTGAAATTTATCTTGAAAGTAAGCAGGCAAGTTCCTGCAAGTGCGTAGCCAAAGTGCTATGACTCTAGAAAGAAAAAACCGGAAATGACTATAAACTCAATGTTTGACTGTAAGAGACAGACTACAAACAGCCTTTTAACCACCACGACCTGGGCGATATTAACAAAGTAGCTTCTGTAAGACTAATACCACACTCCCCGTAAACAATGGCCCAAAACAACAGATTAGAGAGTTAACACTAATTTTGGCATTTGCACCTGCTCTGCTGACCCTTGTTTTTTGTGATTTGAAGATGATTTCCAGTCCGCTGCCGGGAGTGGCCGCTGGTCGGGAGGTCTTGCCTTCTCGCAAAGATATATCTTAAGTTGTATCTAAACGCGACGAGAGAAAGCAAAAAATGAGAGACCATCATTCCCCCCACCGCGACCACGGCGACGGCCGTGACGGCTTCGAGAAACGCCCCGCCCGCGAACGCGGCGGCCGCGGCCCCCGGGTGTTTGCCCCCGGCGATCTGAAGTTGTTGCTGCCGGCATTGATCGCCGAGCAGCCGTGCCATGGCTACGACCTGATCCGCCAGATCGAAGGCATGTTCGAGGGTGCCTACTGCCCCAGCCCCGGCGTGATCTACCCGACCCTGACGTTCCTGGAAGAAAGCGAACTGATCCTGGGTGACGCCGAAGGCGGAAAAAAACGCTACACCATCACCGACGCCGGACGTCTGTTCCTGCAAGAGCAAGCCGTTGCCCTGGATGGCGTGCGGATGCGCATCGACGTCAGCAAGCGTTCGCTGCGCGGCCATGATCGCCCGGCGGAAATCCATGAGGCTGTGCATAACCTGCGCCACGCCCTGCAAATGCACCATGGGCGCTGGAGCCCTGACGAGATCCTGCGGGTACGTGACCTGCTCAACGACACCGCCAAGGCCATCGTCGACGGCCCCGCCTTTCAACCCGTTCAGGAGAAAGCCGAATGACTGAAGTGATCAGCACCATTCACCGCGTCATGCATGAGATCAAACGCCGTCGCCTGGAGGTGTTGCGCGTGGTCGACCTGAC
>Ga0075364_10001869_pt1 | contig 11686 bp, 13 predicted proteins | sample EndMetdeltDD1764_FD_71517 | JGI IMG/M metagenome (GOLD analysis project Ga0075364, IMG submission 71517) | Populus endosphere microbial communities from Tennessee, USA - Endosphere MetaG P. deltoides DD176-4 | ecosystem: Host-associated > Plants > Roots > Endosphere | place: USA: Tennessee... | reverse complement strand
TGCCGGAGATTCGTGACTGGCAATGGCAGGGCTGATCGACATCCCAAGGGGATCGCGTTGAAGCACCGGTCCCCCAGCCTTTGCGCTCTCGCGCAAAGGCTGGGCTGGAAACCGGGCATCATATGACCTTCCGGCGCTCGTTGCCGCCCTCGCCTTGCCTTCATGTCACCCTCATCTGCCGGTGCCCGCCATCCCGCCATGGCACTGCACGCGCTCACGCTGATCACCTTTCTTGCAGCCTCGGCCTCCCCCACACCGTTGTACCGGCTCTACCAGGAGACCTGGGGTTTCTCTTCCTTGTGGCTCACGGCCGTGTTCGCCGTTTACGCCGCAGGGCTGCTGCTGGCGCTGCTGAGTTTCGGCGCGCTGTCTGACCGGATCGGCCGCAAGCCCGTCATCCTCGCAGCGCTGGCGTCCGAGACTCTTGCCGTCGCGCTGTTCCTGCTCGCCAACGACATCGCCTGGCTGCTCGCCGCGCGCATCGTGCAGGGCTTCGCCACGGGCTTGGCCACCACGGCGGTGGGCGCTGCCCTGCTCGACCTGGACCGGGACCGCGGCGCACTCATCAACAGCGTTGTGCCGATGATCGGCATGGGCATCGGCGCCCTGTCGAGCACGCTGCTTGCCGAGTTTGCGCCTTATCCACTGCGATTGGGCTTTGCCGTGCTTCTCGCGCTCTTCTTGGTGCAGACGGCACGCTCTGCGCGGGCTCCGGAGACATCGACCGCCCGCGATCCCGCCGCCTGGTCCTGGCGGCCTCGTGTCGGCGTGCCCGCCGCAGCGCGCGCGCCGCTCTGGCGGGTCACGCCCGTCAACATGGCGCTGTGGGCGCTGGGTGGCATGTACATGTCGCTCATGCCCTCCCTGCTGCGCGACATCGCAGGGCCCCAGGCAGCCTGGCTGGGCGGCATCGCCGCTGCCCTGCTCACGTTCACAGGCGCCATCGGCGTGCTGATGATGCGCCAGCGCAGTCCCCACCTCGCCCTGCGTGTCGGCGCGTTCAGCCTGGTCGCCGGCACCGTCACGTTCCTCACCGGCGTATTGCTGCGCGATCTCGTCATTCTCATGATTGCGCCCACGATTGCGGGCATCGGCTTCGGTGCCGCGTTCCTCGGCACGCTGCGCACCATCGTGCCCTACGCGCAGCCCCACGAGCGCGCCGGTTTGATGGCCGCGTTCTACATCCAGAGCTACCTGACGAACGCCGTGCCGATCCTCCTTGCGGGCTACGCAGCGAGCCGCTTCGGCCTGCCCCTCACGGCGGCCGCGTTTGCAGGCGCGATTCTGACGCTCGCCGTCGTGGGTCTGGTCACCACGTGGCGTCTCGCACGTTAGAACGTCGCCTGCGGCAGCTGACGCCTGTCGAAGACGAGGTAGGCGCGTGCGTCCTCGGGAATGGACGGCAACGTCGCCTCCCACTGGGCCCACGCCTCGCGCAGCTCGGCCAGGCGCGTGGGCTCACGCTCGCGGAGGTTGGCGCGCTCACGCGGGTCCACGCGCAGGTTGAAGAGGTACTCGATCCCCTCGACCTGCAGATACTTCCAATCGCCACGAATCATGGCGCGCTGATCGCGGTGCTTCATGCGCCAGTACAGATCCCGGGCCAACGTGGCGTCGGGCTGCGCCAGCGCCGGCAGCAGAGAAATGCCGTCGAGCGGATAGTCCGGATGCGCCGCCACGCCCGCGGCCGCCATGAAGGTGGCGGTCCAGTCCATCGTCATGTGCGGCTGCTCGCTGACGACGCCTGCCGGTAACCCGCGGGGCCACGCGGCCACGGTGGGCACGCGAATACCGCCTTCGAGCAGATCCATCTTCTGGCCCACGAGCGGCCAATTGTTGGAAAAGCGCTCGCCCCCGTTGTCACTGGTGAAGACGATCAGTGTGTTCTCTGCCAGGCCCAGCCGCTCCAGGGTGTCGACCACGTGGCCATGCCTTCGTCCATGTGATGGATCATGCGCTGGTAGGTGTCGATCGATCCGCCGTCCAGATGCTTGCCGATGCCCTGGATGCGCTGGGATTCGGCAGCGTCATCCCGCGTGAGCCAGGGCCAGTGTGGCGCGCTGTAGTGCAGGCTCAGCAGGAAGGGCGACGTATCCCCCACGGATTCGATGAAACGACAGGCCTTCTCGGACAGCAGATCGGTGAGGTAGCCCTCCTCGACGATGGACGTCTCGTTCTCCCACAGATCCGGGCGGCCACGCGGGTCACAATGGGCGAAGTAGTCCGAGCCGCCCGCCTGGAACCCATAGAAGTAGTCGTACCTGGACTTGTTCGCGCCGAAGCGCGGCGCGGGCCCCAGGTGCCACTTGCCCACGAGCGCCGTGCGGTAGCCCGCCTCACGCAGGAGCGACGGCATCGTCGGATGCTCGGGCGGCAAGCCGAGCACCTTGTCGTCCTGCAAGGTGGGCAAGGGCTCTTCCGCGCCACCGCGCAGGCGGTACTGCCACCGTCCGGTGATGAGCGCGAAGCGCGTGGGCGAGCACACCGCCGAGTTCGCATAGCCACGCGTGAAGCGCACGCCCCGGCTCGCCAGCGCGTCCAGGTTGGGGGACACATCGGCGCGCCGGTTGTAGGCATCCATCGCGCCGGTACAGCCCAGGTCGGCGTAGCCGAGGTCGTCGGCCAGGATGAAGATGAGGTTGGGGCGTGGCGAGCGAACGGTCATAGGGTCTCTTGGCGATGCAGTGAGCGGATGGGTCAGTCCAGGCGGATGTTCGCCTCGCGGGCGACGGCCTCGGCGCGGCCCATGCTTTCTTTGACCAGCGCATTGGCATCGACGCTGGCATCGACCGAACTCAGGCTGTTGGACGTGAGCAGACGCTGGATCTCCGGCGCCTTCACCGCAGCCGCCGTCGCGGCCCGCAGCTTGTCAGCCACGTCCTGGGGCGTGCCTTCGGGGACAGCCACCACGTACCATTGCGGCAACTCGAAATTGGTCAGCCCCGCTTCGCGCAGGGTCGGCACGTCAGGCAGCGCCTCGGCCCGCTCCGCGGTCGTGACGGCGTAGGCGGTCAGCTTGCCGTTGCGGACATGCTCGTAGACAGACGACACACCCAGGAAGGCGAGCGGCACCACACCGCCCATCACGTCCACCACGGCCTGGCCGCCCCCTTTGTAGGGCACGTGCACCATGTCCGCGCCCATGGCCTGGTTGAGCATCTCGCCGGCAATGTGCTGACCCGTGCCGATGCCCGAACTCGCATACGCGAACTTGCCGGGATTCGCCTTGATGGCGGCACTGAGCGCGGCGAAATCTTTGGGTCCGCTGGCTGGCCCCACGAGCACGACGGCCCCCTGCGCAATTGGCGCCACGGCGGTGAGCCCGGCGCCTACCTTGGGCACGTGCGGCGCGTGCAGGATGGGCCCGGCCGCCGTGACGAGGGTGTAGCCATCCGGACGGGCTCGTGCCACCGCCGCCAGGGCGATGCCACCGGCGCCGCCCGGCTTGTTCTCGACGACGACGCTCTGGTTCAGCTCCTTGCCGACCTGCTGGGCCAGCGCGCGCGTGATGACGTCCACCGAGCCGCCGGGTGTGAACCCCACGACCCAGGTGATCGGCTGCTCGGAAGGCCATGGGCTCGCAGCCCAGCCTGCAGCAGGAATGCTCGTGGCGAGCATGGCGAAGGACGCAAGGACGACTCGTGCTGCATGACGCATGGTGGACCTCTCAGAAGGTGGTGCGCAGAAACGCCGCCGAGACGGCAGAAGACCCTGCCGCACGCGTTGCTCAGCGCTTGCCGAAGGCATCGCTGCTCGCGCCCGGGACGGTGTTGGGGTAGCGCTGGAAGCTGTCGTTCATCCGCTTGACGATGCGCAGCATCGGTCCCATCACCCAGGTGTTGAAGACGAGGACGTCCGTCTCTTCCTTGGGATCACGGGTAGTGTTGAAGAGGTAGGGCGACTCGAGCTTGCCCTTGCCTTCGTTGACTTCGGGCTCCCAGTAGAAGTGCAGCTTCCAGTCGCGCCACTTCACTGCGCGCAACTCGTTCTTGATGTAGAACGGAAAGCCCTCTCGCGCCGATTTTTCCTGCAGGCCCGAGACATCGAGTACTTCGTCGCCATGGTCGAGCACGGCAGCTTCGCGCGCGCCGCGTCAGCGCTGGGCGTGACGCAGCCGGCGCTGTCCAAGGCGCTCAAGCGGGTCGAGGCCGACACGGGCCTTGCGCTGTTCCATCGCGACAGTCGCCCGCTGCAACTCACCTCCGCGGGCCTGACCTTCCTGCAGCACGCCAAACGTCTGAACGCCGAATACGCAGGTGCCGTGCGCAATGTCACGGAACTGCGCACCGGCAACGCGGGGTTGCTGCGCATCGGCGCCACCGGGGCCACACGGGATACGCTGGTGCTGCCCACCCTGGCGGGCATGTTCCCGCACCGCCCCGCGATGCGCGTGCAGCTGCATGTGGATTTGTCGGACTCGCTGGTGCGGCGCGTGGAGGAAGGCACGCTCGATCTGGCCGTCGTGCCGACGTACGCAGCCGTCGATCAACTGAGTCATGTGCCCTTGGGCGTCGATGAGCTGCACATCGTGACGAGTGCGCCGGGTCTGTCCGATCGTGGCACACCCGTGCCCGTGGGCGAACTTGGCCGCCATCGATGGATTCTCCCCACGCCATCATCGCGCGCCCGCGCCCTGCTGGACGCGGGCTTCGCGCACATCGGCATGCCACGCCCGGATGCCGCCCTGGAGCTCGCTGCCGCCAACGGCTTTCTGATCGCCATTCCGGGCGATAGCTTGAAGCGCGCCGGCGAACTCGGGCTCCGTCCGATTCGGCTGGATCCACGCATGCAGGTGCAGTTGCGTCGCAGCCGATCGCTCGTCGGGCGGGACATGGCGACGTGGTCGCCACTGATGCACGAATTCGCCCAGCGTCTACAACAGGATCACGGCTGACGCCTGCACCGGCAAAACGCAGCGACAGTGCACGTCTGCCCCTGAGTCATGCCGGTTCAGATCAACGCATCCCACGCCGCCAGACGCGGATCGTGTCTCGGCAACCGAACCACGGCGCTGGGCACGTCGAAGCGCTGCACCTGCGGCGCGACATCCGCATAGGCAGGCCATGCCGGATCGCCCATCGTCACGAAGCGGGACCAGGCTGCCTGCATGTCCGTCGCGAGCGACACGGGTGGCGCATCGCCCACGAGCTGGCGACCCATGTCCGTATGCTGAGTGCCGAAGACGAATGGCAATTCCACCCCATGGGCTGCGCCGAGCAGACCGCCGCACTGCGGCGAGCGCCAGGTGAACTCGTACAGGTAGGCCGCGGCGCCGCTGGCGCTTGCCGCGCGTGCCAGCGAGCGAGCCGGCGCACGATAGTACGCATCGGACTGCAGCTGGCTAAGGCGCTCGCCGGCCTCCCCTGGCGTTGGGGCCCACGTCGAGCACGTGGGGTCGACGGGCAGCCCCATCCCCCGCACGAAGTCCCTCACCTCGTCATCGGCGATCATTCCCAAACCGCCGTCAGTCACGTGATAGAGCCGCATCTCTTCGGCGTTGGCGCCAACCAGCACGGCTCGGGGTGCGCCACCCGTCGCCCACGCACGTTGCAAGGCACGCACGGGCGTGTCGCACAGCACAGCGCCATCGATCACCGGACGCAGGGGAAAGAAGTGCCGAGGCCCTAGTCCGCGCGCCCGTCGCAACGCGGGATCGGCAGCCAGCTGCTGCACCGCCTGTACCACCCGCCCCACGGGCTCGGCCAGCAGCGCGGCGGCGGTGGCAGGCACTGCCAGCAATGCGGCCACCGCTTCGCGTGCCCGTTGCGCGTCCTCGGGCGTGTGCGCAGTGACGCTGGGGCTTTGCAGCAGCAACTGTGCAAAGAGCCTCTGGGCTTGCGGCAGACTCGCGACGCAGGCCGCCGCACCGGCGCCCGCCGACTGCCCCGCCAATGTCACGCGGGCGGGATCCCCCCCCAGGCCGCTCACTTCGCGCTGCACCCACTGCAAGCCGGCCACGATGTCGTGCAGCCCCCGGTTAGGCGGTACACCCGGGAAATCCATGAAGCCATCCATGCCCAGCCGGTACTGCAGCAGGACGACCACGATGCCCGCGCGCGCGAAAGTCGCGCCCGCGTACAGCGGCTCGCTCGCACTACCCCGAAGAAAGCCGCCGCCATGGACCCACACCAGCACTGGCCAGCCGGCGGCGGGTGCGTCCGCATCGGGCATCCACACGTCCAGGTGCAGGCAATCCAGTGCCCCCACCACCGCCTGGCCGCCCCTAGGCCATTGCGGGGCGGCGGGCCCTGCCCGCGAGCACTCTCGCTCGCCCGCCCAGCCGGGATGCGCGATGGGCAGGGCCAGCCGGCGCGGGCCCTCCGGCGCCACTGCGAACGGCACGCCGCGCAGGAACGTCACCCCGGGTGCCCTGCCCCCGCGGACCACGCCGCCATGCGACAGACGCCAGCGCGGCGCGTCTGCTGCCACAGCGCTCACTCGGCCACCAGGCCCAGGCGCTCGATCAAGGGCTGCCACACCTTCGTATCCCGCTGCGACCAGACCTGCGCATCGCCGGCTTTCGCGTCCACCAGCGTGAGGTTCATGTTCTGCATGCGCGAGCGATAGGCCTCGTCGCCATTGCACGTCCGGGTGGCGGCAGCGATGCGCTCCAGGATGGCGGGCGGCGTACCGGCCTTGGCCACCACCGCGATCCACGAGGGCCGGGACAGGTCCGCGGCCGCGGGCAGCGCCTCGGCCAATGTCGGCACATCCGGCAGCAGCGTCGAGCGCTCCTGGCCGAAGAGCGCCAGCGCCGTCAGCTTGCCGGATTTCACGTGCGGCACGGCGGTGCCAAGTACGAGCGTCATGGCCTGGATCTGATCGCCGATCAGCGCCGTGACGCCTGCGGATTCGCCAACGAACGGCACGTGCGTGGCGGGCACGCCGAGACGCTCCATCAGCGCGGTCGTCAGCAGATGGGCGGGGCTGCCGTTGCCTGGCGAGCCGAAGTCGAGGCCGCCGGCCTGCGCCTTGCCAACCGTGGCGAGATCATCGAGCTTCGTCACGCCCAGTGCCGTGGGGACGGTCAGCACCAGTGGCGAGGTCGCGATCACGCCGGCATCGGCGAAGTCCTTGGCGGGGTCGTACGGCGCCTGTCGATACACGTAGGGCGTGATCGTCATCTGCGACATGCCGATGGTCATGAGCGTGTAGCCGTCGGCGGGTTGACCCTTGAGCTGGTTCACCGCCAGTACACCATTGGCGCCTGGGCGGTTCTGCACGACGATGGGCTGGCCGAGCTCGCGCGAAGCGCACTCCGACCACGAGCGGGTCATGGCATCCGATCCGCTGCCCGGCGGCTGCTGCGCGATCATCTGGATGGGCCGGTCAGGGTAGGACTGGGCATGCGCCGCGGCGACGGCGAGCAACAGCGCGGCGCACACGGGCGCACGACGAAAAAGCGGATTCACCATGGTCTCCAGTGATAGGAAGCGTGGGCAGACACGCGCACGACGGCGCGTTCAGCCTGCTTGCGTGGGCGGCAGATCCGCCCCGCATTGACTGACGAGAAGCTCGGCCAGACAGTCGAGTTGCGCCTGCGGCGCGCCCGGGTCTCCCGGGAACAAGGCCAGCATGCCCAGCCCACGCAGGGCCGAGAGCACGGTGGCCACCACCGCATCGCGCCGCGCTGATGGCAAGGCGCGCAATTCGGGAATCGCGGCGAGAAAGTCGCTGCGCATCTTGTCGTTCAGGACGCGTCGCTGCTCGGCCACCTCGGCCAGCACGTCGGGCTGGCCGCGGCTGCTGAGATAGATGTGCCAGGCGGCGATGAACCGTGGCTGCGCGTAGAGCCGCTCCCAGAGTGCCTGCAAGAAGAACCGCGCGCGCGCCGGCAGCGCCGAGTCCGCCGGCGGCAGGCGGTGCGCCTCCCACGCGTCCGACGCGAGCAGCGACTCGAGCACGCGCATCATGAGCGCTGCCTTCGATTCGAAGTGGTGTTGCACCGCGCCCGAGCTCAAGCCTGCCCGACGCGCAAGCTGATGGATGGACATGTCTTCCAGGCCGCCAGACTCGATCACGTCGATGGCGGTGGCGATCAGCCGGCCACGGGTCGCGGCGCTGCGCTCGGCGTGGCTGCGCCGGGGCTGGCGGCTTGGGGTCGGGTTAGTCAGGGTCATCACCCATGCAATGCAATATGGATTACGAGCATAATGTAAATGAAAGTGGCCGCTTTGCCCTTTCGCGTAAACCCGAAGCCGCGCGTCGTTCACATCAGGGACAATGCCGCAGACACCCGCTGGAGACCGCCATGTCCACCCTCGTCCCGCCACCTGACTTCCCGTTGCCGCCCGCCCTCATCGACGCGCTGCAGACGCGCTTCGCGGCGAACTGCTCCACCGCGCTGGCCGTGCGCGCGCAACATGGCCGCGACGAATCCGTCTTCGACGTGCCACCGCCCGGCGCGGTCGTGTTCGCGGAAAGTACGCAGGACGTGGTGGATGCGGTGCGGCTGGCCGGCGAACACGGCGTGCCCGTGATTCCCTACGGCGCAGGCTCGTCCATCGAGGGCCACCTCCTGGCGGTACAGGGCGGCATCAGCATCGACGTCTCGCGCATGAATCGCGTGCTGTCGATCCAGGCCGACGACCTCGTGGCCACCGTGCAGCCGGGCGTCACCCGCAAGCAACTGAACGAGGAACTGCGCGACACGGGGCTCTTCTTCCCCATCGATCCCGGCGCCGATGCCTCGCTGGGCGGCATGGCCGCAACCCGCGCCTCCGGCACCAACGCCGTGCGCTACGGCACCATGCGCGAGAACGTGCTGGCGCTCGAGGTTGTCACCGCGCAAGGCGACGTCATCCGCACCGGCACACAAGCCAAGAAGAGCAGCGCAGGCTATGACCTCACACGGCTTTTCGTGGGGAGCGAAGGCACCCTGGGCGTCATGACCGAGGTCACCGTACGGCTGTATCCGTTGCCCGAGGCCGTGTCGGCAGCGATCTGCTTCTTCCCGGACCTGGACGCTGCGGTGCAGACGGTGATCCAGACCATCCAGCTTGGCGTGCCCATCGCCCGCGTGGAGCTCCTGGACGGCAACACCGTGCGCATGGTGAACGCCCACGCCAAGCTCGCGCTGCGCGAAGAGCCGATGCTGCTGATGGAATTCCACGGTTCGCCGGCGAGCGTGCAGGAGCAGGCCGAGACCGTGCAGGCGCTCGCCAGCGAGGCCGGCGGCAATGACTTCTCCTGGGCCACCACGCCCGAAGACCGTACGCGGCTCTGGACAGCGCGTCACAACGCCTTCTTTGCCGCCCTGCAGTCACGCCCCGGCTGCCGGGCCGTCACGACCGACACGTGCGTGCCGATCTCGCGCCTGGCCGACAGCGTGCGCGCAGCCGTGGACGACGCCAATGCCAGTGGCATCCCCTACTTCCTGGTGGGTCACGTGGGCGACGGCAACTTCCACATGGGCTATCTCATCGATCCGGAATCGCCCGACGAGCGCGAGCGCGCCGAGCGCCTGAGCCACGACCTCGTGACCCGCACGCTTGCCGTGGGCGGCACGTGCACGGGCGAGCATGGGATCGGCCTGCACAAGGTGGACTTCCTGGTCGAGGAGACGGGTGAAGGCGCGGTGGACCTGATGCGCGCCGTCAAGCGGGCGCTGGATCCACGCGGCCTGATGAACCCGGGGAAGATCTTCCGGATGCGCTGAGGGGGCACTCACCGCCCAGACGTGAAAAAGCCCGCTGATGCGGGCTCTCGAGCATGCGGCGGGTGGTCAACGCGCCTGAGTGAGCCGCGTGAGGAGATCACGCGCCCGATTGTGAAGATGCTGACTGTTGACGGCCTCCGCGCCGCCCGGCGCGTCTGGCACATCCTCGCTGCGAAGCTGGATCTCCTGATACGTGGCCTTCCAACTCTCGAGCGTGCCTGCAGGCAAGGACGGTTGTTCCAACGCCGTTTCCATCTCGAAGATCATCTGGCGCAGTTGCTGCTGGTCCTGAACAAAGGTTTCCATGTGGCCTCCTGAGCGTAGGTCATCAAGCTCAAGGGTATCACCCACCTTGCGCCAAGGCGAAGCGATCGGCAACGGACCATGACCAGACCCGACGAGTCGTCACGCAGTCACGTTCAGAAGCAGCTACGCTCCACGATACGCCGCCCCACATTGAAAACGATCTGCGTGGCCGGATCCGCCATGAAGCTTGCGTACCGTCGCTGCGGGCAGAACCATTCGAACGACTTCTTGTTGCATTCAAGGATATCAGCCTGCCGGTCCACCCCATCGATCCTGACCGGATAGCTGCGGCGGATGGAGGACTCGCAGACAAACCCGGCTCGTTCCGCAGCCAGCCTCGCCTCATCCAGCGTGTGGCCTTCCGCGTTCATGCGCGTGACGTCCCGGTCGTGTCGGGTCTCCGAAACCCGGGTGATGTAGCAGCCAGAGAGGGTGGACAGCATCAGGGTAGCGACGAGGAGGCGAGCGATGCGCATGCGGGGACATCCGTAGGAGCAAAACGCCGGAGTATAGAAAGGATGCGCTCATGGGTCGATGGACGGTGTCAGGTCCGGCAGCCACTCTACAATCACCGACAGATGAACCGGGGAGGCGCGCGTGTCGATCACTTTTGAATGGGCAAGAATGGAATCCATGACGCCCAGGCAGATCTACGACATCCTCGGCGCCCGCGAGGCCGTGTTCGTGGTCGAACAGGCCTGTCCCTATCAGGAGATCGACGGTGCCGATTTTGCCTCATGGCACCTGTCGGTACGCTCCGATGGCGAGCTCGCGGGCTATGCCCGCGTCGTGGCGCCCGGCGTGAAGTATGACGATCCGTCCATTGGACGGGTGATGACCGTCGGGAAATTTCGCGCGTTGAAGATCGGCCGTCAACTGATGGCCGAAGCCATCCGGTTCACCGCAGCCACCTATCCTGACCGGAACATCAGAATCGGCGCGCAGGCGCGGCTCCAGGATTTCTATGAATCGCTGGGCTTCGTGCGCACCAGCGAGATCTACAGCGAAGATGGGATTCCGCACATCGAGATGACGCGGTGCGCGGCTAGCGGATAAGACGCTGCGGTTCCTGATCCCCACAGGGCGGACGCCGGAAACGAAACAAGGACCCGAAGGTCCTTGTTTGCGCGAATTCTTTGGGGTGGCTGATGGGACTCGAACCCACGACAACTGGAATCACAATCCAGGACTCTACCAACTGAGCTACAGCCACCGTAGAAACCTCTGACTTTACACAAGATTGGCGCCAAGATGGCGCGCCCGGCGGGACTCGAACCCACAACCCCCGGCTTAGAAGGCCGGTGCTCTATCCGGTTGAGCTACGGGCACCAATGCACTTAGACGCCTGGCCGGGCACGAAGCGCCGTAATATACGCTCACGACTACCCGTGGTCAATGTAGAATACCGCGTTTTCCGGTGCGGCAGGACTTGAAATACCGACTCCGCGCGCCACATAATAGAACTTTCAACCGGGGTAATTCTAGTGTCAAGAGCAGTCATGGCAACCGATACCAGCAAAGCAGTTCCGGCGTACAAACCCAAGGGGAAAGAGGAATACATGAATCCCCGGCAGCTTGCTCACTTCCGCAAGATACTGGAAGACCAGAAACACGCGTTGAGCAACGACATCGACCGCACCGTGCATACGATGCAGGACGAGGCCACGGTGTTCGCGGACCCCAACGACCGCGCCACCCAGGAATCGGACATGTCGCTGGAAC
>Ga0075364_10001868_pt1 | contig 11690 bp, 5 predicted proteins | sample EndMetdeltDD1764_FD_71517 | JGI IMG/M metagenome (GOLD analysis project Ga0075364, IMG submission 71517) | Populus endosphere microbial communities from Tennessee, USA - Endosphere MetaG P. deltoides DD176-4 | ecosystem: Host-associated > Plants > Roots > Endosphere | place: USA: Tennessee... | reverse complement strand
TGCCTGCTGCGAGCGCGGCACTGGCAAGAGCGGTCTTCACTGGCCGGTCGCGAACGAGCTCGGGATTTCGGGCGGCGAATGCCTCCGCTTCTTCCCAAGTCTTATTCGCGACGATCCTGCCTATCCGCTTGCCGAGCTTATAGTTGACGAAATCACCATAATGGACACTGGTCTGCGCTTCGCGCCTGGCGCGCTCCACGGCAACCGCGCGCTCGACATCCTCGAAGGATTTGAGTTGGAAATAGTCAGGGAGAGCATCTTTGTCCTGAGCAGGCTCGGCATTCCAACGGTCGATGGCCAAGTCCACCGTTGGAGAAGTATAGTCGCGATCAGCCAAACCGTCCCGGAAACCCCGGAGGAGCTGCGCTCGCTGCGATGGTTTGGCATCGCGTTCTAGGCTGGCGACGATCATTCGCTCGATGGCGGTGAGCGTTTCCTGAGGCGCTGCGGCAGCGAGATCACGCAGGAACTGCCCGGTACGAGTCAGGCTGTTATAGACTTCCTCATAATAGGGAAGCGCGAGCGCTGACCAAGTGATGGCGAGCGGGATCGCAAGATCCGGGCGTCGTCGCAAAATCCCCCGAGTAACCGCGTCGACCAGCGCATCCCAATGCCAAACGCCCGATTCCTTTGCCCACCTATAGGCATCCCAAGCCGCTGCCGTGCCACTTGCGATCGAATCGACAAGCACCGATTTTGCCATGCGCCAGGCTTGGTCATGCGCATCGCTATCGTCGACACCGGCCGTAAGCCGCAGCATCCGAAAGGCACGATCGGCCGAACCGGGCGGATCCGCCCGATTGGCGGCTGTGAGCACACCTTCCCATAGCTGATAGAGCCCGTCCTTCTTCGCCGCGAGGTAACAACCTAGCGATTTTTGCCGCATCATGTGCAGCAGCTCGCGTGCTCGCTCATACAAGCCGATATTGCCGAAGGCGATCGCGAGCTCGGAAAGCAAGTCGATCGCCTCTTGCGGGGAACGGGCATGGCCCAGTCCGGCATGCGGCCTTTCTAGGCGGCCGACCGCGGCGGCAGCATCGCCATCGAATGCGAACATGGTTTCGGCGAATCTGCGATGGATTTGCGGGGTTTGGCGGAAGCTGCAAACAGGCAATTGCAGGCATGCATCGAACTCGGCCGCAAAGCCGGTCGCAGCATCAGGCACTAGTCGGACCAGCTTGCAGATGGCATCGAATAATGGCTTGTCGGCGTACCGGAGGCGATAGCCGAGCAGCACATCATCGTGTCGGTTGGTTACTGCGCCTGCCAGAAATGCCAGCGACGCCTTTATTTGTGCCACGATCTGCGAAGACGCAACCGGGCGCTCCGCCCTGACCTCCCCGATCAGCGTGCCTAGCCGCACTGCTTGGGCTTGCACTCCGCGGAACAGAAATTCTTTCGGAAGCGCGGGTTGAGCCGGCGCCTCGCCAAGCTGGCCTGCGATCGCCGTATAACCGAGAATGGCGTCGACTGCGTTCTCGACCTCATCCGACTTGTGCTCGAGACCGGTCATGTCTGGGACGGCGGCCCTTGCAAATAGCCGTCGCGCAAGTTCGTGATCCTTGCCAGCAATCGCGATGCGGGCCGCATGCAGATGCCAGCTGTCGTGCAGATTCTGCCCTTCGGACAAGGTCGCATACGCGGCCACGCATTGAAGCGCTTCCTCGGTACGCGATGCAATCATCTTTGCTTCTGCGCTCTCAAGATGAAGGATCGTGAGGTGGGCGCCTCGGTCTACTCGATGCTGCGTCGCAATTTCGGTAATTTCCCGGTCGGGATCATGGCGCACGATCGCGCGCGCAAGCATGTAGCGCAACTCGAGGAGGTAGTCGTCCCGCGTCCTGCCGGAGAACGAATCCTTATCACTGCCCTGTTTGCCGATCGGAAGGCGGATGCGCCGTTCGATCTGTTCTTCGTCGAGAAGCACGACTGCGAGGTCGGCCCAGGCCTCCATGGCTTCTCTAGTGCCTTGGCCGTGGCTTTCGTCGAACCATTTCCATGGATTCTCACTGTCGAACAGCAGACGTGCCCTGTCTACTTGGCCGTCGTCGAGCAGGGCATCGATAACAAGCCATTCATCGCCAGCGACATGATTAGAATCGAGCTGAGCAACCGCCATGTCGAGGTCGCCTGCTGCGATCTGCGCCGTGACGATCCGCTCGGCCATGGTCAGTGCGTCCTGGCGTCGCCAGATCTCGTCACGGGCGAGCATAAGGTCAAACAAGGCTGCGGGATTGGGATCGGCACCGAGACAGACTACAGCGTCCCCGATATCGTTGCTCACCTCATAACTGCGTCGACCATCGACAAACTGGCCAACAAAGTAACGGCGGCTGACCAAGGCTGCGGCTTGATTGAGATCGCCAGCGAGAAAGCGGTACCGGAATTCAAGGAAGCGCTGGACGCTTGTCTGCGGCGCTGATCCGGCCAGTTCAGCCAGGCCCCGATAAATGACAGGATCACTGAACGCCGGGTCTGACTTGCCATAGAGCGTGATGCGCTGCTGACGCAGGAAAAGACGGAAACTGTTGTGAAAAATCCTCCAAGCGCCACCGCCATGGTCGATCAAATGATGGGCAAGTTTAAACGCCTTGTCGACCGCGCTGCTCGACAACCATTGTGCCAGCAACTCTGGCTCGATCCGACCATCGGCGAAACTCAGGACAAAGAGGGTCTTCGAGACATCGGCGCCGGCGCCCTGCGCCTCGCGCCAAGCCTGGCGATAAACTTTCTCAAGGTCGCCATCATATTCAAAACCGCCAGCTAGCAGAGCCTCGCGCTCCTCAGGTCGGGCACTCAGGAGCTTGCCGAGTAGGTAGCGCGTCACCAACGGATGGCCGAGGCTCACGGCGAAAACCTCGGCGGGGTCGACCTGCTCGCGATCCAGGCCCACCGAGATGACCATCTCCGCCACAGCATTGTGACTGAGCGGTGCGATCTCGATCCGTCGGCCGCCATCCGATGCCTGATCACGGACCTCGGGCGGAATATCGGCGAGGTCGATCCGCTGGCTACCTAGCAAGAAGAGGACGCCCTTGGGGACGCTCTGCGGAAGTGGCAACGCGCGTAGGAAACTGGCATCGGGCCGTTCCTCGCGAGGAACATGGTCGAGGCCGTCGACTACGATGACGGTCATTTGCCCATCGGCCGCATATTGCTTGCCTGCTTGCTCGAGCAGCCTTTCGAATGTCTCCCGCTTCTGCTCGAGCGTGTCGTCCTTGGCACGCTGCGACTGATATCCGAAGCCAATGAGCTGACTGTTCAGGTCATCAAGAAAATTGGCGTCGACACCGCGACCTTGTCCCTGTGCCTCGCCAGGTATGAACGCAAGGTAGCGCGCAACATTGCGTTCGGGACTGGGCTGCACGAAGCGCTCGAGCAAGGTAGATTTGCCAGCTCCTGGGGGCCCGAGCAGACAGAGATAGCCCGAGGCATGCGCGCCCAGCGCCGCTTCCAATTCTGCCTCACTCTTTTCATTGCTCTGTACATGGGCGCCAAGCGGGAACCGATGCTCGAAACGAAGCTGAAACCGGTCGGCCCAACCGAGTGCATCCAGCAGTTCGCGGCGCGTCCATCGCGTCCTGCCATCATTGCGTCCGACAAGGTCGCCCAATGTATGGGCCAGGTCATTGATCTGCGCACGAGCCGCGGCGTCCTGAGTGATGAGGGATTCCGCGTTAGCCGATGCCCCGAGCGCGAATTCGAGACGGCCAAAGAAGCGCTCAAAACCCGGCTCCGTCAGGCCAGACGCCTGTAGCAGCGCTTCGATGAGCGGCTTCCACTCGCTTGATCGCCAGTCGGCCAACGACCGATCTGGATGGCGCGCCTTATCGCGAAAAAAGTCCGCCGAATCCCGCTTGGGGACTCCAAATTTACCGCGATCCGATGTCGTCGGATAGTGCGACGATACATAACGCAGTTGAACGAAAAGATCAGGAAATTCGCTTTCGAGCATAGCGAAGGATGCTGCGCAGTCCGCGATGACCCTATCTGAGCCGAGCAATAGGCCCGTGACGCCCACCGGTTTAGGCTTGCCCGATGATTTGTACTGATGCCCAATGACCTTGCCCGCGATACCAATGACGAGGTCGTCGAACATGCCGGCATGATCATCTGCTAACGCCACAAATGTCAGCGTACCGTCCAATATTGCCCGATAGGCAAGGTGGGCGGAGGCGCGGTCTTGATATCTAAGCCCTAGCCTTGCTGCCCGTTCGCCGGCTCCGGATGTAAGTGCCATGGTTATGTTCGCCGATGAACGGATGAAGGTAAAGGTGGTCGACGACCTTACCTAGAGGTTAGGCTAAAGGCGCGATAGTCAGTGACAATGGCAACCGGAATGCACCCGTCAAACTGCCATATATCCTCAAGTTTATCAGCACGAAGTCCCTCACGATCTAGTTCCCGCCGGATGCCATAGAGACTAGGGCGGCTGACGAACGGATATCCCTATGCAAAAGCCATTCTCAGAACCATTAGCCAGATAGCCCTCCGCAAGGAACAAAACAAGATCATTGCAAATGCCCAGTGGCACGACTAGCCCATTCAAAATGATCAGATGAGGGAACATGACATGGTTGATGTTCACATTCGTATCTATTTTCGAGAGTCAGACGGCACGCTGGAGGATAGCCAACAGGAATTCGACATAGAGAGCTTCGCCGGAGTCATTCCGGCGATCGGTGATATGATCGTGGACCCAGGCGTGCTTCAAGGGCTCAATCGGCACGACCCAAAGAACCGTAGAGTTTGGGACGTGGTAGGACGCGTTTTCAACCCCCGCGACATGGTGGGCTATGTCGCGCTCGTCGTTGAGGAGCGGGTGCCGAACCTTGGCGAATACGGCGTCGTCGCGGGCTAATTCCCAGTATCATGGCCTCGACAGAACCCCGCGCGGAGCAGGACATCTTCGACGATCTCGCGGAGCTATGCGCCGCACCCGGCTTTGCGCACGCGCTTGCCTGGATGTCGCTGCGGGACAATTATGTGACCTTCGATGGCGCCATGGGCAGCGAGGCGCTGGCTGCATCTTATGCGCCTGGTCGAACGGTTCGGACCGAATTCTCGACCTTACTCGGCCTGCTGATCCGCCAGCCCATTGACCTGAGTGAACCGACGCCGGCAGAAATCCAGGCATTGTTCGATCGAACCGGTACATTGCTGAATGAGTTGCATGAGCGGCTGGGCCGACCGATGTGGGATTCAATCATCGAGACGGCGAAAGCAATGCAGGAGGAAGGAGCGGAGCGTCCTTCTTCCCCATTCACTCGCGCCGATGTGCTACGGGAACCCATCTTCTACGGCGGCGAATCCGCCTATAGCTTCCAGTATCGAGATATGGCGCTCGAACGGTACGCCGCAGACGAAGGATGGCTGACCGCGAACAAGGGTTTCTGCATCGCAGACGCGCAGGCAGTTGCCGAAGCAATCTCGGAGATTCAGACCGACAAAATCGTCAGCGTATTATCGCGCCTCAAGGCCAAATCGCCTTCTCTCCCGTCCTTGCTGCCAGCCTTCACAACCACAATTGATGAGATCGTAGGGCATTGCGGTCTGTCGGCAAAGACAGTGCGAGCCGCGCTGGCGACCATTAGTGTCGCGGCACCCGCTAATCAGGATTTCACTTCGCTCGGCGCATTCAACGTGGCCAACGCGTGCCCGATCGTGGCGCTACCGGATGGGAGCTACCTCTCGCTTCAGACATACGGGATCGTTGAGTCCCTTTATGACTCTCCCTTTTATTGGATGGTCGGCGACAAATCCTATCGCCCCAAAGCCTCCGCGCACCGAGGTGCTTTCACTGAGCAGTTCGTAGCGAAGCGGTTGCGGTCAGTGTTCGGCGAGCAGAATGTTCATACCAACGTCAACATCGAAGCCGCGAATGGTCGGGTTTCCGAAATGGACGTGCTGGTCCTGTTTGGCGACCGAGCCCTGATCGTCCAGTGCAAGTCGAAGAAGATGACGCTGGAGTCGCGTAAGGGAAACGACCAGACGCTGCGAGACGATTTCCAGAAGGCCGTCCAAGACGCCTATGATCAAGGCTTGCTCTGCGCTCGCTCGCTCAGCCGGCCAGAACTGAACTTCATGAAGGAGGACGGAGCCAAGCTCGAAATTCCCGAACTGAGGAATGTCTACATCCTTTGCGCGGTCTCTGATCACTATCCGGTGCTAACGGTCCAAGCGCGGCATTTCCTCCAATATGAGGATGATGCGGTTATCCACGCCCCCTTGGTCGCCGACGTCTTTCTAATCGACGTGCTTGCTGAGATGCTCGCCAGCCCTTTGCGGTTTCTCAGCTATATCGACCGGCGGGTTGGCTATGCCGAACGCATACAAGGGACGAACGAACTCGCCATTTTGGGTTACCATTTGAGTCAGAACCTCTGGTTCGACGACGATAATAGCGTCGCGATGGTGGCGGATGATTTTTCGCTCGACCTCGATACAGCGATGACGGTCCGCCGGGAGGGCATTCCAGGTACAGCGACGCCAAAAGGCATCCTAACCAGATTCACGGGTACACATGTAGCCCGGGTCATTGAGAAGATCGAACACGAGGCCGATCCTGACCTGATCGATCTCGGCTTCCTCCTGCTCAACATCAACGGCGATACCGTCAGACAACTCGACCAAGGGATGAAGGATGTCGCTCGGCGTACCCGTCTTGACGGACGGCCCCACGACTTCACGTTAGGGTTCGATACAGGTGATGCCGGGCTCACAATCCATTGTAGTCGGGCTTTACCGAGCGATTCGCTCGAGGCGCTCGCCAGCCATTGCCGACGCCGCAAATATGTTCACCGCGCCGACAATTGGTTCGGACTTCTCGTGCGTGAGACCGACGGATTACCCAAGGCCAGCCTCGCGGTGCGTTTCCCGTGGAAGCGGGATGCCCGCATGGATAATCTGACGCAGGGGATGGTGGTCAACGGCAACCGCAATATCTCTCAACCGAAGCCTGGCGGTCGCGCGCCAAATAGATCGAAGATTGGTCGCAACGATCCATGCCCTTGCGGCAGTGGGAAGAAGTCCAAGAAATGTTGCATAGTATGAGTTTGTTCAGGTCTCCGACTAAATCTCCGAAACTTCTAGAGGTCTGTTGGATACGAACCTCCATCAGAACTTACGGACGCAGGGGCGTATGGAACGATACTGCCTATGCATGGGCGCCTGGTGGGATATCGATCTCGACGAGCGAGCGACTGCTTTCAGGAATAGCCTAGCTACGCTTGTACGGCTCGAATGAGGCGCGAAGCTGACGCGCCGGCTCGCCGGCTGGAACGTCTGCTATCCCAATCTGCGCTCCTGAAGGCAGCCGTTCCGGAGTGTCCGCAATCACAGGCGTTGCGGCTTGCGCGCCGTTGTAATCATCCGCGCCCCCGCAGCTCTCTGCTCCATGTTCATGGTCCGCGCGGCCATCCACTCGGGCACATGCCAACTAGCCGGCAGGGATCGAGCGATGGCGCCGGGCAGCACGGCCCATATGAGGATACCGGCAACCATGCCTGCTGCCACACACCATATCTGGCGCTCGATCTGCTGATCGGCGGCCTGCCCACGTTTCACGACACCGTCGATCCACCCGGCCGAACGATCGAGCGAGGCCCGCGCGATGTCGAGCATGCGCCGATCCTCTGTGCGGACCGTCTGAGCGGCGAGGTTGATCTGCTTGGCCATTTCGGCGGGCGTCAGCGAGACGGCCGGTGTCTGTTCAACGGCGGCAAGCCGGGCACGAACATTGCCCAGGCTCCGGTCGATGCCATCGAGCGCGGCGGTGTGATCGGGGATTCGTTCGCGCGCCGCCGTCAGATTGGCGACGGCATTGTGGAGGAGGCTGAGCTCGTGCCGCACGGCCTCGAAGGCCTGGGCGGTGGTCACTTCGGTGTCGGTGGTTTCGGTCATGGGCGGCAGGCTAGACCGTGCTCGCTTGAAAATGCCAGAGGCTGGAACCTCGCTGGAAACGGTGGGATTTTGGGACGTGCCGGCGGGCATGTGACTGAGGTGGCCTGAGATTGCACCAAGCGATGAAGGTGCCCGCGACTCGGATTTACAGCCCCAGTCCGCGTCCCCTGCCGAGATCGATGCCGTGGTCGAAGGCGAGCTGCGCGCCGAGCGAACGCTGGCTGTCCATCATGGTGATACCAAGCTGTGCCTTGCGGATGGCAAGGAGCGATTCAAGCTGCGGATCGCGCTGCAAGCTCTTGGCCATGTCCGCCATCGCCGATCGTGTATTCTTGTAGGCGCTCATGTCACCGGCCGCATAGTGCCGGTCGACCTGGCTGGAGAGCTCGTTCCACCGACTGACGAAGCGGTCCGCGCGAAGCTCGGGATTGGTGCGCAGCTCGGTTTCCAGCTGAAGCGCGCGGATCGCACGGGTTGTGCTGCCACGCGCCGCTTCGCTCGCGAGACTGGCATCCTTGACATAGACCGCCTCGGCATCGCGCCAGCCATGGGGGCGCAGCTCCTCGAACGCCTTGCGGGCGGCCTTGAGCTCGGCATGCTGCTCGGGGCTCTCCTGGCCGTCCTGGGCCCGCGCGTTGTAGATGCTGTCGATGGCCTTGGCATGGCGTTTCAGCGCCTCGGTGCGCTCGCGCCGCAGCTGCACCTCGCGCGTTTCGGCGCTGGTGATCGGCGAGGCCACTTCCGGCGACTGCGCGGTCGGCGGGGCCAAGTCCTTCGGGACCTTCAGCCGCAGACCATCGAAATTGAGGTCGGTCGGCATCCGGTCGAGCGGCGAGACCTTGAGCCTCAATCCGTCGAAAATGCCGCGCCGGGGCTGCGCTTCCGGTGCAGGCTCGGGTACGCGGGCATAGTCCGATGCCATGTCCTTGCCGCGCTCGCGGCTGAGGGTGCGAACGAGCCGGTCACGATCGGCGAAGTCATCCTTGCCGAAATGCAGATCGACGGTGTCGCGATGCCGCGAGAGCGCGACATAGGAGGCATGGCGGTCGAGCCCCGGCGTTGCCAGGACGTGGACGCTATCCACGGTCATGCCCTGCGCCTTGTGAATGGTGGCGGCATAGCCGTGATCGATATGGGCATAGTCCTTTAGATCGAAGGCGATCGACCGGCCATCATCGGTGCGCACGCGCATGGAAATGTCGCTTACCTGTTCCACTGTGCCGAGCGTGCCGTTCTTCACTTCCAGGCTGCGTTCGTTCTTGAGGAACATCACGCGGTCCCCGGAAGCAAAGGACCGCTCGCCGCGCTGGACGGTAAGGCCAACATCCTCGCCGAGCATCTGGGCGGCCCGCATGCGCCCACGCGCGGCTTCGTTGAGTTCGCGCACTTCATCGTTGGTGTGGGTGAGAATGATCCGGCTGGAATCGGGATGTGCCTGCCGGTCACGATCCCAGCGATCGATCAGCTCTTCGCGCGCCTGTTCGCGGGTTTCGGCGGCATGGACATGGCCCGCGTCCTCATAGGCCGTCAGCGCCTCGTCTGTGCGTCCGGTGGCAAGCTGGCGCGTGGCATCGCGCTGCCAGTCCTCGGACTGGCGGCGGATGGTGGTGATCTCGACCGCACCGTGCCGCTCGGCGATCGAACGGAACGACGCCCCGGCCTCGATCGCCTGGAGCTGTTCAGGATCGCCGACCAGCACGACCTTGGCGCCGCGCTTTTCTGCCTCGGTGATGACGCGCTCCATCTGGCGCGTGCCGATCATCCCGGCCTCGTCGATGACGAGGATGGATTTGTCAGTCAGCAACTCACGATCCTGCCCCCATCGATGCTCTAGGCTGGCGAGGGTACGCGACGCAATGCCTGAACCGCTTTCGAGGTTCTCGGCGGCGATGCCCGAGAGCGCCGCGCCCTGCACGGTGTAGCCCGCCGACTCCCAGGCCTCGCGAGCCACGCCCAGCATCGCGCTCTTGCCGGTGCCGGCATAGCCGATGACGTTGCTGATCCCGCGCGCATCAGTGACATGTTCGAACGCCCCGCGCTGCTCAGAGGAAAGCACCATGCCGCGTTCCGCCGCGTGGTCCAACGCCCGTTCGAGATGGCGGCCGTCTACACAGTGATGGCGGCGCGCGTCGAGCGTTATGGTGGCGCGCTCCAGCCGCTGTTCGGTCTCCAGCATCGAACGCGACGTGAAGCGATCTTCGCCGCGCCCGTCCTGGCCGAGTTTGACCAACTCCGGTGAGCCGCGCACCGCCGCCATCACGGCATCGAACTGGTCTTTGCCTTCGCTGTGCCGGTGCACGAACATGGCAAGGTCGCGGGTGGTGAAGGTCGATTGCTGGTGGGTGATCGCGTCGAGCGCGATGGAAGGTTCGGCGAGCAGCTTTTCGCCATTGGCCCGGGCAATGGCTTGATGCTCTTCGAGCCGCTCGCTGGCGAGGCCCTGTTCCGCCATGCGCGACGCGGCCGGGCCGATCTTATGTTGTGGCTCAAGGTCGATGCCCTGCGTTTCCAGACTGCGGTGGTCGATCCGCGCGTCGATGTCGAACTGGGCCAGCCTCTCGTTGACGTGCTCCGCCCAGGCCTCGCGCCAGTGGGTGAGGAGTTCGGTCTTGTTCCACTCGCGCACCTTGGCGCCGAAGCCCGCTTCCCCATCATCGCCTGTGGTAACTTCACGCATGCCCAGCATCACATGGGCGTGGGGCTTGGCGAGCCCGTCGGGGCCGATATCCCAATGGACATTGAGATCGGCCACCATGCCCCGGTCGACGAACTCGCGCTGGACGAAGTCGCGGGCCAGCCCGATCCCGTTGGCCTGGCTCATCTCGCGCGGAATGGCGAACTCGACTTCGCGGGCAAGCTGCGCATCCTTGCGAATTTCCACGGCCTCGACATCGTTCCACAGCCGCTCGCGGTCGCGCCACTCCTCGGGCGCACCATCGGGCAGCAGCACTTCGCTGTGCACGACGCCCGGCTTGTTCGAGAAGTCATGGCTTCGGTCGAGCCGGTCATCGCGCAGCCGCGAGGCCGAGCGGTAGGCGGCCGCTGCCACGGCCGAGGAGCCGGCGGCGCGCGAAATCACTTTGGCCGAGAAGTGGTAGATCGCCATGACGGCAATCCATTTACACTCAAAAGCGCACGTCGGCACGACGTATAAGCGCGCCCTCGAAAGATTTCATCAGTCTCGGGACCGGCGAATCTCAAGAGATTTCACGATGTTGTGACTAATCGACGGTGCCGATAAATGATCCGTCCGCCCCACGCAAGAAAGGCCGGACCGATGCGCAGACCCCGCGATTATGACGCCGAACTCAAGGCACTTACCGACAAGGCGAGGCGACTGAAGAGCCGCAAGCAAAGCCAGTTCGGTGAACTGGTCATGGCGACCGGCGCTGATGACCTCACCATAGAGGAACTGGCTGGTGCCTTGCTCGGCGCTACCTCGGCCGAGCGCACAACACGGGAGGCGTGGCGCAAGCGGGGCGCCGCCTTCTTTCGCGGAGAATGCGAAAACGCTGGCAGCCGTACTGGCAGCGAGCAGGGCGGCACTGCGAAGGACGAGGGCCGCGCGCAACCGTCTTCAGGCGAAGCAGGCGCGGCATGATTGCCGGGATTGGCAAGTGAAGCGCCGCGAACGCACGCGGCATCTGATCGAACTGGGCGGGCTCGTCATGAAGTCAGGGCTCGTCGAGTTCACAGACGACGATCGCGCCGTGATCCTCGGATTGTTGGTGGATGCTGCGGCGAAATTGCACAGGCCGGACCGCGAACAGGCGCTGACCCTGTGGCGA
>Ga0075364_10001867_pt1 | contig 11691 bp, 11 predicted proteins | sample EndMetdeltDD1764_FD_71517 | JGI IMG/M metagenome (GOLD analysis project Ga0075364, IMG submission 71517) | Populus endosphere microbial communities from Tennessee, USA - Endosphere MetaG P. deltoides DD176-4 | ecosystem: Host-associated > Plants > Roots > Endosphere | place: USA: Tennessee... | reverse complement strand
AAGAAAAGCACGGATGCTTTTCTCAAGCTTACACTCTGGCTAAAGTCTACACACTAGATTAAAATGCGCCTTGGATATCCTGACAGCATGTAAGGGGTAACCGTATTTAGCTGCTGTCTTTACATTACCAATACCACCGCTGAAAAAATAATTGAGGTACCTATGCCAATTTATGAATATCAATGTAAGGCCTGCGGGCATACTTTTGATACGATACAAACCTTTAGTGAAGAACCTTTGACCGATTGTCCGGTCTGTAAAGAACCTGCACTGAAGAAATTGGTTTCAGCAGCGGCTTTTCATTTAAAGGGCAGTGGATGGTATGTGACGGACTTTAAAAATCCACCGGCTAAAAAAGTGGATAACGCAGAGAAAGCTAAAACTGAGGACGCGAGTAAACCTGCGCAAACGAATAAAGAAAGTAACACCACTGAAAAGAAAAACAAAGACACCGTTGCCGAAAAACCTATTGAAAAAAATAACAAAACGGATAAATCAGGTGAAAAATCCTCTTAACTTAAAAATATCCTCACAGCAATTGAGTTTTTGGCAAGGTGCCGCGATAATGAGCAACCGGAATTTGTGATACAAGAGGATTGCGGTCTGCACGATACACAAACAATGTCAAGTGCGAAGAATATATTATGCAAAGAACACATTATAACCAGCAAATAAACCAAAACTTAGTCAATGAAACTATACAAGTTTGTGGTTGGGTACACCATCGTCGTGATCACGGCGGCATCATTTTTATTGATTGTCGCGATCGTAGTGGTCTGCTGCAAGTCGTATTTAATCCGGATCAGCCTGAGTTGTTTAAAAAAGCTGAAACTCTGCGTAACGAATATGTGGTGCAAATTAGCGGAAAAGTCTGTTTGCGTCCGAAAGGCACCGAAAATGTCAATTTAAAATCGGGAGCCGTTGAGTTACAAGCAACCCAACTCATTATTTTAAACACTTCAGCACCCTTACCAATTTCTATTGATGCCTATACACCGGTGAGTGAAGAAGTCGCCTTGCGCTATCGCTATCTGGATTTACGACGACCCGAAGTCCAAGAACGTTTTCGCTTGCGAACACACGTCGTGCAATTGATGCGGCGTTTTTTTGAAGAAAAAGGATTTTTAGATATAGAGACACCAATGCTTACTAAAGCGACACCCGAAGGAGCGCGTGATTATTTGGTGCCGAGTCGAGTCCATCCCGGTGAATTTTATGCGTTACCACAATCACCGCAATTATTTAAGCAATTATTGATGATGTCAGGATTTGATCGTTACTACCAAATCGTACGTTGTTTTCGCGATGAGGATCTACGCGCCGATCGACAACCTGAATTTACGCAGCTGGATATGGAAATGTCCTTTTGTAATGAAGAGGATATTCAAACACTCAATGAAGCATTGATTCGTCATTTATTTAAAGAATTATTGGATGTGAATTTACCCAATCCTTTTCCGCTTATGACTTATGCAACAGCGATGCAACGTTATGGTAGTGATAAACCCGATTTACGTATTCCGTTTGAATTAGTCGACATTGCTGATTTGGTTAAAGATATCGAATTTAAAGTTTTTTCTGGACCGGCGAATGATGCACAAGGACGAGTGACCGCATTGCGTATTCCCAAAGGCGGCGATTTAAGTCGTAAAGCCATTGAAGAGTATACGCAATACGTTGCTATCTTTGGCGCAAAAGGTTTGGCTTATATAAAAGTTGTCGATCGCGGGTTGGGATTAGAAGGTCTGCAGTCGCCGATCTTGAAATTTATTCCAGAGGCGACAGTCGAGGCCATATTACAACGTGTCACAGCAGAAAGTGGTGATATTATTTTCTTTGGGGCTGGCACAGCAAAAATGGTCAGTGAATCCTTGGGTGCTTTACGTGTCAAGTTGGGTCACGACTTTAAGTGTGTTAAGGATGAATGGTCGCCTTTATGGGTAGTGGACTTTCCCTTATTTGAATATGATGCACAAGAAAAACGTTGGCAAGCCTTACATCATCCTTTTACTGCGCCTAAAGTTAACGATGCTGCTGAGTTACAAGCCAATCCTGGATCATGCTTATCAAGAGCTTACGATATGGTATTAAATGGCTGTGAAATTGGAGGCGGTTCAATACGTATTCATGATACGCATTTGCAATCGGCGGTGTTTGATTTGTTGAATATTAATGAAGCTGAACAGAAAGAAAAATTTGGTTTTTTACTCGAAGCACTTAAATTTGGTTGTCCACCGCATGGTGGTATGGCTTTTGGTTTGGATCGCTTGGTAATGTTGATGACCGGAGCGAAATCCATACGGGATGTTATCGCTTTTCCAAAAACCCAGACGGCGAGTTGTCCATTAACGCGTGCGCCAAGTCCAGTTTCCGAGCAACAATTAAAAGAGTTATCACTACAGATTCGTAAAAAATAAAAACATTAGGCTATTATTAGGCCTAATAATTTATCATCTACACTTGTTAAAGCAATGTATATATCTCTAAAATTATATCTGATAATAAGGTTTTTTATCAGATATAATTGAGTTCATTTGTTCTTGTCCTTGTTTATCATAAACTCTTTTCAATGAGCTTTTTTGCTTTTTGCTCATTTTTATTTCACTAGATGCAATCTCTGCAGATTTTTTCCACATTTGTGTATTGAATGTATTATTCTCAAGCGCTAATTTTTTAAAGTTCTTAGAAGGTTCGCCCTTAAACTGAGTTAGATTTGGATCATCTTCAAGCAAAATTCCACATTCTTTTAATCCGTTATCAAGCACTCCAGTTACAAGCATTTGCACAGCTTCTCTGGCAGTTGCCCCTCCAGAAGGTTTTAAAACAACCATATTTAAATTATGATCAAAAATACAAAATGGCTTACTCGTATTAGGCCCTTCGTAGCTCAGCTGAAAACCGACATCTTCTCCTATAATAGAGTTATAGTTATGTTCATTTTTTTCATTGCCATTAGCAAAGGTTATTTTTCCAAAACATAGAGTTTTACTTTTTTCTTTTTCATTAACAATAATTGCTTTTTGTGGAATAATTTTTTCTATGTGGAAATCATTATTTGCAGATAATTTAATAGTTTTTTTGGTAGAATAAAGACCGTAAGCATTCGGGTGAGCATAAGGTTCATCTATTTCTAAAGTGTGCTGATGTATTAAAATATTAAATTTTACATTGCGGTATAATGACCCGATTTTTCTTGCGGTCTTGATCAAGATACGAGCGGACATTCCTGAAACCATGGTATCGACAAGGCCTATTGTTTTATGCCCATTTTTCATTGCTAATATAATAGCTTCTTCTAAGCGTAGAATATGTTCTTTTCTGCTATATTCTGGCATTAACGGCTTTGTTAAAGTAGCGTCATCGTTCGTTAATAGGCTACTCCATGGATTTTTCTTAATTTCATACACGGCTTCATCCATTTCAAATTTATCCGTCGTTTCTTCAGAAAATTTAGGAATTTTTATTAATGAGATTTTCCCAGAATCCCTTTTTGATAAGATTGACTGAAAACGCAGATTTTGAAGTAAGTCAAGAACGAGTCCACCACCTCGTTCAGGAGCTATTAAAATACTCGCTCCATGATGATTATTGAATAATTGACGTATTGCTCTTCTATTGCTAATTATCTGTTTGGAATAAACAGAGCCCTGTCCTATAAAATATCCCGAATCCCTGCCGCGTAAAGAGTTTTGAAGTGAAATTCTCACGTTTACATCAGAAGTTTCAATATTTTTCGCATACTCAGTAAGCTTAACGCGTAAACCATTGTTTATTGGAAATCTATCCATTGTAAGTATTTTTACATGCTTAGGTATAAGTTCCAAATGAGGTGAGTAAATTTTGTTGATATAATAAAATTTTTGAGTTATTTGGGGGCTCATTGACTGTTTTGTAGGAAAAACTATTTGTTGAGCATTTGGTATGTTTGGGAGAGTTTCAAGTACATTTGAGCGCGACAAATCAATTTTTTTCATAGGTAACCCTACCCAAAAAGTTATTATTGTAAAGTTAACAGGGGGGGAAATTGATTCTATAATGTCACAAAAAAACTTGCAAGTTACAAATAATTAATGTTGGTTTTTTTCATTTACCCACATCGTCCTGAAGTTTTTAAATTTTCTATTCACTTGTATAGGGTGTAGTCAAAAACCTATATTTTTTATACAGGGTTTTACAAACTATTTAACGAGAGTTGCTATTAGGGCGAGTTTACTTGTTTTAGTGCAAAATTTAACACTAAAGCGAGTTTAGCTTGCGCGTTTAAAGCCATTAATAATAATATGAATATATTTGTGTCGATTGAATCTGCTAATTAATTGATTTATATTTTTTCCCCTAGGGTGTTGTTAGCGATTTCATCATAGCCTATAAAAAGATATTCGCGCAAAGCCGATTGTGTATTAAAATTTTGCGTTGATATCTTTGTGGCTTATTTTAGGTAAGTCATTGCAGTTTTATTGCATGCTGTCGTGGGTTTACTTGGTTAATGCCAATGATAGCATTGTTATTTGTTCTTGAGTATCAGTACATTTTTTGGAAAATTATTAAGTTTATGTCAGATTCTACTACTGTAAATTTTAGCAAAGCGATTAGCGGTGATTATCGTATTCCAATTAAAGCGATCTTTTTGGAGGCTTGGTACCACGTAAAGGGAATGAAAGCCGCTTTTTGGCTAGGTTTTCTTTACTTCATACTAGTGATGGCAGCAGCTTGCCTGGTATTAGGCTTAATATTAGCCTTATATGACGTGTTTATATTGTCATTGGCAAGTGCCCAAAATGCAGGCTTTTTGTATAACTTAAAGCTAGGGCTTAAATTTATTGTGGTTGCTGTCGTTGAAGTGTTACGTTTTTTATTCACCGCTTCCTTAGCCTATATGGCTTTACAGCATTTACGTCAGCAAGCTATTCATGGGAATATGGTATTTGCATTTCGTCACGCTTGGCGGCCATTGTTAATTATTGCATTGTTACTCTATCTATTTAATAGCTTTATCCTCTCTGGCACGAATATTCTTTTACACAGCGCGTTATTTAAACAACAGCTTGTTTTCCTAGGATCAGGTTTCGGCAGCATTTTTTTACTGCTTATTTTTTTTATCTGTTTCTTTCTGTATTTCTACTTTTCGGTCCTCGTGTATATGACTGTGTTGCTGATCTTAGATCAAAAACTAAGCTGGAAAGAAAGTTTAAGTTTGGCCTTTCAGTCAGTAAACCAGCATTTTTTTAAAAATGTTGGTTTGATTATTGTAACCAGTTTAGTATTTGGACTTTTAGCGTTGATGACCTTAGGCATCGGTTTAATTTGGCTATTACCCATGACGTCCTTAGTGACGGCGATCCAATATAATCAAATTTTTTGTGAAGGCAATTTATAATACCTGATGGGTCTAGTTTAAGTAGTTAGTTATAATTAGAAGAGAGTTGTTATGGCAGGACATAGTAAATGGGCAAATATCCAGCATCGAAAAAATAAACAAGATGCGAAACGCGGTAAATTATTTACCAAACTGATCCGCGAAATTACGGTGGCTGCTAGAATGGGAGGCGCTGATTTAAATAGTAATCCACGTTTGCGTTTGGCGGTTGATAAAGCCTTATCGGCTAATATGACCCGAGATACCATTGATCGGGCCACCAAGCGCGGTGCTGGCGGATTAGATGGTGCGCAAATGGAAGAAATTCGTTATGAAGGTTATGGACCTAAAGGCGTTGCTGTTATAGTTGATACCCTAACCGATAATCGCAATCGCACCGTCGCTGAAGTACGTCACGCATTTAGCAAATTTGGCGGTAATTTAGGCACGACAGGATCGGTTGCTTATTTATTTAGTAAAAAAGGTGTGATTACTTTCCCACCCGGTTCTGAAGAAGAGCGTATTTTGGAGATTGCTTTAGAGGCAGGCGCCGAAGATGCTATTACTTATCCTGATAATAGTATTGATATTTGGGTTGAAGAAAGTCAATTAGGCGTCTTAACTAAACTTTTCCAAGAAAAAAAACTAAATTTGGCGAATAGCGAAGTGACTTGGTTGGCGAGTACGAAAGTTGATCTGAATGTTGAGGATCAAGAAAAACTGGAACATTTAATTGATATGCTAGAAGATTTAGACGATGTGCAAAATGTCTATACTAATCAAGCTTAATGCTGAATCAACAAAGTCATAACTTAGCTAAAAACGTCATTATTTTAGGTATTGATCCGGGTTCGTGTATTACTGGTTATGGCGTTATTCAAATTGCAGGTTCACAATTAAACTATCTCGATAGCGGTTGCATTAAAATCGCAAGTATTGCCTTTTCTGAACGACTGGAAAAAATATTTATCGGTTTACAAAATATCGTTGCTCAATATAAACCGAATGAAGTGGCCATAGAACAAGTGTTTATGCATATTAACCCGAATGCCGCATTAAAATTAGGTCAAGCCAGAGGCGCTGCGTTAACGGCAGCCGCAGTGGCTAAATTAATGGTCAGCGAGTATTCTGCGCGGCAAGTCAAACAATCGGTGGTGGGTTACGGAGCCGCGAGTAAACAACAGGTACAACATATGGTACGCTTGTTATTAAATCTGGATCGCTCACCACAAGCCGATGCCGCCGATGCATTGGCGATCGCGATTTGCCATGCGCAAGCGCGGCAAACGGGAGAGCGAGGACTTAAACAAGGATTTCGCCGAGGAAGAAGACGATGATCAATCGATTGCGCGGCATACTGATTGAAAAACACCCACCGTATTTATTAGTTGAAGTAGCCGATGCGTTTACCTACGAAGTGCAAGCTTCGATGCATACTTTTTATCAATTGCCGGAATGTGGAGAAAAAGTTTTTTTATACACACAGTTCATTGTGCGTGAAGACGGCCATTTTTTGTATGGATTTAGCACAGCCGATGAGCGGGCATTATTTACGCAATTATTAAAAGTAAATGGTGTGGGACCCAAAGTTGCTTTAGGTATTTTATCAAAAATAGAAACTTCAGAATTTATTTGTTGTGTCCAGCAACAAAATGTAAGTGCTTTGCAGGCAGTTCCGGGTATTGGAAAAAAAACTGCTGAACGCTTAATTATCGAAATGCGTGATCGTTTTAAAAGTTTATCCCATAACCAATCTGCCGAATCTGATAAAAATAATATTCGAACATTACAACATGTCCAGCAGGACGCAATTTCTGCGTTAGTTGTCTTAGGATATAAGGCTCAAGAAGCAAGTCGGGCAGTATTGCAGATTAAAGATACTAACTTATCCTTAGAGTCGTTGATTCGACAGGCTTTGAATAGTGTGGGCTAGGTTTTTGAGCTGCTGTATGAGTTATTAAGCTAGCATAAAATATTTTCTTTCAAGTTTACAACTTCTCTAAACTTCAAAGGCATATCACGTCAAGGAATTCAACTTCCGATAATTTAGGCATAAGATTGGATGTATATACTAGGAAGGCTTATTCTCTAACAAATTTTCTAATATTGACACAGTTTTTTTGTTTTTAGTTTTAATGATCTAAAACAAACAAAAAGTTCTTATTCCGTGTATTTATAACTTAATTTTACACCGTATTACGCTGTTTTAGATATATTTTCTTAGATTAAAATTGTTATTAGATAAACGAAAAAAACTATTAATTTGAGTTTTTAAGTTATTTCGGTTGCAAACTTATTAGGAAATGAACAATGTCATGTGAATGTAAAGAATTAAAAGTGAATCAAAACCATACAAAAATTTATGAAAAATTAGCGAGACAAAATATTCAAACGAAAGCATCTTTATCCATTACTCATGAAAATATCTTACAACTTGCTAGGATAACAAATTCAAAAGGTGGGGAAGCAGAAGTTATTATCCAACCATTAGTAGATAAAGTTAAAAGTTATGATATTTAATTTAATAAAAAGTTGTTCTTGATGCGAGAGATATGAATTAAATAGGATTACCGCTTTGAGAAGTCGAAAAACTTTAATCAAGACATATTCGTAACTAACCAATTGTGGATCAAAATCATAAGTGCAACGTCTTTTTTTAACTTTCTATTAACATGAGTTTGCATAAAATCCCTTCTTCCTTAAATTGCAGGAAAATAAAATTTCTACTCTTTTCTGTATTGTGTGCTTTTTTAGGGAACGATTAAGCCATTTATAAATAGTCATTTTATAAAAAGTCCACCTATGTAGAAAGCTCATTATGTATTTGTAAATCTGTTAATAGCCCAGGTAAAATAATAATAAAATATTTTTAATTTACGGAGTAAAATTATGAATGGAGAAAAAATATGTTGTTGTTTTCCGACTTGGATAAAAATACCTTTACATATCGAACTCGATGTTACCTATTATAAAAAATGCAATGAAAAACCGCACCCTCATCCTGATTCTGAGCTCAAAAATTCAAATGTAAATACGTTTATAAAAGGTTAAAAAACGTCTAAGAGGAGTAAGGTTACTTCTCTTAGACAATTTATTAAATAAAAAATATTTATGCAACTAATAAGCTATAGACTAGACTCTCGTTCGTTAACAATTTTCAGTTTTCATGTTCCGAATAAAATAGATTTTGCATCATAAAAAGATAGAAAAATTCCGCCAAAAATATCTCATTTTTCATTATCTTATTGTGTGATAAACATTAAAAAAGACTTAATTATTTTAATATATTTTTAACCTATCCCATTTTTTTTGCAGCGCAAAATACTCCTTATTATGTATTTTTTAAAAAAAATAATTAAAGATATAATTTTTATAATTTTTGAGTTAAAAATAAATCTTAATATTGCAGGAGTTTAGAATGAAAGTTAAAAAATTCGATTTTATAAATCCCCAGCCTAAAGGGAATCCAAGAATAATGCCCGATATTACCAACAAAAAAATTTTAATGGGTTTTTGGCATAATTGGTCAGCAGGTAATAGCGATGGATATCAACAAGGAAGTTCAACTTGGCTTAACCTGACCGACGTTCCCGTCGAATACAATGTTGTTGCCGTTGCTTTTATGAAAGGCTCGGGAATTCCTACTTTTCAACCCTATAATCTTTCTGATGCAGAATTTAGACGTCAAGTAGATGTCTTAAATAATCAAGGCCGGGCTGTTTTAATTTCTTTAGGTGGCGCAGATGCACATGTCGAATTACAGATTGGCCATGAACAACCTTTAGCGAATGAAATTATTCGTCTTGTTGAAGTGTATGGTTTTGATGGATTAGATATTGATTTAGAGCAATCTGCTATTGATGCGGATGCCAATCAAAGTGTTATTCCTGCTGCGTTAAAAATTGTTAAAGATTATTATAAAGGTCAAGGTAAACATTTTATTATTAGCATGGCACCGGAATTTCCTTACTTAACTGAGGGTGGCAAATATATCCCGTATCTCACGGCATTAGAAGGTTATTATGATTTTATCGCCCCACAATATTACAATCAAGGTGGCGATGGTATTTGGGTACAAGAAGCCAATAATGGACAAGGTGCTTGGATCGCACAAAATAATGATGAAATGAAAGAAGATTTTCTTTATTATTTAACGGAAAGCCTTGTAACTGGAAATCGAGGTTTTACTTATATCCCTGCTAATAAATTTGTTATTGGACTTCCTGCCAATGTCGATGCCGCTGCAACCGGTTATGTGATTAATCGACAAGATTTGGAACGCGCATTTAATCGTCTTGAAGGCGCAGGCTTTCCAATTAAAGGCTTAATGACATGGTCGATTAATTGGGATGATGGTAAAAATAAAAATGGTGTAAGTTACAATTGGGAATTTATTAAACGTTACGCCCATTTAATCTATGATGGCGAAAGCGGCGGCGATAATAAACCTGTTGCACCAAAAAATCTTTCCACTATAGAAGGAACAGAAACCAGTATTACCTTAGAGTGGAATTATACAGACAGCGTTAAATACTTCAGTATTTATCGTGATGGAAATAAAGTCGGTCAAACTTACGATTTACAATTTAAAGATAGTGGCTTAAATGCTAATACGTCTTACACCTATTTTGTTACGGCAACTAGTAATAAAGACATTGAATCATTACCCAGCAAGAGTATTACTGTAAAAACATTAGGCGGAGATAATCCTAATCCTGAATTTCCAGCTTGGGAATTAAATCATTTCTATGCTGCAGGTGATGGTGTAACTTATAAGGGCAAACGATATATTTGCATAAGTGCACATACTTCTAATGCAGGTTGGACTCCGGATGTTGCCTTTACGCTTTGGGTAGAAGTGGTATAAACATTATAAACCTTTAATTTGTTCATAGAGAAGCCTAATTTAATTTTTTAGGCTTCTTTTTTTGTTTGCCGCCAACCCGATTGGTAATGGATCCATTGGTATGAGCAAATTCAACGCTGACAAATCAATGCTACATCTTACATTTTAGGAGATGCGCCCAAAAACACATGGAAATACTAATGCTTTGCTAAGTTAGATTATATTCTAGTGTCACTAATCGCTATTTAAAGCTTTACAAACTCGGAGTAAAACTAGTGGATGGAGAATTCATGTTACTATTGTGCGGGTTGCCCTTAATAATACTGTTATACATTCTCGGTGAATGACTGGTACTGGCAGTAATCTCGATCGGTACCGAAGATGGCGTGGTCGATTTCGGTTGAATTATGCGATTTCTTTCTTGTAGAATGCTTAATTCCTCTTGAAATGTAAATAATATTTCATTGAAACTTTTCGCTGCATCTCGATTATTCAAAAATAAATCCATCAACACCCAAGAAAAAATAAATAGAGGAATGGCCGCTAAAGGGGGACATGCAATTGATGCGAGAGCGCCGGCAATTATCGTAAAACCAACTATTCCGCTAGTGTTATCTGGAATGATATTTAAAAAATCCTTGAAGCGTGGATAGCGCTCACAACTGCTTTTATATTGCTTAAGCTTTTCTATAAGTACTTTAATACTTTCTAAAGCATAATTCTTTTCATTAACGTTAGCTGTTGCTATTGCTATAGCATCTAATTTTTTAATAAATTTTAGGCAATCCCGCACTAATGTTGTACGACAACCTTTTAGCTGTTTAATACTCGTTAAATCTAATGTATTTTCATCCGACCAATTTAACGCATTGAGAAAGGGTAATGTTTTTAATGATGTTGCGGTAAAGTCTGAAAATATCAAAAGCATGCATTATTCCTTTTTTTGTTATGTTGAAAAAATTATAGAATAGGCTATTTTTTTTATCACGGCAATGATTCAATAAATTATTTTCAGACAATAAAAAAACATCAACTTAGTTCAAATAAACTTTTTTCAAGCTGCGGATGCTTGCTAAAAAATCAGTAATTAGCTAATAATAGAACGATTCACCCTACTTTACTTATATTTTTTGTCGGTTCATCTCCGGTTATTATTATTATGCAAATCTCAGATCGCTTAACTTCGGCTAAAAAACAATCTGATGATGAAAAAAATCTTCCTCGCATCCGTCCCTTAGCATTAGCTGATTATTTAGGACAAGCCTCAGTGTGTGAGCAAATGGGCCTATTTATCCATGCAGCACGCGCAAGAAACGAAGCTTTAGATCATGTGTTAATTGTCGGACCCCCGGGTTTAGGTAAAACCACGTTGGCGCATATTATTGCGCATGAAATGGGCGTTGCACTCAAACAAACCTCAGGGCCTATTTTAGAAAGAGCAGGAGATTTGGCCGCGTTGTTGACGCATCTTGAAGCCAAAGAAGTGTTG
>Ga0075364_10001866_pt1 | contig 11692 bp, 9 predicted proteins | sample EndMetdeltDD1764_FD_71517 | JGI IMG/M metagenome (GOLD analysis project Ga0075364, IMG submission 71517) | Populus endosphere microbial communities from Tennessee, USA - Endosphere MetaG P. deltoides DD176-4 | ecosystem: Host-associated > Plants > Roots > Endosphere | place: USA: Tennessee... | reverse complement strand
TCCGGCACATCCTGCCCAACGTGGCTTCGTTCCTGATCATCGACACCGCGCTGAATGTCGGCACCGCGATCATGGCCGAAACCGGGCTGAGCTTCTTGGGTTTCGGTGTGCAGCCACCCGACGTTTCGCTCGGCACGCTGATCAACGACGGCAAGACGTCGGTGACGACGTTCCCGTGGGTATTCCTGTTCCCGGCAGGCGTGCTGGTGCTGATCATCCTGTGCGCGAACCTCGTTGGCGACGGCCTTCGCGACGCGATCGATCCCAGTGCCGGGTCCTTGCGGAGGCGCCGCAAATGAGCCTGCTGCAAGTGACCGATCTGTCTGTCGCCTTTCCGACCGACACCGAGCGCGTAACCGGCGTGCGGGGCATGAACTTTCACGTCGACCCCCGCGAAGTCGTAGCTCTGGTCGGCGAATCAGGCGCGGGAAAGTCGGCCACCGCGATGGCCGTCATAGGGCTGCTCCCGGAATACGCCGAAGTGTCCGGGTCGATCCGGTTACACGACAACGAGCTCCTGGGGCTGCCCGACCCGCAGATGTCCCGGATCCGAGGTAAGACCATCGGCACGGTGTTCCAGGACCCGATGTCGGCGCTCACCCCGGTGTACACAGTGGGCGACCAGATCGCCGAGGCCATCGAGGTGCACAACCGCGACATCAGCAAGCGGGCCGCTCGCATCCGCGCCGTCGAATTGCTCGACCTCGTCGGGATCGCTCAGCCGGAACAACGCGCAACATCCTTCCCGCACGAGCTGTCCGGCGGGGAACGCCAACGCGTGGTGATCGCCATCGCCATCGCCAACGATCCCGATCTTCTGATCTGTGACGAGCCGACCACGGCGCTGGATGTGACGGTGCAGGCGCAGATCCTCGAGGTCCTGCGGACGGCACGCGACGTCACCGGGGCAGGCGTGCTGATCATCACCCACGATCTCGGGGTGGTCGCCGAATTCGCGGACCGCGCACTGGTGATGTACGCAGGCCGCGCCGTCGAGACAGCCGACGTCGATGTGCTGTACCGCGACCGCCGAATGCCTTACACCGCAGGACTGCTCGGCTCGGTGCCGCGGCTGGATGCCCCGCAGGGCGCGCGGCTGGTGCCGATCCCGGGAGCCCCGCCGTCGATGTCGGCACTGCCGCCCGGATGCCCGTTCGCGCCGCGCTGCCCATTGGCCATCGACGACTGCCGCGCCGCCGAACCGGACCTTCTCGAAGTCGGGCCCGCGCACCATGCCGCGTGCATCCGGACCGAACACGTCGTCGGCAGGAGCGCTGCAGAGATCTACGGCGTGTCCACCGAACCGCCCGCCGTGGTGCCCGCTGCCGACGTCCCCGTTGTGCTACGGGTGCGCGATCTGGTGAAGACCTACAAGCTGACCAAGGGGGTGGTGCTCCGCCGCCAGGTCGGCGAGGTGCGCGCGGTCGACGGCGTCAGCTTCGAGCTGCTGCAGGGCCGCACACTCGGCATCGTCGGCGAATCCGGCTCGGGCAAGTCCACGACACTGCACGAGATTCTGGAACTGTCCGCACCGCAGTCGGGTTCCATCGAGGTGCTGGGCGCAGACGTCGCCACCCTTGATCGGCGTTCCCGGCGCGCACTGCGCGGCGACCTGCAGGTGGTGTTCCAGGACCCGGTCGCGTCGCTTGATCCACGGCTGCCAGTGTTCGATATTCTGGCAGAACCGTTGCAGGCCAACGGTTCTGCCAAGACCAACACCGATGAGCGGGTTGCCGAGCTGCTGGGTATCGTCGGACTGCGCCGCGAAGACGCCAGCCGCTACCCTGCCGAGTTCTCCGGCGGGCAGAAACAGCGCATCGGCATCGCGCGGGCACTGGCGCTACAGCCGAAGATTCTGGCTCTTGACGAACCGGTGTCGGCACTGGACGTGTCGATCCAGGCCGGCATCATCAACCTGCTACTGGACCTGCAGGAGCGGTTCGGCCTGTCCTATCTGTTCGTCTCTCACGATCTTTCAGTCGTCAAACACCTCGCTCACCGGGTCGCTGTGATGTACAAGGGCAAGATTGTCGAGCAGGGCGACGGAGATCAGGTGTTCACCAACCCGCAGCACGATTACACGCGCCGGTTGCTTGCCGCAGTACCTCAACCGGAAGCGAATCGCAGGTAACGTCTGTCAGCATGAAGATCCGACGCTTAGCCGTAGTCGCCCTTGTCGCCGGTCTCACCCTCACCGCCTGCTCAGGCGGCAAGCAGGAAGCCCCGTCGGCAGGCGGCAACGCGGAGATCGGGACGACGAACGACGTCAACCCCAAGGACGTTGCCGCCCTGCAGCAGGGCGGCAACCTGCGGTTGGCGCTGACCGCCTTTCCGGAGAACTTCAACCCGCTCCATATCGACGGCAACTCCGCCGACTCCGCAGGCATGCTCAAGGCCAGCATGCCCCGGGCGTTCCGGATCGCCGCCGACGGCTCGATGACGCTGAACACCGACTTCTTCACCGGCGCCGAGTTGACGAGCACCAACCCGCAGGTGGTCACCTGGACCATCAACCCGAAAGCCGTCTGGAGCGACGGCACACCCATCACGTGGGAGGACATCGCCTCCCAGATCAACGCCACCAGCGGCAAGGACAAGACTTTTGCGAGCGCCAGCCCCAACGGGGCCGACCGCGTCGAATCGGTAACGCGTGGCGTCGACGACCGCCAGGCGATCATGAAGTTCGCCAAACCGTACGCGGAGTGGCGGGGCATGTTGTCCGGCAACACGATGCTGCTGCCGAAGAGCGTGACGGCGACGCCGGAGGCGTTCAACAAGGGTCAGCTCAACGGGCCAGGGCCGTCGGCGGGGCCGTTCATCGTCTCGAACCTCGACCGCACCGCGCAGCGAATCGTGCTGACCCGCAACCCGAAATGGTGGGGAACCCCCGCCCTGCTCGACAGCATCACCTATCTGGTGCTCGACGACGCCGCGCGAATCCCCGCCCTGCAGAACAACACCATCGATGCGACTGGCCTTGCCACCCTCGACGAGATGACCGTCGCGCGACGCACCGACGGGATCTCCATTCGGCGTGCACCCGGAAACAGTTGGTACCACTTCACTTTCAATGGTGCGCCCGGCTCGATCCTGGCTGACAAGCCGCTGCGGTTGGCGATCGCCAAGGCCATCGACCGCCAAACGATCGCCGACGTCACCCAACGCGGGCTCGCCGATCATCCCGTCCCACTGAACAACCACGTCTTTGTCGCTGGGCAGGAGGGCTACCAGGACAACAGCGCAGTAGTCGCCTTTGACCCCGAAAAGGCCAAACAGGAACTGGACGCGCTGGGCTGGCGACTCAACGGGCAGTTCCGCGAGAAGGACGGCCGCCAGCTCGTCATCCGCGATGTGCTCTACGACTCGCTCGCCACCCGCCAGTTCGGCCAGATCGCCCAAAACAACCTCGCCCAGGTTGGAGTCAAGCTGGATCTCGATGCCAAGGGTGGCGCCGGATTCTTCTCCAACCACATCAACGTCGGCGATTTCGATATCGCGCAATTCTCTTGGGTCGGAGACGCATTCCCGCTGTCGGGGCTGCCCCAGATCTATGCGTCGAACGGCGAAAGCAACTTCGGCAAGATCGGCAGCCCGGAGATCGATGCGAAGATCGAGCAGACACTCGAAGAGCTCGACCCGGCCAAGGCGCGCGATCTGGCCAACGAGGTCGACAAGCTGATCTGGGCGGAGGGTTTCAGCCTGCCGCTGACGCAGTCGCCCGGAAACGTCGCGGTGCGAAGCACTTTGGCGAACTTCGGCGCGTTCGGACTGGCCGACGCGGACTACACCAAGATGGGGTTCATGAAGCCGTAACGCGCTGCAGGGTGCGGGGAACTGCGGCAGGCAACGCCTGTTCGGCGACGGCAGCGGCGGCGATGCTCCAGATCAGCAGGCGGACCCCGAGGCCGCCCGGCGTCGAGTCCAGCTTGTCGGCGCGCGCAGGCAGGCCCGAGCTCTCACCTTTGTAGGTCGCCTTGATGATGGCCAGCGCGGCACGCTCGCGAAGGTCGATCGCCGAATGCCCAGCAGTAGCGAGGTTGACCAGCACAGCGCCGGGGATCAGCGATGCGATCCTGCGCGCCACCGCAGGCGGGGTGATCAGATCGCGGCCACCGGAGATGACGACCGTCGGCCAGGTGAACGTGGGCATCTCAGCGATGAGGTCGAACGGCTCGACTTCGAATTCTGTTGTATCGGTTGCGAACTCGCGGAACGCGACGGCGGGGTCCAGCGGTTTTCCGTCGGGCACAGCGCCATAGTTCAATTCGCGGTACCCGATCCGCCCGACGAGGTCGGGCTCGTGACGGTAGGGCGCCTTGCGTTCGAACATGAATCGGGCGGCCTGACCGAGCGCCCACCACAACGACCGGCGCCCTGCAAGCAAGAGGTCGAGTTGACGCCGCAACACCGCAGGCCCGGCCAAGCCGTACACCGCGGCGGCCAACTGCGCGGAGGCCGGGCTCAACATGTCCTGGCCGACGAGTTGGCGCACCTTGCGTGCCAGGTCCGACGTCTCGGGGGTCTCGCCGTTCCATAGCAACCGGCGGGTCGCGTCGCGTACGGCGTCGATGTCGTCGGCCGACAACACGGGTGAGTCGAGAATCATCCCGTGAACCCGATCGCGGTGCCGCGCACCGACTCCGGCGGCGAGATACGTGCCATACGACGTGCCGTAGATGACGGCCTTGGCCACCTTGGCGTCGTCGAGGACAGCGGCGACATCGTCGACCACCTGGTCGATGGTCAGCGCCGCAGGCGGCAGGTCGGTGCCGCTGTCGTCATGGCGGGACATCCCGACGCCGCGGTGCTCCACCATGATCACGTCGAGCCCTTCGGCCGCCGCTCGTCGCCGAAAGCCCCGGTAGAGCGCGATGGAGGCGGCGCCGGGACCGCCAGGGATGATGACCAGCGGATGTGCCGATTTGCGGCCGGTACGCACGTAGAAGAGGTCGAACTCCTGGTCACCGGCCGGCCGGACCGGCCGTCGCACCGCACGCACGCCTGGCAACGCGGCCAGCTTGTCGTGCACGCGGCGACGCTTGGCGTTCATCGTCATCAAGACTCATTGTGCCCCCGCATGGTTCTGCCATGGGACCTCAGTAGTGAAGCGTAGGGAACAAGGTCCTCAGACTGGCTCGGACCGGTGACGTTGGCGCCGCCCAGTCTTACCGTTGTCACCGGGAGCACGATATGTCTGGTTTTATGCGCAACACCGACGCGTTCACCTGGTCGATGGAGACCGATCCACGGCTGAGGTCGACCGTCGTCACCCTTTTGCTGTTGGACGGAACGCCGGATTGGACCGAAGTGCGCAGCCGCTTCGATCTCATCAGCCGACAGCTGCCGATGTTTCGGCAGCGAGTGGTGCACTCACCACTGTCGGCCCCACCGCGCTGGGGTCCGTACCCTGACTTCGATCTCGATTTCCACATGCGCAGGGTGAGCGCTCCAGAACCCGCCACCATCGAGGTCGTGCTGGAAATGGCCCGGCTTGCTGCGATGGAGGACTTCGACCGCGCCCGGCCGTTGTGGAAGGTGACTCTGATCGACGGTCTCGCCGACGGCGGCTCGGCGCTGTTGTGCACGTTCCACCACGCGTTGACCGACGGCGTGGGTGGTGTCCAGATTGCGATGACCCTGTTCGACGTGTCCGAAACGCCGTCGCCACGCGACGCTTTGCCAACCGCGACGGAAACGGCCGAACCATCGTGGCTACAGACGTACGCCGACACGATGCGGTTCAGCGCCGGAGTGGCCGGCAGCGCGCTGACGAACGTGATGAAGTCGGCGCCGGGCTTGCTCTACAACGGGATTCGCCGTCCCGCAGCGACCATCGGTTCGGTAGCCGCCACGACGGCATCGGTCTATCGGACGGTCCGTCCGGTGAATCAGACGGGATCACCGCTGATGAAGCGGCGCAGTCTGGTCCGCCGCCTCGGTGTGCACGAGGTGCCCCTGGCAGAGCTGCGGTCGGCGGCGCACCGCGGCGGGGGTTCGCTCAACGATGCATTCGTGGCCGGAGTAACCGGTGGCCTGCGCCGGTACCACGAGAAACATGGCGCCGAGGTCGGCGACCTCCACTTGACCATGCCGATAAGCCTGCGCACCGACGACGACGCGATGGGCGGCAATCGGATAACGCTGATGCGCTTCGACGTCCCAGTGGGAACTGCGGATCCCGCAGAGCGGATCGGCGAGACCCATCGCCGCGCGAGCGGGATGCGACACGAACGGTCATTGCCGTACACACAGCTGATCGCCGGTGCGCTGAACCTGATGCCGCGCTGGTATATCGGCTCGATCCTGCGCCACGTCGACCTAGTTGCCAGCGACGTGCCCGGCATTCCGGTGCCGGTGTTCCTCGGCGGCGTTCGCATTCGAAAGCAGTACGCGTTCGGCCCCACGATCGGAACAGCGGTGAATGTCACGCTGCTCACGTATGCGGACACCTGCGGACTGGGAATCGATGTCGATACCGGCGCCATACCGGACTATGACGTGTTCCATGACTGCCTCGTCGACGGCTTCGAAGAGGTGTTGGCGCTGGCGCGCTGAGGGGCGACCTTCGAGTCAGCTCTTCGATATGCCTGCGCTCGAGAGCCACTTCTTGGCGATGTCCGAAAGGTTGGTGCCCTTCGCGGCCTCGGCGTTCATCGAGATCAGGTCATCAGTGGTGAGCTTCGCCGACACGGCATCGAGCGTCTTGGTGACGGTGTCGTTCTGCTTGCCGGACTTGATCAGCGGAACCACGTTCTCCGCGGCGAACAACGACTTGTCATCGTCAAGGGCGACAAGGTTATTCGTGACGAGGCCGGGATCGGTGCTGAACAGGTCACCGGCCTGGATCTGACCATTGGTCAGCGCTGTCATCGTCAGGGTGCCGCCCGCGTCGAGACTGACGAAGTCCTTGAAGTTGAGGCCGTACACGTCGCGCAGGCCGACCACGCCCTGGGTGCGGGTCTTCCACTCCGGCGGCCCGCCCAGTACGAGTTCGCCGGCGACCGGCTTCAGGTCGGAAACCGTCTTCAGTTTGTACTTGTCGGCGGTGGCCTTGGTCACGGCCACGACGTCCTTGTCCTCGGCGGCCGACGGAGTCAGCATCGAGATCCCGGACGGCAACTTGCCCTTGAGCTCGGCCGTCACCGCTTCGGTCGTCGCGGCCGTCGACTTCGGATCGAGGTAGCTCAAGAGCGCTCCGGAGTACTCCGGGACCAGATCGATGGAGCCGTCCTTGAGGGCCTGGATGTAGACCTCACGGCTTCCGATGTTGAACTGCTCCTTGGTAGGAACGCCTGCGGCCTGCAGCGCCTGCGAGTAAATGCTGGCAACCAGCTGGCTTTCGGTGAAGTCGGCCGAACCGACGATGACCTCCGAACCCGAGGACCCTTTGTTGTCCCCGCCGCCGGACAGCGGGTCGCCACCGCCACCGCCGCACGCTGACAGCGCAAGGACGGAGCTGATGGCCAGTGCCGACAGCAATGTGCGTTTCTTCATGGTGATTCTCCTAGGTGGTGGCCGGCTCGAGGACGGTCGTGGATATGGGTGAGCTTGATTTCGATACGGTGCGGCGCAGGCCGGGCGAGACGATGACACGGCCAAGCCAGGCGAAGGTGAACTCCAAAACGAGCGCCAGGATCGCGACAAGAATTGCCCCGCCTGCCATTTCGCTGAAGCTGGCGTTCGCCCTGCCGTCGAGGATGAACCGCCCAAGGCCTTGCAGACCGAGATACGCGGCGATGGTCGCCGTCGACACAATCTGCAGCGTGGAGCTTCTCACCCCGGACACCATGAGCGGTAAGGCACACGGCAGCTGCACCCGGATCAGGATCTGGCGCTTTGTGAAGCCCATCCCGCGGGCCGCTCCGACGGCGTCGGGGTCGGCGTTCTGAATGCCTGCGTATGTACCCGTAAGGATCGGCGGAACAGCAAGCAGCACAAGCACAATGATGGTGGGCAGTACGTAGACAAGCTTTCCGCTGACGACCGGTGAGATCAGCAGGAAGAGCAACACAAGCAACCCCAGCGACGGGAGCGCACGCAATGCGTTGGCCGACCCGGCCACCAATGCCTCACCCCGTCCCGTGTAGCCGATGAGAATGCCCAGCGGCACCGCGATGGCAAGAGCGGCCACCAGCGCGATCGCCGAGTAGAAGAGGTGGTAACCGATCTGAGCCGGGATACCGGCCGAGCCACTCCAGTTCGCGGGGTCGGTGAACCATCCGAGAATGTTCACGATGTGACCGTCCTTTGCCGCCAGGGGGTTAGGAGTCTGTTCAACCAGATGATCAGGCCGTCGAAGACGACGGCAAGCACCACGCACAGCACGATGCCGGTGACGAGCGGAACGAAGAGGCGTAGCTGAAATCCCTGCGTGAACAGCGAGCCGAGCTGCGGAATGCCCAGCAGTGCGGCCATCGTCACGATGCTGACGTTGGACACGACCGCAACGCGCAAGCCCGCGGCGATGACGGGGACGGCGACGGGCAATTCGACGAGAAGAAGTCGCTGCCAGCCGCGGTAACCCATCGCCTCGGCGGCGGCCACCGTGTCGTGTGGCACCGCGTCCAGCCCGTCGGCGACGACGCGTACCAGCAACGCCAACGTGTAGAGCGTCAACGCGACAACGATGTTCAACGGATCGAGAATCTTCGTGCCAAGGATCGTCGGCAGGATGATGAACAACGCGAGTGAGGGAATGGTGTAGAGCAGGCCTGCGGTTCCGACGATTGCGGCCTGCCCGCGCTTGAATTTATGCGCCCACCAGCCGAGCGGAAGCGCAATGAGCAGCCCGACGATCGTCGGCACCAACGTCAGCCACGCGTGGCTGATCGTCAGCGAGACGATCCGGTCGATGTTGGACGAAATCCAGTTCACGCCGCCGCCCTCGCTTCCTTCGCCCGCCGGATTGCATCCATGACATCGTGATCGGATGCCGTACCGATCAGAACCCCCGACTCGTCGGTGATCACGCAGCGGCTGCTCGGACTGGACAGCGCCGAGTTCAGCAGGTCGCGCAGCGGGTCATTCCGAGATGCCGACGTGGCGCTCAGGTTTACGTCGCTGTCCTGTATGCAATCGCTGCGAACGCTTTCGGTGTCGACCCAGCCCAGCGGCGCCCGCCTGTCATCGACCACGAGCACCCAGCGTCCTTGGGTCGACGGGATCGTGGACACCGGCTGCCCCACAGTGATGGTGGGCTCGTCGTTGAGTTTGAGAAGGTCGTCGGAATTGTGGAATCCGAGCGCGCGATAGCCGCGTGCTTTTCCGACGAAGTCGGCGACGAAGGCATCCCTCGGCGCAGCGAGCAGCTCTGCCGGAGTCGCAGCCTGAGCCAGGGTTCCGCCCTGCCGAAGCACCACGACCTGGTCGCCCAGCTTGAGGGCCTCGTCGATGTCGTGGGTGACCATGACGATGGTCTTGGAGATATCTGCCTGCAGCCGAAGGAATTCGTCCTGAAGCTGGCTCCGCACGATCGGGTCGACCGCACTGAACGGCTCGTCCATCAACAGGAACGGTGGATCCGTCGCCAGCGCCCGCGCCACCCCGACCCGCTGCTGTTGGCCGCCCGAGAGCTGCCAGGGGTAGCGGCGGGCGAACTTTGCATCCAGCCCGACACGCTCGAGGAGTTCCATTGCCGCCGACCGGGTTTCCTTCTTGCCGCCGCCGAGCAGACGTGGCAGCGCGGCCACGTTGTCGACGACGGTGCGGTGGGGAAACAGTCCCGCGTTCTGGATGACGTAGCCGATTCTGCGGCGCAGCGCGACCTTGTCGAGTGTCTGCGTGTCGGTTCCGTCGAGAGTGATGCTGCCCGAGGTCGGCTCGATCAGCCGGTTGATCATCCGCATCGAGGTGGTCTTCCCGCATCCAGAAGGACCGACCAGGGTGGTGATCTTGCCGTTCGGCGCGGTGATCGTCAGATTGTCGACGGCGACGGTGCCGTCGGGATAGACCTTGGAGACATCTTCGAACGTGATCATGACTGTCTTTCTGGCAGAGTGGAATTCAGGCGGCGACTTAATCCGGCCGACAGCGAGTCCGCTGCCGAGCCGAGCATTTGGCCATAACTGGCCGCTTGGGGTGCGCTGAGTCGGTAGCTCGGGACGACCAGGCTCAGGGCTGCGACGATGCGCGCTTCGGAATAGACCGGACATGCGATCGCGGTGACGTCGGCCTCGACGCCGCGCTCGACGATCACGTATCCCTCGTCGGGAACGCGTCCGCGCAGCGCGTGCCCGGCCGCGGAGATGTCGAGCGGAACGGTGCGTCCGACCCAGCTCGCGTGCCGGACCGAATGGGTGCCCTCGACGATGCTGATGTAAACCGCCGTGCCTGCGTGTCCCTCGACGCTGAGATACGCGGACTCTCCCGTCTCGGCCACCAGCTGCTCCATCACGGGCTTGGCGAAGTCGATCAGCGACTCATTGGACAGAGCCTGCGCGCCGAGTTGGATCAGGCGGCTGCCGGGACGATAAGTACCCCCGCCCTCGTCCTTCGCGACGAACCCGGTGCTCTCCAGCGTCCGGAGCAGCCGAAGTGCGGTGCTCGGCGCGAGGTCGCACTCCCTGGCACTGTCGGCCAGATTCGCGCCGCCCCTGTCACAGATTGTGGCCAGGAGGGCGAGTGCGCGCTCCACGGTCCTCGTGGACGGTTCCGCCACCGTGACCTCCTCTCACCGGGATGGAATCTACGAGGCGTTTGTTGCGATCAACTCTTCGTTGATTTCCACTGAGTAAAATTCAAATTCCATCTAGCGGCAATGTGTGGTTTCGGTGATGATAGGTCTCGTCGCGCGTTCGCGATAGGGAACGAGGAGAATTTCATGCTTGTACTTAACGGATCCGCGAGTATCGCCGACGTGGTGGCACTCGCGGACCGCCGCGAGCAGGTCTCGGTTTCGTCGGGGGTTATAGAGGCCGTCGACCATGCTCACCGGGTGGCGGCGGACCTCAGTACCCGACTCGCGATCTATGGACGAACGACCGGGGTCGGCGCGAATCGAACGACGTCGGTCTCGCCGACCGACACCGAATACGGCATGCGACTGCTGCGCAGCCACGCGGTCGACGCAGGGGATCCCCTGGACCACAGGACGGTGCGAGCGATGCTCGCAGTACGGCTCGCGCAGCTGTGCGTGCCTGGTGCAGGGCTCGACCCCAAGATCTTGTCCGGCCTCGAGACGATGCTCAATGACGATGCCCTGCCCGAGCTTCGTCAGTACGCATCAATCGGGACGGGCGACCTCGCCCCGCTCGCAGGCACGGCATTGACCCTGATCGGGGAACGGCCCGCATCAAAGCCGCTGACGCCGATGGGGCCGTGGGGCGCCGACAGCGCGCTTCCGTTCATGAGCAGCAGCGCGCTCACTGTTGGGCGCGGTTGCCTTGCGCTGGATGAGCTTTCGCGCCTCGAAAGGGCGTCGAGTGTGATCTACATACTGAGTTTTCTTGCGCTCGACGGCAATCCCGAAGCGCTGTCGTCGGTGGCAACGCGGGCATCGGCGGCCCCCTACGTCGCTACCGTTGCGGATCGCCTACGCGCACTACTGTCGACGAACAGCGGGCCGGACCGCAGGCCGGCTCGCATACAGGATCCCTATGGGTTACGGGTGTACCCGGTAGCGCAGGCAACCGCGCTGGCGTCCCTGCATTCACTGGAGGAACAACTCGAGCGGACACTCAACACCGCGCAGGAG
>Ga0075364_10001865_pt1 | contig 11698 bp, 13 predicted proteins | sample EndMetdeltDD1764_FD_71517 | JGI IMG/M metagenome (GOLD analysis project Ga0075364, IMG submission 71517) | Populus endosphere microbial communities from Tennessee, USA - Endosphere MetaG P. deltoides DD176-4 | ecosystem: Host-associated > Plants > Roots > Endosphere | place: USA: Tennessee... | reverse complement strand
ACCTCCGTCATCTGAGGCACCCCCGGGAAGCCATCAGCGAGCGGCGTCGATCGGGGTCTCGACGAGGGCCGGGGCGGTCGTCACGGGCTTGCGCGAGTACAACCACAGCACCGGGACGAGGTAACAAACCCAGCTCACGATCTGCAGCCATGACGGGTTGGGCTGGAAGTTCACGGTGCCCTTGAGGAGCGTGCCGTACCAGCTGTCGGGCGGGATGGTCGAGGAGATGTCGAAGGCCGCATTGCCCAGGTTCGCGATGCTGCCGACGTCGCCGGTCAGGCGGGGGAGGAAAGCCGCCTCCTGCAGGTCGTAGACGCCGTACGCGAGCACCCCCGCCGCGACCACGATCAGCAAATAGCCCGTGACGGTGAAGAAGGTGCCGAGGTTGACGGTGATCGCACCGCGATAGATCAGGTAACCCAGGATGGCGGCGACCAAGAGACCGCCGACCGTGCCGATAAACGGGGTCGCGACGCTGGCGTTGGCGACCGTGCCGTACGTGATCGCCGCGGTCTCGAGCCCTTCGCGCCCGACCGTCAGAAACGCGACGATCGCGATGGCCAGCGGGCCGAGCGTGACGGCGTCGGCCATCTCGCTCTCGAGCTCGGACTTCAGCCCGCGGGCGGTGCGACGCATCCAGAAGATCATCCAGGTGACGAGACCGGCCGCCAGGACTGACAGAACGCCACCGACCAGCTCCTGGGTACGGAAGGGCAGCGAGCCGATCGCGAGGTTGATCGCCGTGAACACCACCACCACAAGCGCCACGGCCGTCCCCACACCCGCCCAGATGTACCGGATGTCGAACCGACGGTCGGTCTTGACGAGATAGGCGATCAGGATGCTGACGACGAGGCTGGCCTCGAGGCCCTCACGCAGTCCGATCAGAAAGTTGGCGAGCACTCGTGGAGTCTAAGCCAAGGCACCTGTCAACGGTTCTGCGACGAGTTGGATCTGCCAGTCTCGCGCGCCCTGCTGACGCAGGGCCGTTGACACGTCCTGGACCGTGAGATCGCCGGGCGGCTCCCAGGCCAGATTGCGGACCAGCTGGGGGCTGATGAGGTTCTCTGTCGGCAGGTTGTGAGTCTCCGCGAGCGTCGTCACGACGTCACGGCTGCGCCCGAGCCGTTCGGCGGCAACGGGGTTCTTGTCGGCCCATGCCCGGGGTGGCGGGGGGCCGTCGACGCGCTGGTTGGTGGTCGGCAACGCATCGTCGTCGAGGGCCAGCCCACGCTCGATCGCATCGAACCATTCGCCGACGAATCGTCGGGGGCCCCGGTTGCGCATCGTGCGATGGATCTTCAAGGCGCTGAGGTCCTGGGGTGGCGCCGTCGCGAGCTCGAGGATCGTGGTGTCAGGCAGGATGCGACCCGGCGTGATGTCTCGGGTCTCCGCGATGCGGTCGCGGGTCTCCCAGATCTCACGCACGATGCCGAGCGCTCGACGGCCGCGAGCCTTGTGGAGCCCGGAGGTCCGACGCCACGGCTCCTTGCGCTCGGGCGGCCCTTGGAACAGCAGCAGCGACTCGAACTCCTCAGCGGCCCACTCGCGTTTGCCGGCCTCCCGCAGATCGGCGTCGATCAGGTCGCGCAGTTCGATCAGCACCTCGACATCGAGCGCCGCATAGACAAGCCAGGGTTCGGGCAGCGGGCGAGTCGACCAGTCCGCTGCGGAGAACTCCTTGGCCAGGCTGAGGCCCAGGTAGTGCTCGACCAGCGCGGCCAGGCCGACCCGAGGCAGGTTGAGCAACCGACCGGCGAGCTCGGTGTCGAAGAGTCGCTCGGGGTACAGGCCCACCTCGGCCAGGCACATGAGGTCCTGGGTGGCGGCGTGCAGGATCCACTCATTGCCGTCGAAGGCGGTGTCGAGCGGCACAAGGCTGTTGAAGGCGGTGGGGTCGATCAGGTGGGTGCCCGAGCCCTCACGGCGGACCTGGATGAGGTAGGCCCGCTGCGAGTAGCGGTAGCCGGATGCTCGCTCGGCATCGAGGGCGATGGGTCCGCTGCCCTGGACGATGCGGGCGCATGTGTCGTCGAGGGCAGCTGGTGTGTCGACCACGGCGGGCAGCGGGTCGCGCAGCTCGAGGCGGGGGGCTGGCGGTTCGACGGGCTCGGGTGCCACCTCGGTCGGACGGACGTTGTCGGCAGAGGTCAACGGACACCACGCCTGCGCTGCAGCGGGATGACACCCGGCGCCAGCGGCGGGAGCCCGGCGATGGCGCACAGCAGATTCGACCAGGCGGCAGCATGTCCCCCTGTGCCGCTGGCCATCATCGGGGTCCAGGACGCACGGACCTCGATCTGAGCATCCGCGCCGTCGGCCTCCATCTCGCCGAAGCCTTCAGATCGGACCACCGTGACGCTTCCGCTGGCCGCGGAATACTCGCTGCCGTGGGCGTCGAGGGCCTCGGTCAGCCAGCTCCAACCGACTGTGGGCAGGACGGGGTCGGCCGCCATGTCGGACTCGATGTCGGCGCGCGCGAACGTGACACAGCGAAAGGTCCCGCCCCAGGCGTCGTTGCCGGCGGGGTCGTGCAACAGGATGAATCGTCCGGTCGCGAGCTCATCGTCATCAACGACGACGTCACCGCTCATCGCATAAGCGTGCGGAGCGATGCGTTGGGGCGCGGGCATCTCGTCCACCACGACCTCAGGTCGCAGGACAGCCTGGCGAATCTGGTCGACGGCTTCTGTGAACTGGGCAGGTGTGCGATCGATCTCACTGCGGACTCCCACCCTGTGATGGTAGGCGCGGCCGGGCCAGGGCTCGGGAGCGACACTCCGCACGACCTGAGAGACTGTGCCTGTGACCTCGACTCTGACTGACAGCGCGTTCCTGCAGGCCTGCCGGGGCGTGACTCCCTCCCACACGCCCGTCTGGTTCATGCGTCAAGCAGGTCGTTCGCTGCCCGAGTACCTCGCGATCCGTGAGGGAACCGCGATGCTCGAGTCCTGCTTCAACACCGATCTGGTGGTTGAGATCACGCTGCAGCCGGTGCGCCGCCACGGCGTCGACGCAGCAATTTTCTTCTCCGACATTGTGGTGCCGCTCAAGGCGATCGGCGTCGATCTGGACATCGTCCCCGGAACTGGCCCGGTGGTCGCCGAGCCTGTCCGACGCGTCTCGCAGCTGGCGCAGTTCCGGGACATCGAGTCCGACGATGTCGCCTCGATCACCGATGCGGTCACGGCGCTGGTCGGCGAGCTGGGGTCGACGCCCCTGATCGGCTTCGCCGGCGCGCCGTTCACGCTCGCGTCCTACCTGGTCGAGGGTGGGCCGTCGCGTGACCACCGCCTGACCAAGCAGCTGATGTACTCCGATCCCGAGCTGTGGCATGCCCTCCTCGGACGGATGGCGGCGATCGCCTCGCAGTTCCTGCGCCTGCAGGTCGAAGCAGGGGCCTCGGCCATCCAGCTGTTCGACTCCTGGGCCGGGCACCTGTCGCTCGCCGACTACGAGACGTACGTGAAGCCGCACTCGGCGGCCGTCCTGGCCTCGATCGCCGACCTCGACGTGCCACGTATCCACTTCGGCGTCGGCACCGGAGAACTGCTGCACGCGATGGGCGAAGCGGGTGCTGATGTGGTCGGCGTGGATTGGCGAGTACCGCTCGACGAGGCCGTGCGGCGCGTCGGGCCGGGCAAGGCGGTCCAGGGCAATCTCGACCCGACGGCGTTGTTCGCGCCGACGGAGTTCGTGCACGCCCGTGCCGCCGAGATCATCGAGGCCGGCCGGGCGGCCGAGGGGCATGTGTTCAACCTCGGGCACGGCGTGCTCCCGGCCACCGACCCCGATTCCCTGACACGTCTGGTCGACTTCATCCACTCGTACACCGGCCCCGAGCTGTGACCCGGCCTCCTTCATGACGGTCGCGGTTGTCGGCGGCGGGATGGCCGGACTGGCCGCGGCTCACGAGCTCGCGGCGTCAGGCGTCCAGGTGGTCGTGCTGGAAGGATCGGATCGTCTCGGCGGCAAACTGCGGCTCGGTGAGGTCGGTGGTCTGACGCTTGATCTCGGGGCCGAGTCGGTGCTCGCGCGGCGTCCTGAGGGACTCGACCTCATCCGCGCCGTCGGGCTCGGCGATCTCGTTGTGCACCCCGAGACGATCACCGCCGCGATCTGGACCCGCGGAGCGCTGCGCCCGATGCCGCCGACCGTCATGGGCGTGCCCGCGGACGCAGCGGCCCTCGCCAGATCCGGCATTGCCGACATGCCAGCCCCTCGTATCCTCCCGGTGCCCACCCAGGACGTCTCGGTGGCCGAGTTCATCACTGAGCGACTGGGCCGCGACGTGCTCGACCGACTCGTGGAGCCGCTCCTCGGCGGTGTCTACGCGGGGCATACCGACCAGCTCTCGCTACGTGCCACCACCCCGCAGATCGCCGCTCTCGGAGCTGACCTGCTGGACGGCGCCGCGAAACATCGGGCCGGGTCGGCGGCGTCCGGACCAGTCTTCGCCGGTCTCGTCGGGGGAGTGGCCCAACTACCGTCTGCGATTGCGGCGACCGAGGGCATCGAGGTGCGCCTCGACGCGACGGTCCGCGCCGTGACCCGCACCGCCGATGGCTGGCGACTCTCGGTCGGCCCGACCACTGATGTCGACCACGTCGACGTCGAAGCCGTCGTCGTCGCGGCACCCGCACCCGCCGCGGCTCGTCTGCTGGCGCAGGAGGCACCCGAGGCGGCGTTCGCACTGGCCGCGATCGACTACGCCAGCATGGCCATCATCACCTTCGTGTTCAACGACGCCGTGGTTCCCGAGGGATCCGGATTCCTCGCACCGCCCGTCGACGGCACGTTTATCAAGGCAGCGACCGTCTCGTCGAACAAGTGGGGCTGGGTCGCCGCGACAGGGCGCACTGTCATCCGCACCTCGGTCGGGCGAGCAGGGGAGATCGCGCTGCTGCAGCATGACGACAGAGACTTGGCTGCTCGCGCTCTTGCCGATCTCCGGTCGGCGTTCACCCACCTGCCCGAACCGGTCGACCAGCACGTTCAGCGGTGGGGCGGTGGGCTTCCGCAGTACGACGTCGGGCACCTCGACCGCGTCGCAACGATCGAGCGGTCGGTCGCTACCGTCCCCGGACTCGAGGTGTGCGGCGCCGCTTATCGAGGTGTCGGCATCCCCGCGGTGATCGCTTCGGGTCGGGCGGCTGCACGTCGATTGATCGACGCTGGGACACTGGAGCCATGACCGCGCCTATTCCGAACAAGGGCAAGCTCGCCAAAGAGATCAACGAGACGATCCGCTACACGATGTGGTCGGTCTTCCGTCTCGATCATGTTCTGGGTGACGCCGACCGGCAGGCCGAGGCCGCCGAGGTCGACGCGTTGTTCGCCAAGCTCGCCGCCGACGACACGATTGTCCGCGGCACGTACGACGTCAGTGGTCTGCGGGCCGACGCCGACCTCATGATCTGGTGGCACGCACCGACCAGCGATGCCCTGCAGGTCGCCTACAACGCCTTCCGCCGCACGGCTCTCGGGGCACGGCTAGCGCCGGTCTGGTCGCAGATGGCTCTGCACCGTCCCGCGGAGTTCAACCGCTCGCACATCCCGGCGTTCATGGCCGACGAGGAGGTTCAGCCGTACGTCTGCGTCTACCCGTTCGTCCGTTCTTACGACTGGTACCTCCTGCCCGATGACGAACGCCGCGCGATCCTGAAGGAGCACGGCATGGCTGCGCGGGATTATCCGGACGTGCGAGCCAACACCGTGGCATCCTTCGCCCTGGGTGACTACGAGTGGATCTTGGCGTTTGAGGCCAAGGAGCTGTACCGCATCGTCGACCTGATGCGCGAACTTCGCGCGACCGAAGCCCGTCGGCATGTCCGTGAGGAGATCCCGTTCTACACCGGACGAGTGCACCCGGTCAGCGAGCTCGTCACCCTCTGGCCGTAACGCCCTTGCCGGATTCCCACGAGACCGTGGGAATCACGCACGTACCCAGGGCTGTAACCCTCGGGAGGTGCTAGTTCCCCACGAGGACGTGGGAAATTGGCAACGGGTCGGGTTCAGTCGGCCTTGAGTCGCAGCGCGACGCCGTTGATGCAGTAGCGCTGATCCGTCGGGGTGCCGAAGCCTTCGCCCTCGAACACGTGGCCCAGGTGCGAGCCGCAGTTGGCACAGCGCACCTCGACGCGGACGCCGCCGAACATGGAGCGGTCTTCGATGTACTCGACCCGGTCTTCGGCCAGGGGCGCGTAGAACGCCGGCCAACCGCAGTGCGCGTCGAACTTGGTCTCGCTGCGGAACAACTCCGATCCGCAGGCACGGCAGTCGTAGACACCCACCGTCGGGTCGGTTTCGTACGAGGAGCTGAAGGGCCGCTCGGTACCGGCTTGACGCAACACCTGGTATTCGGCCGGGCTCAGCTCGGCCTTCCACTCAGCGTCGCTCTTGTCGACCGGGTAGGTCTTCTCACTCTGCTTGCTCATGTGCCCAAGCCTACGCGGGCTGACAACTATCGCTGGGCGTCGAACGGGACGTGCTCGAGCAGGTGGACGCTGGGCACATCGAGCTTGCGTTGAGCCCTCGACGTCCAGTCGATGTGCAGGAACTCCTTCACGACGTGGGGCTCGGTGAGGATGATGACTTCGGAGGAGCCGGTGTTCTTGACCAGCGCCAGGAGCGCATCGATCGGATCGTCCTCGGTGATCGTCGCGGTCACCTGCTGGCCGCGATCTACGAGCAGGGACGCGCTGGCCTCGAGTTCGGCCTGGCCGGCTCGGTGGATGCCGTCCTGTATCTCCTCGACGACATCGGGTTCGGTGAGGGGAACGACCTGGCCGCCGAGAGCCCCCATCGACGACATCAGCACAGCCGACGAGTTCTCGACCGGCAGGAGCAAGTGGTAGCGGACCGTGTCGTCGAGTCCCTCGTGGAGGGCGATGATCTGGTCGGCGTCGAGGTCCTTGAGCTGGCGCTCGATGAGCAGTGACACGTCGAACATGTGGTTCCCTTCGTCATCTGCCAGCCTACTCGCGGTGACGCACCCACCGGGTCATCAGCACGTTGTCGACGGCGATCGCGTGGGCGAGGCTCATCGGCCTGTCGACCGCGCCGTCGCCGTGGGCGATGCGGGGGGCGTCGCCCGCTGCAAGCACCGGAGCGATGGTTAGGCAGACCTCGTCGATGAGGTCGAGGGCCACGAGGTCGCCGTGCAGGGAGGGTCCGCCCTCGCACAGGACACGTCGCAGACCTCGCGCGTCAAGGGCGCGGAGTGCGGCTGTCCAGTCGATGGCTCCGGTACCGACCGCGATGACGTCGACCGTTTCGGCCAGCTGCTCGAGAGCGTCCTGCGGAGCATCGGCGGAGGTGATGACGAGCTGGCCCGGGACGATGAGGGCCTCGGGCACATCAAGGCTTCGGCTCACGACGGCGATCGGGACGTCGCCCACTCCATAGGCTTCGGCACGGGCGGTTCCGGCCCCGACCACCACGACGTCGGCCAGCGATCGCAGCACCCCGAACACCCTGGTGTCGACCTCGCCACCCAGTGATCCTGAAACTCCGTCGGCGGCGTGGGCGGCACCGTCGAGGGTCGCGACGAAGTTGCTGCGCACCCAGGGACGATCGATGTCCGGGTAGGCGTACAGGTCTGCGATCTCGGCACGGTCCAGGTCCATGAGCGAACCCTACGGCGGTCTGTCCGGCATACTTTCGCCATGTCCCCGAACCTTCCGGCGATGCCGCTCTCCGAGCAACTGTCAGTGTCCGGCCACGTCGACCTGTCCGCGTTCGACTCGCTCGCGACCACCGGGTTCCAGGGTGACAAGGCCGACGCCGCCAAGGGGCTCGCCGCGATCGGGGATGAGCTCAACGACCTGCAGGAGCGGTTGTTCGCGGGTGGTCGTTCGGGGGCGAGTTCGGCCCGGGTGTTGGTGGTCCTGCAGGGGATGGACACCTCGGGCAAGGGAGGCATCGTCCGTCATGTGGCCGGTGTGGTCGATCCGCAAGGGCTGGCCATCCGGTCGTTCAAGAAGCCGACGCCCGAAGAACTCGAGCACGACTTCCTGTGGCGGATCGAGAAGGCGTTGCCCGAGCGGGGCATGATCGGCATCTTCGATCGATCCCACTACGAGGACGTGTTGATCGGCAAGGTCCGACACCTGGCCAGCGAGGAGGAGATCGCACGTCGTTACACCGCGATCAACGACTTCGAGGAGCAGTTCACCGCATCGGGCGGCGTCATCGTCAAGTGCTTCCTGCACATCACCGCGGACGACCAGAAGGAACGCCTCGCAGCTCGGCTGGACGACCCGACGAAGTACTGGAAGTACAACAGCGGAGACCTTGACGAACGCGCACTCTGGGATGACTACCAGGCGGCGTACGCCGTCGCGTTGGAGCGTTGCTCGACGCCGCATGCGCCGTGGCACCTCGTGCCGAGCGGTCGCAAGTGGTATCGCAACTGGGCCGTCGCGACGCTCCTGCTCGAGCACCTGCGGGCACTCGACCTGCAGTGGCCGGCCGCCGACTTCGACGTCGAGGCCGAGAAGGCCCGCCTGGCCACGATGTAATTGCGTGGTCGGGCGGGCCTACGGGGGCACCGATCAGGCGAACATGGCCTCGAGGGGCACCAGGTCGACGGCGCCGACGGCGTAGCGGGCCAGGATGACCCGCGCCACCTCGACATCGACGCCGAGCGGCTCGGCGACGGCCACGGCACCCGCCTCGTACGCCAGTTCGGCGACCCGGTCGGGGAGCACGCCCGGCGCGAGGAACAACTGTCCCACCGCGATGTGGCGGCGCCCGTCGGCGCGATGTTGACGGACTGCCTCACCGGCCGCCGGCGGGACGCTGGACGCGAACGCCGCGATCGTCGGGAGCTTGTGGTGTGCACCCCACGCACGAGCGGCCCGGGAGATCGCGGCATTGGCGATCGGGTCGGACGAGCCCGCGCCGGCCAGGACGAGCGCGTCGAGTTCACGTACACGATGCTTGGAGAGCGCCTCACGCAGACGCTTGTCGAGCACGTGGAAGAACGCGGACTCGATACCGAGGACGGCTGTCGCGTGGACCTTGATGCCCTCGTGACGTGCGATCGCGCCTGCCACGACGTTCGGGACGTCGACGTTGGCGTGGTACGCCTCGCTCAGGAGAAGCGGGACGACAACGATCTCCTGATGGCCTTCGGCCACGAGCCGGTCGACGGCTTGGTCGAAGGACGGCCCCACGTGATCGAGGAATGCCGGCACCACACGGAGGTCGGGACGCATGCACGCGACCATCTCCGTGAGGGCTGTGATGGTCTGGGCGGAACGGGGATCCGTGCTGCCGTGCGCAAGAGCAATGAGTGCTGGTGCGGTCATGATGCGTGCCTCCTTTCAGAAGGTGCTGCGATGGTGGTGATCAATGGGTGGTCAGGTGGGTGGGCGACAGCTGGCCGATGAAGCCGAGCCGGAACGCGCGCATACAGGAGTGGCACTCCCATTCGCCGTGCTTCTCGCCGTGGGGCCGCAAGTTCTCATCGGCGCAGAACGGGCAGTGGAAGGGAACGGCGCGCGCGGTCATCGCAGGGTCTCCTCGTCGGCACGAGCGACCCAGCGCGCGAACGACTCGTCGTGGTCGCGCTCCTTGAGATACGTCTTGGAGAGCTTTTCGACATAGTCGGGCAGCTGCGCGCCGGTGACCTTGTGCTGACGCAACTTGCGCCCGAAGCCTGCCTCGAGGCCGAGAGCGCCGCCCAAGTGGACCTGGAACCCCTCGACGGTGTCGCCGTTGTCGTCGAGGACGAGCATTCCCTTCAGGCCGATGTCGGCCGTCTGGATACGGGCGCAGGAGTTGGGGCAACCGTTGACGTTGACCGTGATGGCGCGATCGAGTTCGGGGACGCGCTGTTCGAGCTCGGCGATCAGGGTGCGGGCCGTGTCCTTGGTGTTGACGATCGCCAGCTTGCAGTACTCGATGCCGGTGCAGGCCATGGTGTTGCGGCGCCACTGCGAAGGCCGGGCGTGCAGCCCGATCGCGTCGAGCGCCGTGATCAGCGACTCGACCTTGTCTTCGGCGACGTCGAGCACAACCAGCTTCTGCATCGGCGTGGTGCGGACGCGGTCGCTGCCGTGCGCCTCGACGATGTCGGCGAACTGGTTGAGCAGACTTCCGGAGATGCGTCCGACCGTCGCGGCGACGCCGACGTAGTACCGGCCGTCGGTCTGCGGGAAGACTCCGACGTGATCAGCGGGCGTCTCAGGCGAAGGTGGCGCGTCGAGGTCGATGAGCCGGCGCTGCAGATACTCGTTCTCCAGTACCTCGCGGAACTTCTCAATGCCCCAATCGGCGACCAGGAACTTCAGCCGAGCGCGGGTGCGGAGGCGGCGGTATCCGTAGTCGCGGAAGATGCTGACGACGCCCTTCCAGACCTCCGGAACCTCGTCGATCGGCACCCACACCCCGACGCGCTGCGCAAGCATCGGGTTGGTTGACAGGCCGCCGCCGACCCACAAGTCGAAGCCCGGGCCGTGCTCGGGGTGGACGGCGCCGGTGAACGCGATGTCGTTGATCTGGGGCACGACGTCGTGATCGGGGTTGCCGCTGATCGCGGACTTGAACTTGCGCGGCAGGTTGCTGAACTCACGGTCGCCGATGAAGGTCGACTCGATCGCGTCGATGGCCGGTGTGCCGTCGATGATCTCGTCTGCTGAGATGCCGGCGACGGGGGAGCCGAGGATGACACGGGGGCAGTCGCCACAGGCTTCCTGCGTCGACAGTCCGACCGCCTCTAAGCGGTTCCAGATCGTGGGGACGTCGCGGACATCGATCCAGTGGTACTGGACGTTCTGGCGGTCGGTGAGATCGGCAGTGTCGCGGGCGAATTCGACCGAGATGTCGGCCACGGTGCGCAACTGCTCGAGGGAGAGCTGGCCGCCGTCGATCCGAACGCGCATCATGAAGCGGTCCGCGTCGAGCTCGTCGGGTTCGAGGGTGGCCGTCTTGCCGCCGTCGATTCCCTCCTTGCGCTGGGTGTAGAGCCCCCACCAGCGGAAGCGGCCGCGTAGGTCGCCGCCGTCGATCGACTCGAATCCGCGGTGCGCATAGATGTTCTCGATGCGGGCGCGGACGTTGAGCGGGTTGTCGTCCTTCTTGGACTGCTCGTTGGCGTTCAGAGGCTCGCGGTAGCCCAACGCCCACTGCCCCTCGCCGCGCTTGGGGCGCGGGCGACGGGCGGGAGTGTCGGTACCGGGTGCTGAAGCCATGGAGTCCCCTTGGGATAGGGCGCACGGCGATCAGGACAGCTTCGTCACGGGTGTTCGCCGCGCGCCTGGATTGATGCTGAGATCAGTGCAGAGGTCGCGCGTAGATCAGCGACACATCATGTTGCGGGCGCGGCCCAGGTCGACGTGGAGTCGTCCCACAAGCCAGAGAGGGTGCGCCGAAAGCATGGGTCCAGTGTGCGTACCAAGGCACTGATGCGACAAGCGTCTGTCTCAGAATGTGGTACGAGCATCCACATAGTGGACGCGACTCCTGTCCCGCCGGGAAAAGCGATCCGTCGTAGTGGGGCCGATCACTCCGCGGGGATGAGGAAGGAGACGGCGTAGGCGCCCACGACGGACGCCACAGCGGTGCCGGCAGCGGCAACCAGGGCCACGTCCCACGGCACGATTCCGGCCGTCGCAAGGCCGATGACCACGGCTGGCTGGTAAGTCGCCAGCAAACCCAGCGGAAGCACGGCGCCACCGACGAGGACGGGCAC
>Ga0075364_10001864_pt1 | contig 11700 bp, 9 predicted proteins | sample EndMetdeltDD1764_FD_71517 | JGI IMG/M metagenome (GOLD analysis project Ga0075364, IMG submission 71517) | Populus endosphere microbial communities from Tennessee, USA - Endosphere MetaG P. deltoides DD176-4 | ecosystem: Host-associated > Plants > Roots > Endosphere | place: USA: Tennessee... | reverse complement strand
GCCTGCAGCAGGCCGGTGCGACGCGGGTTGAGGCCGACCGAACGCAGGCGCAGTTCCGAGCCCGGGACGATGCTGGCCGCAACCAGATAGAACGCGGCAGAGGAGAAATCGGCCGGCACCGCGATGTCGGTCGCGCGCAGGCGCTGGCCGCCGCGCAGCTTCGCATGGCCCGGCGAAAACTCGATCTCCACGCCGAACGCCGACAGCATGCGCTCGCTGTAATCGCGGGTCGGATGCGGCTCGGTCACCGAGGTCTCGCCTTGGGCGTACAGGCCGGCCAGCAGCACCGCCGATTTCACCTGCGCACTGGCGACCGGGCTGGCGTAATCGATGCCGGACAGCGTCTGGCCGCCATGGATGTGCAGTGGCGGCGTGCCGTCGTCGCGGGTCTCGATCCGCGCGCCCATCTGCGCCAGCGGGCCGGTCACGCGCCGCATCGGCCGCCTGGACAGCGATTCGTCGCCGACCAGCACGCTGTCGAACGGCTGCGCGGCCAGCAGGCCGGCGAGCAGGCGCATGCCGGTGCCCGCGTTGCCGCAGTCCAGCGCGCCTGCCGGTGCGCGCAGGCCGTCGACGCCGACGCCATGCACGACCCGACGTGAGGGCGACGGTGTGTCGATGCGCACGCCGAGCTGCGAGAAGATCGCGGCGGTGGCACGCGTGTCCTCGCCCTCGAGGAACCCGTCGATGGTGGACACGCCGTCGGCCAGCGCGGCGAACATCACCGAGCGGTGCGATACCGACTTGTCGCCGGGGATCTCCAGCGTGCCCTGCAACGGTTGTCCGGCGGTTGCGACCCAGTGCTGCGACATCTCGACTCCAACGCTTGATTCAGGGGAACGCCGCCTCGCGCAGGAGGCGGCGCGGATCAGGTGCGGCGACGGCTGCCGGCGAGGATCGGCTCGCCTTTCCAGCAGCACACCGCGATCAACAGGACGCTCAGCAGGCCGATGCAGCCGGCGAACGGCAACGTCGCCTGCCCCGGTGGGAAACGCATGGCCGCCAGCACGGTCCCGGCCACATAGGCCAGCAGCACGGCCCAGCCCTGCCAGACGTCGGGCACGCCCCAGCCGATGCCATGGGTCTTGGCGGGGAACCAGTACGGCGCGCGTTGCCGGATGCCGCCGCCTGCCTGATGTCGCGTGCTCAAGGCACCGCCACCGGGTAGGACCCCAGCACCTTGATCTGCGCCGAATGCGCCTTCAGCTCGGCCAGCGCGCGCTGCATCGCCTCGTCCTCGATATGGCCGGCCAGATCGATGAAGAAGCCGTATTCCCACTTGGCCTGGTGCGACGGACGCGATTCGATCCGGTTCATGCTGATGCCGTGCCGCGCGAACGGGCTGAGCACGTCGAACAGCGCACCGGGCTTGTCGTGGATGAACACCAGCACCGAGGTGCGGTCGTGGCCGGAAGTCGGGAAGATCCTGCGGCCGATCACCAGGAAGCGCGTGGTGTTGTCGCGGTCGTCCTGGATCGGCTGCATGATGACCTTCTTCAGGCCATACACGTGCGCGGCGCTCTCGCCGGCGATGGCGGCCGCATCGTCCGCGCCGCGCGCGCGGCGCGCGCCCTCGGCGTTGCTGGAGACCGGCACCTTCTCCACGTTCGGCAGGTTGGCGCGCAGCCAGCCGCTGGTCTGCGCGAAGGCCTGCGGATGCGCGCAGATGCGCTCGATATCCTCGATCCGGCCGCTGCGCGACAGCAGGTACTGGTGCACCTTCAGCTCGACCTCGCCGCAGATCTTCAGCGGCGAGGTCAGGAACATGTCGAGCGTGACCTGGATCGTGCCCTGCCCCGAGTTCTCGACCGGCACCACGCCGAAATCGGCGTTGCCGGCCTCGACCTCCTGGAACACCTCCTCGATGCTGCCCATCGGCAGGCCATGCGCGGAACGTCCGAAATGCTTGAGCACCGCCTGCTGGCTGAAGGTGCCCTCCGGGCCGAGGTAGCCGATCTTCAGCGGTTCCTGCTGGGCGAGACAGGCCGACATGATCTCGCGGAACACATGGACCAGCAGCTCGTCCGACAGCGGCCCCTCGTTGCGGTCCACCACCATGCGCAGCACCTGCGCCTCACGCTCCGGCCGATAGTAGTCGACCGCGGCGGCCAGCTTGCCCTTGGCCTTGCCGACCTGCAGCGCGAAGCGCGCGCGGTCGGCGATGAGCGCCTGGATCTGACGGTCGATGCCGTCGATGCGCGCGCGGACGTCGGCCAGGGCCGGTGCGGTGGAAGTGGCGTCGGCAGACTTCTTCTGCCTGGACTTCGCCGGCGTCGCGGCGGGTTTCTTCGGTGCTGCCATGGGAGTGTTCCGTCGTGCGTGACCGGCGCCCGCGGGCGCCCTTGGAGATCCTGCTGCCGCTCAGCCGTTGCGCTGCTGGAAGTCGCGCATGAAGCCTACCAGGGCCTGCGCCGCGTCCAGCGGCACCGCGTTGTACAGCGAGGCGCGGATGCCGCCGACCGCCTTGTGGCCCTTCAGCGCCAGCAGACCGGCCGCCTTGGACTCGCTGACGAAACGCGCGGTCAGCGTGTCGTCCGGCAGGAAGAAGGGGATGTTCATGCGCGAGCGCGCCGCCGGCGCGACGTCGTTGCGGTAGAACCCACCCGAGCCGTCGATGGCGCCATAGACCAGCGCGGACTTGGCCGCGTTTCGCCGCGCGAATTCGGCCACGCCGCCCTCCTCCAGCATCCACCTGACGGTCAGGCCGAGCAGGTACCAGTTCCAGGTCGGCGGCGTGTTGAGCATCGAATCGCGCGCGGCGTGCGAGGCGTAATTGAAGATGTCCGCCCGCGGCTGCCCGGCGCGTTCGAGCAGGTCGCGACGCACGATGACCACCGAGATGCCGACCGGCCCCAGGTTCTTCTGCGCGCCCGCGTAGATCAGGCCGTACTTCGACACGTCCACCGGCTCGGAGGCGATCGAGGAGCTGAAGTCGGCGAACAGCGGCACCTCGCCGACGTCGGGCGTGCCGCGGAATTCGACGCCGTGGATCGTCTCGTTGGCGGTGATGTGGACATAGGCCGCGTCGTCGCGCAGCGCCCAGGTCGCGCGCGCCGGGATGTCGCGGAAGCCACCGGCCTCGGCGTCGGCCGCGACGTTCACCGCCACATACGGCCGCACCTGCCTGACCGCGGTCTTGCCCCAGTGGCCGGTGACCACGTAGTCGACGGCCTGCCCGGGGGCGGCGAAGTTCAGCGCCAGCAGCGCCTGCTGGGTGGTCGCGCCGCCGGCCAGGAACAGGACGGCATGGTCGTCCGGCACGGACAGCAGGGTGCGAAGATCGGCCTCGATGCGTTCGGCCAGGGCCACGAACTCGGCACTGCGATGGCTGATTTCCACCACCGAGGCGCCCACGCCGTTCCACTCCAGCATCTCCGCCTGCGCCTGGCGCAGGACCTGTTCGGGCAGGGCCGCCGGACCGGCACTGAAGTTGTACGCGCGCGTCATGAACCACCCGTCACGAAAGGTCTCGTAGTATGCCGCAGCGCAGCGGTTGCCGGGGCAACCATCCGGGCCGCCCGGTGCCGCTGCACCGCTGCCGGTCAGCGCCACGCGCGGCGCGGGAACCGGCATCCTGCCGGCGGGGTCCAACGCCCCGTTCCGCCACCTCCGGAGAACGTCGATGACGCAGCGAACCCGCGGGACTTCCGGCGCGATCCCGGCCAGCCAGATCACCGACGAAACCGTCTATCGCGACCGTCGCCGCCTGCTGGCCGCGCTGGCTGCCAGCCCATCGCTGGGCCTGCTGTCCGGCTGCGCCGATGCCGAGCCGCCACCCGAGCCGCGTGCGGTGGTCAGTGTGGCCGACGCGCGCAGCGGATTCCGGACCGACGAGGTCCAGACCCGCTACGAGGACGTGACCACCTACAACAACTTCTACGAGTTCGGCACCGACAAGGGCGATCCGTCGCGCGCGGCCAAGACCCTGCGTGTCTCGCCCTGGTCGGTCAGCGTGCTGGGCGAGTGCGCCAAGCCGGGCACGCTCGGCCTGGAGGACCTGGTCAGGGGCCTGACGCCGCAGGAACGGATCTACCGGCTGCGCTGCGTGGAAGGCTGGTCGATGGTGATCCCGTGGCAGGGCGTGCCGCTGGCCGACGTGCTCAAACGCTTCGAGCCGACCTCGAAGGCGAAGTACGTCGCCTTCACCACCTTCTCCGATCCGCAGCAGATGCCCGGCATGCGCTACCGCTCGATCGACTGGCCCTACCGCGAGGGCCTGCGCATCGACGAGGCGATGCACCCGCTGACCCTGCTCGCGACCGGCCTGTACGGCAAGCCGCTGCCGCAGCAGAACGGCGCGCCATTGCGGCTGGTCGTGCCTTGGAAGTACGGCTTCAAGAGCATCAAGTCGATCGTGGCGATCCGCTTCGTGGAGAAGATGCCGCAGACCGCCTGGAACATGCTGCAGCCCTCCGAGTACGGCTTCTATTCGAACGTCAATCCGGCGGTCGATCATCCGCGCTGGAGCCAGAAGACCGAGCGCCGCATCGCCGGCAGCAAGAGCAAGCTGTTCGCCGAGCGCATCCCGACGCTGCCGTTCAACGGCTACGCCGAGCAGGTCGCATCGCTGTACGCAGGCATGGACCTGCGCCGGTGGTATTGATTTCCGCTCCATCACCTCCAGCACAGGCGCAGCGATGCCTTCCCGACGTGCATTGATCGCCACCAAGGCGCTGCTGCACGCCGCGGCGCTGTCGCCCGCGGCCTGGCTGGGCTGGCAGATCGCCGAGGTCTGGCGCACCGGCAGCGATGCGCTCGGCGCCGATCCGGTGGCGGAGATCGAGCACCGCACCGGCCTGTGGGCGCTGCGCCTGCTGCTGGTCACCCTGGCGATCACCCCGCTGCGGCAGCTCACCGGCCAGACCGTGCTGCTGCAGTTCCGGCGCATGGCCGGCCTGTACGCGTTCTTCTATGCCTCGCTGCACCTGGCGGCCTATCTGGTCCTGGACCTGGGCGGCTACTGGTCGATGATCTTCGAGGAGATCGTCAAGCGTCCCTTCATCACGGTGGGGTTCGCCGCCTGGCTGCTGCTGGTACCGCTGGCCATCACCTCGACCCGCGGCTGGATGCGGCGCCTGGGCCGGCGCTGGGGCCTGCTGCACCGGCTGATCTATCCGATCGGCATCCTTGCGGTGCTGCACTTCTGGTGGCTGGTCAAATCCGACCTGCGCGAGCCCGCGCTCTATGCCGGGCTGCTCGCGGTTCTGCTGGGGTGGCGCGTGGCCCATGCGCTGCGGCGACGGCAGCGGTCGCGCGTGCCGCGCCCTGCGCCATGATGCCGCGGCGACGACCCGTCACCTGGAACCGGGTGGCGGCAGCTGCCGAAGCGAAGGCGAAAACACCCCATCGCGCTCCGCCTCAGCGGGCACCGAACCAGAGCAGCGCGCTGAGCGCCGCGCCCAGCAGCAGGGCCGCCACCAGCAGCCACGGCAGGCGGACGCCGCCCGCGCGTCGCGGCGATGCGGCCATGTCGGCCTGCGGCTTCGCCTGGGGCGCCGGCTCCATCACCGGCAATGCCGTTCCCGGCCCGGCGGCGGGGAACTCGACCACGAAGCGGTGCTGGCCTTCGAACACGACCTGGTCACCGGCGCGCAGGACCGCATCGCGGACCTTCACGCCATTGACCTGGCTGCCATCGCCCTGCCCCAGATCGCGCAGCAGCACGCGGTCGCCACGTCGTTCCAGCGTGGCGTGGCGGTCGGCGAACGCGGGCTCGTCGATGCGGATGTCGGCGTCGCGCGCGGCCCCGACCACGCGCACCGGGCCCAAGGTGAAGCTGCGGCCGTGGTGCCGCCCACCGATCCCGCGCAGCACCACCCGCGGATCGGTCGCATGCCCGTCCTCCGCCTCGGGCGCGCGATCCTGGCGAGACGGCGCCTGGACCAGCAGCTCCGCGCCGTCCGCATACACCGCGTCGCCAGGCCGCAGCAGCGCCATCCTCCGCACCGGGCGGCCATTGACGTGGATGCCGCGCATGCCCGTGGCCACCTGCAGCCACAGGCCACGCCGGTCCAGGCAGAACTGGGCCAGCAGCACACCCTGCACCAGATCGCCGAGACCGACCACGCCATTGGCCTGCCGCATCAGCCGGTGCACGCCCGGCGCGAGCGCGAAATCGGGTTGCTGTCGATTGCTGAAATGGAGGCGCAGGTCGGGCATGCGCGGCAGCCTAGCAAATCGCCCACCTGCTGCGCTGCATTGGTCCCGGCGCGCGTGCCGCGTACGATGGCGCACCCAGTGCAGCCAGCCGACGGAGCCCGCTTGTCCAGCATCGATATCCGACATCCGCATACCCGCACGCCGGACCAGGTCCGCGTGGTGCTCCAGACCGTGGCCGACAAGCTGCGCCAACGGCACGGCCTGACCAGCCAGTGGGAGGGCGACGCACTGACGCTGTCCGGTCCGGGCATCGATGGCCGCATCTCGCTCGAACCCGAGCAGGTCCGGGTCACCGCCGAGCTCGGCTTCCTGATGTCGGCGATGAAGGGAATGATCGAATCCGAGATCCAGCGGGTCCTGCAGGAGCAACTCGGCTGACGCGGGCGGCCGCGGCTCACGCGCTCTTGCCGGCGCCGGGGCGATACTCGGGCGGGACCCTCGCCAAAGGACCGCTCATGAGCCGCACACGTCATTCCGCATCCGACGACGCAACGCCGGGAAGCACGGGTTTCCAGGCGCAGACCGAACGCATCGCCAGAGAGTTCGGCGAATCCGCCCAGCAGGTCTGGCTGGCCGGGATCGGCGCCCTGTCTCGGGCACAGGCCGAAGGCAGCCGCCTGTTCGAGCAGCTCGCCGAAGAAGGGCGCGCGGTGGACAGCACGCGCTCCGGTGCCGTGCACGGCGCCACTGCCCGCCTGGACAGCCTGCGCAGGTCGCTGGATTCGGCCATCGGCAGCGCGCAGACCCGCGCCGGCGATGCATGGGAGAGCGTCGGTCGCGCGTTCGAGCAGCGCGTCCAGCAGACGCTGCGCTCGCTCGACGTGCCCAGCCGAGAGGACATCGATGCGCTCGGTGCGCGGATCGACGCGCTGACCGTGGAGCTGCGCCGCCGGTCTTCCGCGCGGCCCAGCGCGGCGCCGGCCGAAGCCCCCACACCGCGGCCGCGGGCACGTCCCGCCCGGCCGCGCGGCTCGGCCTCGGACCCGGCCGGCGGCGGGGACTAATACGAAAGTACTATGTTGCAGGGCAGCATGCGCTCCGGCAAAATCGGACGCGGCCCGCCAGTCCCGTACCTAGCCGTTTGCTCCCCTCCCCTCTCGGCTATGGACTGGCGGGCCGCTTTGTCTGCATGACCGGAGTGTTGCCTGTCGCGGTGTACCATCGCGCCTGAACTCGGGGCATCACTTTTCCGCAGGAATCCACATGCCGTCGTGGGTGCTCGGCGCCGGTCTCGCAGGGCTGCTGTCCCTGCTCTCCATCGCCTATTTCTGGTTCGTACGCCGTCCCCGCAGCGAGACTGCTGCCGGGCTGCAGGCGCTCGCTGCGCTGCGCTGGCGCGAGGTCTCCTCGCTGATCCGCCAGGCCATGCGGCAGCGTGGCCTGCAGGATGCCGAGCGCAACACGGACGCACCGGGCGAGGACGGCAGCCGCCTGCTGATGAGCGATGGACAGAACCGCTGGCTGCTGGTCTGCAAGCATGGCATGGCCTACCGGATCGGCCTGCCTGCGATCGAGGAACTGGTCGCGGCGATGGACCTGTCCGGCGCGCGGCGCGGGATGCTGCTGACCCAGGGCAGCGCCGGGCGCGACGCGCACGGCATGGCCGAACGCAACGGCATCGAACTGGTCGATGGCCGCCGGCTGTGGCCGCTGCTCAAGCCCTTCGTCGCATCCGACACCCGGCAGACGATCGTCGCCGCCAGTCGCCGCCAGGCGGTACGGCACATCCTGATCGGCATGCTGGGCGCGATCGCGATCGGTCTGGTGGCCGCGGTGTTTCCGGCCCGCCTGCTGCAGGACGACATCGCTCCGGCCACCGGAACGCACATCGGCCTCCCGGCCGCGGCACCTGCCGCCCCCGCCTCCACGGCGGCGGTGGTCGCCCCGTCGCGCCCGGACGCCCCCGACCTTGTGCCGGCAGAGACGCCCGCCACCGAAGCCGGGACGCCCGACGCGGATGCCAGCACGATCCAGGCCGACCCGGATGAGGAAACGCAGGCGCGCTACCAGGCCGAGGTCGCCCGCAGCATCGGCCTGCAGCCGGGAATCGGACGTGCGTACTGGCTGACCCGCGCCACGCTGGTGATCGACCGCAGTGGCGATGACGCCATGATCTGGCCGCTGATCTGCAGCCAGATCGAGCGCTACCCGTCGCTGCGCACGGTCCGCATCCAGCTCAATCCGCGCCCAGGGCACGACGAGCCGGTGCGCTGGCGCCAGTGCCGGACCATCTGAGATCCGACCTGCACGCAGGCGGGAGGGGATCGTTGAGGTACCGGCGCCCTGGGTAACGGGTCCATCCGACCTCGCGGGTAGCGGATCGTGCTGCCTCAGCAGCAGCGGCATGGCCGGGCGACACCTGGCGCCCCTGTGAGTCCTCGTACGATACGCATGACGCGCGCACGTCGACGCGTGCTCTGAACGCATCAGCGAACCTGGCGGGAGTCGCAGGGTCCGCCGCGCGTCCAGGCGTTCGAGGTAGGGCTGCCACCGGCAGCGGGCGCGATGTCCGAGCGCGACGGCATCGCCCTCATGTGGCGGGAGACGGCGAGATCATGACGAGACGGGGGGTGACCGCCACCACACCCGCGGTTTTCCAGCGTCACAACGCGAAACGCCGGCATGCGCCGGCGTTTCGCTGTACAGCATCAGGACATGCGCCGCTGCCGATCAGGCCTGCGGCGACGCCTCGCCGTCGACCGCGGATGCCGGCACGGACGCGTCGTCGCCCGCCTCGTCGCCTTCGTCGATCGAACCATCCAGGCGTTCGACCGCCTGCAGCTTCTCGCCCTTGGACAGACGGATCAGGGTCACGCCCTGGGTGTTGCGGCTCACCCGCGAGATCTCCGAGCCGCGGGTGCGGACCAGGGTGCCGCCGTCGGAGATCAGCAGGACCTCGTCGGTGCCGCCCAGCAGTACCGCGGCGACCAGCTTGCCGTTGCGCTCGGTGGTCTGGATGCCGATCACGCCCTGGGTGCCGCGGCCCTTGCGCGGATACTCGCTCAGCGGGGTGCGCTTGCCGTAGCCGTTCTCGGTGGCGGTCAGGATGTAGGCCACGCCCACATCGGCGCCGGCATCGACCAGTTCGCCTTCGATCGCAGCCGTCTCGACCACCTCTTCGGCCGCCTCGTCCTCGGCGCCCTCGAGTTCGACGCCCGCGGCACGCTCGGCCACGATCAGGCTGACCACTTCCTCGCCGGCCGCCATGCGGATGCCGCGCACGCCGGTCGAGGTCCGCCCTGTCGAGCGCACGTTCTCCTCGCCGAAGCGCACGGTCTTGCCGTTGGACGCGAACAGCAGCACGTCGCGCTGGCCGTCGGTCAGGGCGACGCCGACCAGGGCATCGCCCTCGTCCAGGTTGATCGCCTTCTTGCCGCGGGCCAGACGGAACGCGAACTCGCCCAGCGGGGTCTTCTTGACCGTGCCGTTGCGGGTGGCGAAGAACACGAACTGGCCCTCGGCGTACTCGCGCACCGGCAGCACGGCCTGGACCTTCTCACCGGCTTCCAGCGGAATCCAGTTGATGATCGGACGGCCACGCGCGTTCGAGCCGGCTTCCGGCAGCTGGTACACCGGCAGCCAGAACACCTTGCCGCTGCTGGTGAAGGTCAGCAGCGTGTCGTGCGTGTTGACCAGCCACAGCTGGTCGATGAAATCCTCTTCCTTGGTCGCCGCCGCGCTGCGGCCGCGCCCACCACGCTTCTGCGCGCGGTAGGCCGACACCGGCTGCCGCTTGGCATAGCCGGCATGCGACAGGGTCACCACCACGTCTTCCGGGGTGATCAGGTCGAGGATGTCGAGGTCTTCCTCGCTGGCGCGGATCTCGCTGCGGCGATCGTCGCCGTACTCGGCCTTCAGGGCCTGCAGTTCGGTGCGGATCACTTCGCGCAGCACGTCAGGATTCTCGAGGATCTCGATCAGGCCGCGGATGGTCTCCAGCAGCAGGCGGTACTCCTCGGTCAGACGCTCCTGCTCCAGGCCGGTCAGGCGGTGCAGGCGCATTTCCAGGATCTGCTGGGCCTGTACGTCGGTCAGGCGATACAGACCCTCGACCAGACCGACGCCGGTCGGCAGGTCGTCCGGGCGCGAGGCCTCGGAACCGGCCGCCTCGAGCAGCGTGCCGACCAGGCCCGGCGTCCAGCTGCGCTCCAGCATCCGCTCCTTCGCGACCTGCGGGCTCTCCGAGGTCTTGATCAGCTCGATCATCTCGTCGATGTTGGCCAGCGCGACGGTCAGGCCTTCCAGCACGTGCGCACGGGCGCGCGCCTTGCGCAGTTCGAAGATCGTCCTGCGGGTCACCACCTCGCGGCGGTGGCGCAGGAACGCATCCAGGATCTGCTTGAGGTTGACCAGCTGCGGGCGGCCGTCGACCAGGGCCACCATGTTGATGCCGAACACAGATTCCAGCTGGGTCTGCTGGTACAGGTTGTTCAGCACCACGTCGGCCGAGTCGCCGCGCTTGACCTCGATGTAGATGCGCATGCCGTCCTTGTCGGATTCGTCGCGCAGCTCGCTGATGCCTTCGATCTTCTTTTCTTTGACCAGCTCGGCGATCTTCTCGATCAGCCGCGCCTTGTTGACCTGGTACGGGATCTCGGTGACGACGATCGCCTCGCGGCCGTTGTCGGCCACTTCGATGTCGGCCTTGGCGCGCATGCGCACCCGGCCACGGCCGGTGCGGTAGGCCAGCTGGATGCCGGCGACGCCATTGATGATGCCCGCGGTCGGGAAGTCCGGGCCAGGGATGTACTGCATCAACGCTTCGACATCGAGATCGGCGTCGTCGATCAGCGCCAGCAGGCCGTCGACGACCTCGGTCAGGTTGTGCGGCGGGATGTTGGTCGCCATGCCAACCGCGATGCCGGCCGAGCCGTTGACCAGCAGGTTCGGGAACCGGGTCGGCATGACCGTCGGTTCCAGTTCCTTCTCGTCGTAGTTGGGCTGGAAATCGACGGTTTCCTTGTCGATGTCGGCCATCAGCTCGTGGCTGAGGCGGGACATGCGCGACTCGGTGTAACGCATCGCCGCCGCGGAGTCGCCGTCGACCGAGCCGAAGTTGCCCTGGCCGTCGACCAGCATGTAGCGCAGCGAGAACGGCTGGGCCATGCGCACCAGCGTGTCGTAGACCGACTGGTCGCCGTGCGGGTGGTACTTACCGATCACGTCACCGACGATACGGGCGGACTTGTAATGCTGCTTGTTGCTGTGCGCGCCAAGCTCGTTCATCGCGAACAGCACGCGACGATGGACCGGCTTGAGGCCATCGCGGACATCCGGGAGCGCGCGGCCGACGATCACGCTCATCGCGTAATCGAGGTAGCTGCGCCGCATCTCGTCTTCGAGGTTGACCGGGATGATTTCTTTCGCGAGATCGGTCATCAGGACTCTTCGTCAGGATTCGGTCTGGGGCCGTGCCATCGGGCGAACGGCCGATGCGGGGAAAACCCCACGCAAGCGGCCGATTCTAGCACAAACCGCCTCCGTTCAGGCCCGGCATTTCCACGGGAAAACAGGGACTTGCGCCTGCACGTGGCACTGTAC
>Ga0075364_10001863_pt1 | contig 11703 bp, 13 predicted proteins | sample EndMetdeltDD1764_FD_71517 | JGI IMG/M metagenome (GOLD analysis project Ga0075364, IMG submission 71517) | Populus endosphere microbial communities from Tennessee, USA - Endosphere MetaG P. deltoides DD176-4 | ecosystem: Host-associated > Plants > Roots > Endosphere | place: USA: Tennessee... | reverse complement strand
CACCTTTTATATGCACGTTTCTTTCATAAAGCATTACGCGACATTGAATTACTTAATTCCAATGAGCCCTTCACACGCTTATTGACACAAGGCATGGTACTTAAAGACGGCGCCAAAATGTCTAAATCAAAAGGAAATACGGTTGATCCGGAAGCATTAATAAAAAAATATGGCAGTGACACCTTACGTCTTTTTAGTTTGTTTGCAGCCCCGCCTGAGCAATCATTAGAGTGGTCAGATGCTGGCGTGGAAGGTGCTTATCGTTTTTTAAAACGACTTTGGGCCTTTGTTTATACACATACTTGGCTACATGAACTGAATGAAGCTTGTGAAACGAATCTCGTTCATCCTATTGATTGGGCACGTGCACCGATTGAAGAGCGGAATTTGCGACGACAAATCTATGAAATTCTTCAACTTGCCAAACATGATTACGAGCGACAACAATTCAATACCGTCATTGCTGGCTGTATGAAACTATTAAATCTATTGCAAGCCGCTGGACAATCACTGCATTCTCCCTCTGAAACGTCTCATTTGAGTCTCAAACGACTTATACAAGAAGGCATAAGTATTTTATTACGATTACTTGCACCCATCGTACCGCATATTACCCATGTTTTATGGCAAACATTGAAGTTTAAAGGTTTAATGATAAAAGCAAACTGGCCAAAAGTAGCCGCGGATGCCTTGACGATGGAAGAAATAGAATGGGTGGTACAAATCAATGGTAAACTACGCGCGCGTTTATCCTTAGCAACCAATTCTGATGAGGAAACGATTAAAACAGCCGTCCTCAATAATCCTCATATTAAACGCTATACTGAAAACCAAGCGATTAAAAAAATTATTGTTGTTCCCAAAAAACTCGTTAATATCGTTATTTAAGTCTGTTTTTATGAACATTCGTCTTTATCATTTTTTTTGCCTTCTTATCATTCTATTGACATTAAATGGCTGTGGTTTTCAATTACGTGGTTATAGAGAAGGCCAAACAATCCCCTTTCACACGCTTTATTTGCAATCGAATTCACCTTACAGCAATTTTAATAAAGCATTACGCCAAACATTAAATAGCTTAGGGATTGATACGCGTGTAGTGTCGGCACCCATGACACTACAAATTCTGTCACAAAACTTTAGCCGAACGATTACCAGTTTAGGTAATGCAGGCCAAACAACAACTTATCTTCTTTCTTATACCGTGTTCTTTCAGCTAACGGATAGACAGCACCATGTTGTATTGCCACCACAGCACATTCTTGTGACACGTAATTTCTCAATCACCTCAAACCAATTGAGCGGTGATCTCAACACACAAAATGATTTACAAGACGATATGCAGCGCGATGCTATTCAACAACTGATAACACGATTATCCTCCCCCGCACTGTATAGAAAATTCTGTCAAATGCCTTCCAGGTAATATCTCATGCAATTGCGCTATGAACAATTGAACACGCTATTAGAGAAGAAGCCATTAGCACCGATTTATTTTGTCAGTGGCGACGAAGCTCTACTGGTACAAATGACCTGTGATAGCATCCGAAACAGCGCAAAAAAACAGGGGTTTTCTGAACGTGAAGTATTCTATGCCGAATCTGGTTTTAATTGGCACACACTACTCGCACATGCTAACAATTATGGCTTATTTTCAGAAAAACAAATTCTAGAGTTACATCTTCTACAAGGTGTTTCTGAATCGGCGGCACAAACGCTTAAAACCTATGCCAGTGATCCGCCCGCCAATAAACTTCTACTGGTTATTACCGGCAAATTAGATCGCCGCTTACTGCAAACCGCTTGGTTTAAAAGTATCGATAACGTCGGTGTTTTTACGGCGCTATGGCCGATGGAACATGCCCAACTCTCACGATGGATCACAGAGCGCTTAACCAGCCTAGGCTTAAAAGCAGAGAAAGAAGCGATTCAGTGTCTTATTTCAGCCACAGAAGGAAATTTATTAGCTAGCTCACAAGAAATTGAAAAACTCAGCTTATATTTTGCATCCGACACTCAGCGCCTCATTACACCGGAAGCGATGATACAGGCACTTTCGGATAATGCACGTTTCGATCCCTTTAAGCTAACGGATGCGGCGCTACAAGGCGAAGCAACGCGTTGCTTGCGAATTTTAAATCGACTCAGAGAAGAAGGTGTTGAACCTTTATTAATCTTATGGTCGCTCAGCCGAGAATGTCGTCAATTAGCCTCATTAGCTTTTCAATTGGCTCAAGGACAAAATTTAAGAACACTTTTTCAAACGCATCATATCTGGGAAAAACGCCAACCTTTATTTCAACACGCTTTACAGCGTCATTCTCTTCACCACTGGTATGCATTATTAAAACTGGCCGCCCAGAGTGATCGCATCATAAAAGGCGTTGTCTCAGGTAATATCTGGCACTCATTACAACAATTAAGCCTTCAATTAGCCGGTATAAAACTCTTATGATATACTCACAGCAATTGGATTTTTGTCAAGGCGCCGCGAAAATGAAGCAACCGCAGTGTATACAACATACATGAGGATTGCGAATTGAGCGGGAACACAGACAAAAATTCAAGTGCGAAGAGTATAGGCATCTTAGGTGGAACATTTGACCCAGTCCACTGCGGTCATTTACACATTGCACAAGCCCTGCAACGACAATTGCATTGCCAAGAAATCCGTTTTATCCCTTGTAAAAATCCGCTACTGGGCAAAAAAGCCATCGCCAATGAACAACAAAGACTCGCTATGCTACAGCGTGCTCTCATACCTTATCCGCACTTTATAATCGATGAACGCGAAATAAAACGCGCTACGCCTTCTTATATGATAGATACCCTTCGGTCTTTACGTAGGGAGTTTAAAGAGCGTCCTTTAGCACTTATTTTAGGCAGCGATAATTTAGCGCACTTAAACCATTGGCATGAATGGACCGCCTTAATTCAAACCGCACATCTGGTGATCGTGCCTAGAACTGGCTGTACTGTCACGTATAATGACACTGTCCAAGACCTGATAAAAAAACATCAAACCCACGATCCCGCTTTATTATTGCAGCAGCCAGCTGGACTTTTATTCATGGCTGCTGTAAAACCGCTAGCTATTTCATCGACAGCCATTCGAGCAGAAATAGCGCAGGGTTCAATGCCCACCGGCTTATTACCTAGCTCCGTGCTAGATTACATTCTGGAACAAAAGCTATATACTCTTCGCACTTGAATTTTTGGCGGCGTTCCCGCTCAACTCGCCATCCTCATGTATGTTGTATACACTGCGGTGGCTTCGTTTTCGCGGCGCCTTGCCAAACATCCTATTGCTATGAGTAAACCTATGACACACACATCATCAAATAAATCTATCATTCAAAAAGATATCGTTGCTTTGCTAGAAGATCATAAAGCAAAAGATATCACAGTACTGGATGTCAGTGACGTTACCAGCATTACCGATCTCATGATTATTTGTACGGGTAATTCTGACCGTCATGTTAAAACCTTAGCGGAATATGTTGTAACAACCGCTAAACAAAAAGGAATTACTATCCTCGGCGTGGAAGGCGCACAACAAGGTGAATGGGTATTAATCGATTTAGTCGATGCGATCGTTCATATTATGTTACCTAACATTCGTGAATTCTATAATCTAGAAAAGCTGTGGGGCAAACCTATTTAATGAAGCTGCGCTTAATTGCTGTTGGAACCCGCATGCCGGAGTGGGTAAGTGAAGGTTTTGAAAATTATCAAAAACGCTTACCCATTGAATATAAGTTTGAATTAATTAGCATTCCACCTAGCAAGCGCAGCAAAAGTAGTCATATTCCATCATTGATAGCAGAAGAAGAAAAAAAAATATTCGCTGCTATTCCCAAACATTCGAAGGTCATTGCCTTGGATGAAAGAGGGAAACTATGGAATACCAAGCAACTTGCAGAAACGTTACAACAATGGCAATCAGACAGTGAAGATATAAGCTTCTTAATCGGTGGTCCAGATGGCCTAGGTTCAGATTGCTTAAATAAGGCTAGCCATCGTTGGTCACTTTCCCCCTTAACCCTTCCTCACCCGCTGGTACGCATTATTGTCGTTGAACAACTCTACCGCGCTTGGAGCATACTCAGCAATCACCCTTATCATCGCGACTAAAAGAAAAAATAATGTAAAAGATGCAATCCTATCCAAGCATACACCGCCGCCATTAAGTCATCGACCATGACACCAAAACCTCTGGGTAATTTTCGATCCATCCAAGCGATAGGCCAAGGCTTTACAATATCAAATAAACGAAACAAGAAAAAACCGATGATAATCCACAACCATCCTTTAGGCGCTGCCCACATCGTAAGACCAAACCCACACACTTCATCCCAAACGATACCCGAGTAATCGTGAATCCCCATATCACGTTCGGTAACGTCACAAATCCAAATCCCAATTAAAATAGCCAGCAGTAAAATAAGACTATAATTAACTAAAGAAAGCGACTGCATAAAATAGTACAGCGGGATCGCAACTAAGGTCCCACAAGTCCCTGGCGCAAAAGGCGATAACCCTGCTCCAAAGCCAAAGGCAATAAAATAAATAGGATTACTAAATACCTTTTTCACTAGCGTTTTTTGCATAGCTTTTCCTCTTAATAAACTTTTTAAGATAAATAATCTGATCTAAAAGTGTAAAAAGCCTTGTTTTTCTAATCGAAAAGATTTTCCATTTTCATCTTGTAATAACAACCCGCTTTCTTTAGTAATAAAACCAATGGCTGTATAAGGACAAGCAATTTTTTCTAAGGCTTGTTTTAAAGCACTTTCATGTGTTTCTGGAACCGTAAAACATAATTCATAATCATCGCCTGCACTTAATGCTAATTGCTGCGCTTTTTCAAGCGGCAATGCAAGCAATGCATCTGAAATAGGCAGTTTCGTTATATCAACCACTGCACCCACATGACTTGCGGCTAAAATATGCCCCAAATCAGCGGCCAAACCATCGGATATATCGATAGCGCTATTCGCGATATCTCGTAGTGCTAATCCTATGGCAACACGCGGATCAGGACGGTTCAAATGTGTTAACACAACACGACGTTGTGCTTGTGTCAGTACATCAACTTTATTCTGTAAATCTGTTAAGGCTAAACCTGCATCACCTAATGTTCCTGTCACATAAATACGATCACCCGTTTGAGCACCGGAGCGCAACAACGCTTTCCCATTCGGAATAAATCCTAATGCTTGCACCGTTATACTTAAAGGTCCACGTGTCGTATCACCGCCAACGAGCTGGCATTGAAAACGATGCATTAAAGAAAAAAATCCTTGGGAAAATTCACTTAGCCAGGCTTTATCCGCCATAGGTAAGGTCAAAGCAAGTAAGATCCAAACCGGCTCTGCTCCCATAGCCGCTAAATCACTTAAGTTAACTGCTAATGATTTATAACCGATATCAAAGGGGGATGTATTTTTTGGAAAATGTTGACCCTCCACTAAAGTATCGGTGGTCACTACTAATTGTTGGCCTACCGGCGGCTGTAATACGGCGGCATCATCACCTATTCCTTGTATCACATCGGCACGATGGTTTTTTTCTTGATTAAAGAAACGCTGAATTAAATCGAATTCGCTGATAGAAGACATTCTGTTACGAGAATTCTAATGGACGCACTTTCTGTGCTACTTGATGTAAAATTCCATTGACATATTTATGTCCATCAGTCGCACCAAAAGATTTAGCCAATTCTATTGCCTCGTCTAATACTACTTTATAAGGCAGTTCAGGTTGATGACAAAGTTCAAAAACGGCTAATCTAAGAATAGCGCACTCTACTAAATCTAATGCTTTTAAGGGTCTATCTAAAAAAACTTGTAATTGCTGATCCAGAGATGAATGATTTTCAATGATACCTCGTACCAGATCACAAAAATAAGCCGTATCAACGCTGATCATTTCTTCCTGCGCTAAAAACTGTTTTTCGATCTCTGAAAAGGTATGCTGAGTCAATTGCCATTGATAAATAGCTTGCATAGCAAAACGTCTAGCACGTTTTCTCGCTTTAAAATTATTTTTTTTCGGTTTCGACATCATTAGCTTGTTTTTTATTAACTGAAAGATCGTTTTTTAACTGTTCAATCGTTTGATTAAAGGCTTGTATATCCTGAAAACTACGATACACCGAAGCAAATCTAACATAAGCCACGGGATCCAGATCACAAAGTTCTTCCATCACCCATTCACCCAACTGTCGCGAAGAAATTTCACGCTCGCCAGATGAACGCAATTTTTTGACTAAATGCAGAATCACTGCTTCTACTTGTTCGCTGCTAATAGGACGTTTTTCTAACGCCTTTAACATACCGGCGCGCAATTTTTCCTGATCAAATGCACTGCGTGTATTATCCCGCTTTATAACACGCGGCAAACCCAATTCAGCAGACTCAAAGCTACTAAAACGCTCACTACAACACGGGCATTCACGCCGACGCCGAACTTGCTGACCATCACTACTCAATCGCGAATCAATAACCTTCGTATCGCCTTTATCACAAAAGGGGCAATTCATAGTCAATCCTAAACAAATTCATTTATACAACTATCCTACATGGGTGGGCAGGGCTATTTATGCAACAAAATTAGCTGACTCCAAGCGCGAGTATACTGGAAACCGGCGACATAGTGCCATTACTTCTTGTTTGATTTTCTTAATCTCAGCCGACTCGTTCAATGACCCTATCAATTGTTTTTGAGCTTCATTATCAAGCTCAGCAGAACCCTTTAAAAGATCCAAAACCATACAAACCCAAGTCGCTACCTGCTGCATTTCTTTTTCTTTCATGCCCCGCGTTGTTAAGGCAGCTGTTCCAAGCCGTATACCACTCGTTACAAAGGGAGAACGTGGATCATTCGGCACGGCATTCTTATTTAAAGTCATATAAGCAGCTTCTAGTACGTCTGCTGCGGCTTTACCTGTGATATTTTTATCCGTCAAATCGACTAAAAAAAGGTGATTGTCCGTTCCGCCTGAAACAATTTTATAACCTTTCTCTGCCATTGTTTCAGCCATTACTTTCGCATTGAGTATGACTTGTTTTTGATAATCCTTAAAATCGGCTTGTAAGGCTTCTTTGAAAGCCACCGCCTTGCCTGCAATCACATGCATTAACGGGCCTCCTTGAAGACCAGGAAACACAGCGGAATTCAGTTTTTTTTCTATTTCAGGATTTGCCTTAGCTAAAATTAAGCCGCCACGTGGACCTCGTAATGTTTTATGTGTGGTAGAAGTCACTACATCGGCTATTGGAATGGGTGATGGATAAAGGCCCGCCGCAATCAACCCCGCTACATGGGCCATATCAACCATAAAATAGGCGCCAATCTCATCCGCTATATCACGGAATCGCTGCCAATCAACCACGCGTGAATACGCCGAAAATCCTGCAATAATTAATTTAGGTTTGTGTTCCTTGGCTAGTCTTTCAACTTTGTGATAGTCGATGAGCTGTGTTTTTGGATCAACCCCATACGCCGTTGCCTGATACATTTTTCCTGAAAAACTCACCGTTGAACCATGCGTTAAATGACCACCATCCGCTAAACTCATGCCTAATAGGCGATCCCCCGGCTCCAATAAAGCCATAAAAGCCGCCGCATTGGCCTGTGAGCCTGAATGTGGTTGTACATTGGCATAATCAGCTTTAAACAATTTCTTCACGCGATCAATCGCTAACTGCTCGACCACATCGACATATTCACAACCACCATAGTAACGTTTACCCGGATAACCTTCGGCATATTTATTCGTTAAAACAGAACCTTGCGCCTGTAATACACAGGGGCTGGTATAATTTTCAGAAGCAATTAATTCTAGATGATCTTCTTGGCGCTCTGCCTCGTGCCGCATCGCTTGCCAAAGATCTTTATCAAAATCAGCAATCGTTTCTTGGGTTGAATAAACCATTCTTTAATCCTTATAGCGCTAAGGGAAAAATTATTATGAGAACATCTCCAGTATACCACTGGCGCTGCCATTACGAATCAAAAGATCAACCTCCTTTCCGTTGTTTATCTGCCTCGGTATAACGGCTTAAAGCGGGTTAACAAGCCCGCCCACTATCGCTGAAAACTCATGAAAACCCTGGCTAGATGAGCCGATTATTGCTACCATTCTTGCTCTTTCAATAAGCAAAAATTCAAGACATGTCACAACAATACATTTACACCATGCAAGCCGTAGGGAAAATTGTCCCCCCTAAACGTGAAATCCTGAAAGATATTTGGCTTTCGTTTTTACCTGGCGCAAAAATCGGTGTTTTAGGTCTCAATGGCTCAGGAAAGTCATCCTTACTGCGTATTATGGCTGGCGTCGATAAAGACTTTATTGGTGAAGCACGTGTGCTGCCTGGCATCAAAGTTGGCTATCTTCCACAAGAACCTCAATTAAATCCAGATAAAGATGTTCGTGGCAATGTTGAAGAGGCCATTGCCGATAGCAAAAAGCTGTTGGATCGTTTCAATGAAATTAGCATGAAATTTGCTGAACCACTCAGCGAAACAGAAATGAATAAGTTATTTGAAGAACAAGGTGAATTACAAACAAAAATTGACGCACAAGGGGCTTGGGAACTCGAAAGAAAACTATCGATTGCCGCCGATGCATTACGTCTACCCCCTTGGGATGCCGACGTCACCCAGCTTTCGGGTGGAGAACGACGACGTGTCGCACTGTGTCGTCTCCTATTATCTAATCCCGATATGTTGTTACTCGATGAGCCCACTAACCATTTAGATGCCGAAAGTGTCGCTTGGCTAGAACGTTATTTACATGATTATCCAGGAACCGTCGTCGCCGTCACCCATGATCGCTATTTCCTCGACAATGTCGCTGGCTGGATTCTAGAACTGGATCGTGGTCAAGGTATACCTTATCAAGGTAATTATTCTGCCTGGTTAGAACAAAAGCAAAAACGCTTAGCGCAAGAAGAAAAGCAACAATCTGCACACGAAAAAGCATTAAAGACAGAATTAGAATGGGTTCGTAGTAATGCAAAAGGACGCCAAGCTAAAAGTAAGGCCCGTTTAGCGCGCTATGAAGAATTAAGCTCACAAGAATTTCAAAAACGCGCTGAAACTCAATCACTTTATATTCCACCCGGGCCTCGCTTAGGCGATTTAGTATTAGAATTTGAACAACTTTCTAAAGGTTTTAATGGTCGTTTATTAATTAACAACCTTAGCTTTCAGGTGCCTAAAGGTGCCATTGTAGGAATTATTGGTCCTAATGGCGCAGGTAAGTCGACTTTATTTAAGCTCATTATGCAGCAAGAACAAGCCGATAGCGGCCGTATTCGCCAAGGCGAAACGGTGCAGCTCGCCTATATCGATCAAAGTCGCGACGCATTAAATCCTGATCAGACGGTTTGGCAAGAAATCTCAGATGGCCAAGATATTATGACCATCAATCAATTCCAGATGCCCTCACGTGCCTATGTAGGACGATTTAACTTTAAAGGTACCGAACAACAAAAATTAGTCAAACACCTCTCCGGTGGTGAACGAAATAGAGTCCATTTAGCCAAGCTATTACGCACGGGTGGCAATGTCTTATTGCTGGATGAACCTACCAATGATCTTGACGTAGAAACCCTACGTGCCTTAGAAGAAGCATTGTTAAGCTTTCCTGGATGCGCCTTGGTTATTTCTCACGATCGTTGGTTTTTAGATAAGATAGCCACGCATATTCTTGCCTTTGAAGACGATAGCACCGTCACTTACTTTACTGGCAACTATACGGATTACGAAGCGGATCGTTTGAAACGACTCGGTACGGAAGGCAATCAGTCTGAGAAAAAGATTAAATATAGAAAATTAGAACATTAAGGCAACAGCGCCTATGTCAGAGTATTTAATTAATCATGAACAGGAAACCCAGCAACTTGCAGAAAAACTAGCGGCGCATTGCCCGAAAAATAAACGCCTTATTATTTTTCTACAAGGCGAACTTGGCGCAGGGAAAACAACATTTACACGTTTTTTTCTACGCGCTTTAGGCCATCACGGGACCGTAAAAAGCCCTACCTATACGCTAGTTGAAAGCTATGAACTAGCAAAACAACTTGTCTTCCATTTAGATCTCTACCGTTTACAAACGGCTAGAGAAATACTTGAAATGGGTTTGTATGATGAATTTGATCAAATAGCAATTTGGCTAATAGAATGGCCTGAACGTGCACAGTCATTTTTGCCACCGGCTGACATTCTGCTGAGCCTTTCACTCTTAGATTCTCAGAGAAAAGCAAGGCTTTTACCCCAAACGCCACGAGGGGAACAGGTTTTAAAAGAAATGGGGATTTCTGATCGCTAACCCTATCAATACTCGCAAATTCAAACAGGGATACGATATAATCTTTACTTATGCTAACGGACCTTTATCCTACTCTTCTTATTCCAGCTTACCAGCCGAATAAAAAGTTAATACAACTTGTAAAAACCTTACGCAAGCTCCGGCCAACGCAACGGATTATTGTGGTTGACGATGGATCAGATATTAAAAAATCACACATTTTCTCCAAACTCAGTGAGTTTAATATCGAATTATTAAGACACCATGAAAACCAAGGAAAAGGTCAAGCACTTAAAACCGGATTTAAACACTGGTTAGAAACCAGCGCTGCTACTGCATCGGGTATTGTTACCGCAGATGCTGACGGACAGCATTTACCCAGAGATATTTTACATCTCTCCGATGTTTTCATGCAAAATCCTTCTAGCCTTTATTTAGGTGTACGACAATTTAATGATGCTTCCACACCCTGGCGCAGTCGGATTGGCAATAAAATAACTAAATTCGTTTTACGTCTATTCACTAACATCCCTTTACAAGATACACAAACCGGTTTACGCGCTATACCACGCAAACTCATGAGAGCACTACTTCACTCCAAAACTTCAGGCTATGACTTTGAACTAGAAATGTTACTGGCCGCTAAAGAAAATCAAATCCCTATCCAACAAACACCCATTAGCACTGTCTATCTTGATGGCAATAGCGCCTCTCATTTCAATCCATTGCTCGATTCGATCAAGATCTATTTTGTCTTCATACGCTTTGCCGCTATATCATTGCTTTCAGCGATGATTGACTTTATCGTATTTTCTTTTATTTATTGGATAAAAAAAAATATATTTCTTGCAGTATTATTAGGGCGAATTTTATCAGCTACTTTTAACTTTAAGCTGAACCATCATTTAGCGTTTAAAAGTCAAAATAAACTATTACCTGCCGCTATTAAATATGCCGGCTTAGCCAGCTTCTTAGGCTTAATTGCTTATAGTTTAATTACATTTATCCACAGTTTTGGCATTAATGTTTATAGTAGTAAAATTATTGCAGAAATTGCTTTATTTATTTTATCCTTTACCATTCAGCGCTTATTTATTTTTAATAAAACGAATTAATAAAAATTATTAATTTAATTGAAACTGTAAACAAAAAAGATATAATGAGCCAACATTAATAATGTCATTATAATAACGCGACGGTGCAATAGTGCGTAACAAGAAAAAAATACCCGCATTAAGACTTGATTTAGCAAAAATAGAACTACCAAAATCGACAACGCAATCCGTTATCTCTCCAAGTAAAGAATTAGAACTATGTCGCGTTAAGAAAGATTTTGAAACCCCTGTTTCTTCCGTTCGTTTTACAAATAAAACCCTTCTTTC
>Ga0075364_10001862_pt1 | contig 11705 bp, 9 predicted proteins | sample EndMetdeltDD1764_FD_71517 | JGI IMG/M metagenome (GOLD analysis project Ga0075364, IMG submission 71517) | Populus endosphere microbial communities from Tennessee, USA - Endosphere MetaG P. deltoides DD176-4 | ecosystem: Host-associated > Plants > Roots > Endosphere | place: USA: Tennessee... | reverse complement strand
CGCGGCCGTAAAATCCGGCGATAGCCACACCACAGATGAGATACTGCAGAAGTTCTTCATGCCCTACATCGCATTGCGCAACCGCAAGCGCGGCTATGCGGTGAGCATCGTCAAGGCCGGCATGAAGGTCATGGGCTGCCCCGCGGGTCCCGTGCGGCCGCCCCTGACAGACCTGACGCCAGCGGAAATGGAGGACCTCTCTACCATTCTCCGCACCGCCTTCGGAGGCAAGGCGAGCTAGTGAGACCGCGACCTATTCGGCGGCCTCGACCGGCAGTCGCGTCGGAACGCGCACCTTACGCGGGTGGATTTTCTTGCCCGCGGCGGCACGTTCGAGCGGTGGCAGTACGTCGAGGCTGGGCCACAGACCGGTAATCAGAGAGCGTGCATAGCCGTTGGCGTGGCCGAAGCGGCGCATGGCGGCGGCCGCGGCGAGGTGATCGTAGGCGAGCCGGTGCGTGGACAGTGCCACGTGCGTGCCTTCGAGCACAATCAGGCCATACCAGACGTCGGGCGTTCCGTCGTTGGCCGGCATGCCGATCACGCCCGGATTGAACCAGACGCTATGGCCGACCTTCTCGATGCCAATCTTCTCGATGAACGGCAGCCCGCTGTGGCCGGAGATCACGACATCGGTGCCTGCCCACGCCAGCTCCTCAGCCAGCTCATTGCTTTGCGAAGCAAACACGAACCGATTGATGGTTCGCACGCCGCCGTGGATGACGCGGAAGGAGAGTCCGCCGACATTGAAGGTGAGGGTGGGCGGGAGGCCGGCCATCCATCCTCGGCTCTCGGGTGAGATGCGCTCATTGGCAAACGGATACCAGCCCTTGGCGAGCCGATCGCACTCGCTGCCCTCCTCGAACCCGCAGGCGCAATCGGCCGAGCCCGCCGCCAGCTGCTCCTCGCAGTTGCCGGCGATGACGCGGCAGCCCCAGGTGCGGATCGCTGCCGTCGTCTCCTCCGGCTCCACGCAATAGGCGACCACGTCGCCGGTGCATATCGCGCGCGACGGCGGAATGCCCAGTTGCTCGGCGCGGGTCCGCAGCGCCGCAAGCGCGCGCACGTTGGAATACGGTCCACCAAAGACCAGGATGGGTGTCTGCAGTTCTGCAAGGTCGGTCATAGGCCGATATTAGACGGTATCGTCCAGACGCCAAGAGCGGGCCAGCAGCTCGAACAAGGCATCCGACCGGCGCGCAACGACCTCGGCGTTCCAGATCTTTTCCGTTGCCGCGTGCTTGGAAAGAGCGAAGCCGGAGGTCTTGAGAATGCGCCGCTTGACGTCATAAGAGCTGTTGTCAGCCTCGCGGTTTTGCAGATGCGTGAGGATCGTCACGTTGCCCAGCATGTGCGTAAAGACGGTGCCACCGAAGCGACCGTCAGGGCCACGGAATGACTTGCGCCAGTATCCGCTTTTCGGAGGGTTGACAGGAAGGATGTGCTCGCAGGAAACGTTGCGCGGATCGATCGGCTGCGCTTCCTTCGCGAGAAGGTCGTTGAGCTTCAGCAGTACCGGCATGCGGAAGCGGTCGCGAAGCGCAAAGCGCGGGCTCTGCAGGTTGCGCCGGGCGAGGTCGAGGTCCTTGGCGCCAATGTGCAGCGAGGGCCCGCCGAACGCCTTCTTCTTGAGGCTGCGGATCACCGCAAGGTAGCGCTCCTGTATCTGGTTCGGGTCGGTGCCGTTGATCATCAGGACGCAGGATAGGCGCTCGAAATCGGCCAGGAACTGCTCGAGCTGGCGCGGCGCGCCGCCTAGCTCGCGCACGGCCAGCAGCACAGGCGCCTTCCAGGCGGTGTGCGTACAGCGCAGCAGTGAAATGAGAGCGCCGTCGATCTTGCGCGTCTTGCGGGTGGTGGTCTCGCCGGCCCTGCAGATGCGATCGTAGGCCGCGGCGGACGGAACGAGCACGTCCTCGAAGAAGGCGGCGACGTTGCGCGGCAGGTTGAAGACGCGAAACAGATCCGCCTCCAGCGCGTGCTGCGGACGCCGCTCGCTGTCGATGACGATCAGGTGGTGGAACAGCTCGGTGAAGTTGTCGCGGCCGAGCCTGGCCTCGCACTCCTCCCACTGCCCGGCGAGACGCTCGCGGAGCGCCGGCGGGCAGTCGCCGATCAGCTCGGCCTTCAGCTTGTCGGTCTCGGACTGGCGCAGGCCGCGTGTCTGCGTGCTGGCGTAGGCGTTACGTGCTTCTTCCACCGTATCGGTGGTGATGACGACCAGTGTGATCTTGCCGTGGAATTCGATCAGGCGTCTGCGGCCCTCGGTGCCCAGCGCACGCAGCCGCTCGACGATGGCGTCGCGGTTGCGGACGATGTTGAGCTGGCTTTCCGACAGCTCGGGGACATCCGTGTCATCGGCGGTGTGATCCGGCAACGGCAGCAGGGTGGCGCCACGCTCCTGCACCCATTTGCGAAAGAAGGCGGCGTCGCGGTCGCGCGGCATGAAACGGAAATCCCGACCACCGGGTGTCGTGAGAGCGGCGTGCAGGCGATCGGCTTCGGCCTTGTCGTCCGCAAGGTCGCGGGCGACGGCGTGGATCATGGTGGCGGTCAGGATGCGCTGCTGGCCATCGGCGATCAGAGCCTCGCTCCTGCCTCCGGGCGTAGCCAGATAGACGGTGCCGAGGAAGAAACGCGCTGCCGTGCCAAGCATTGCCGTCTGGAAGTCGCTGAACAGACGGTCGAGTTCCGTTTCGCGCCAGCCGTACACGCGCTGGAACTCCGGCACCGTATAGCGATCGTAGTAGGTGAGCAGCTCAGCAAGGCTGAGCGCCGCGGTACGCATGCGGGCGTGTCTCCCCCGACTTTGATTATTCGTTGCGTCGAGGGAATGCATACGGCTGCGCCCGGCAACCGGATCACGCCCCCGCGCGCGGTTTCCTTCACGGTCCGAGCTTCAGTCGCTTCCGTCAAGCCGATGTCAGGTCGATGTGCCGCGAATGTCACGGCGCAGGCTTTTCCCGCTGGCGGGATCGAAGAGATGCACTGAGCTCGCATCTGCAGCCAAGCTTTCGCTTGGTCCATCGTGAGCCGCTGCAGCGACTGCCACCACCAGCGACGCCGAGCCCGACGTGCCATGAATGAGACGGGTGGCGCCCAGCTCTTCTACAAAAGCTCTGGCGAACGACAGACGGCCATCGCCTGGGGTCGCGAATTGCAGATCCTCAGGCCGGATGCCGACCTCGACCTGCTGGCCGTCGGCCACATCGAACAGCACGGGGTCGAAGGCGATGCGGCCGCCGGAGGTTTCGACCACACCCGCGGCTGTGACGCGACCCGGCATGAGGTTCATGGCGGGCGAGCCAATGAAGGTGGCCACAAACTGCGTCGCCGGCCGCCGATAGACTTCGGTCGGAACGCCGACCTGCTCGATGCGGCCCTGGTTCATCACTACTACGGTGTCGGCCAGCGTCATGGCCTCGACCTGATCGTGCGTGACGAAGATGGAGGTGGCCTTGAGGCGATTGTGCAGGCCACGGATTTCAATGCGCATCTGCACACGCAGCTTGGCATCGAGGTTGGACAGCGGCTCGTCGAACAGAAAGGCCTGCGGCTCGCGCACGATGGCCCGGCCCATGGCGACGCGCTGGCGCTGCCCGCCCGACAACTCGCGCGGCTTGCGCTTGAGAAAGCCGTCAATGCCGAGCAGCTTGGCCGCCTCGGCGACCCGCACCTCGATCTGGTCCTTGGCAACGCCGCGGTTACGCAGCCCGTAGGCCATGTTGTCGTACACGCTCATGTGCGGATAGAGCGCGTAGTTCTGGAACACCATGGCGATGTCGCGATCGGCCGGCTCCACTTCGTTGACGACCTTGCCGCCGATGACGATGGTGCCGCTGGTGATCGTTTCGAGGCCGGCAATCATGCGCAGCAAGGTGGACTTGCCGCAGCCCGAGGGCCCGAGCAGGACCGTGAACGAGTTGTTGGGGATGACGAGCGACACGCCCTTCACCGCCTCTACATTGCCAGCGTAGACCTTGCGCACGTTCTCGAGAGTGACGGAGGCCATGCTTTACTTCTCCGTCTCCACAAGGCCTTTCACGAACCAACGCTGCATGAGGATCACCACGGCCACCGGCGGCAGCATGGCCAGCATGGCGGTGGCCATCACCACGTTCCATTCGGTCAGCGCATCGGCGGTGACGATCATCTTCTTGATGCCGATGACGATGGTCTGCATGTCGTCGCGCGTGGTGATGAGCAGCGGCCACAGATACTGGTTCCAGCCGTAGATGAAGAGGATCACGAACAGCGCGGCGATATTGGTCTTGGACAGCGGGAGCACGGTGTCCTTGAAGAAGCGCCAGGGGCCGGCGCCGTCGAGCTTGGAGGCTTCGATCAGCTCGTCGGGAATGGTCATGAAAAACTGGCGGAAGAACAGCGTGGCGGTCGCAGAAGCGATCAGCGGGATGGTCAGGCCTGCGTAGGAATCCAGCATCTTCAAGTCGGCGGCGATCTTGTAGGTCGGATAGATGCGCACCTCCACGGGCAGCATCAGCGTCATGAAGATCAACCAGAAGGCCGTCATGCGAAAGGGAAACTTGAAGTACACGACGGCGTAAGCCGACAGGATCGAGATGGCGATCTTGCCAATCGCGATCACCGAGGCCATGACGAAGCTGTTGAGCAGCATTCCGCTGACCGGTTCCCGCGTGGTGCCGCTCGTGCCGACGAAGAGCGTCTTGTAGTAGGTCTCGAAGAACAGACCGCCTGGCGTGATCGGCATCTGCCCGTTGGCAATCACCGACTGCTCGTGCGTCGAGCCGATCAGGCAGAGATACACGGGGAAAGCCACGATCAACACGCCGATCGAGAGGATGGCGTAGGCAAAGAGATTGCCGAACCGGCGATGCTCAACCATGTGGCGCTATCCCTTGCCTCAGCCCCACGTCTTCGCATCTTGGATGGCATCTGCCAGGGCCGCGGCCACGGCCGCGAACAGACGCTCGCCCTTGTCCGCGTTGGCCCGCCGCGCGTCGCCGATCACGCCGCTTGCCGAGAACTCTTTGAAGGACGCAAAGCGCTGCACGGCCGGCAGGCCGCTCGGGCCGTGCGAGAAGGCAGGGCCGAAGGCTTCCGCGAAGCGCTCGCGCTTGACGGTCTCCGGCGCGGCCACCAGCATCATTGACGTTTCCGCCTCGCAGGCGTGCCGCACGCCCTCCTGATCCTCGAGGATCAGCTTCATGGCATCAGGAGCGACATCGAAGTAGGTGGCAACGCGAATCGCTAGGCCCGTTTCGACCGCGAAATCCGGCAGGAAGGCGTTGAGGGCGGTCTTGTTGCCGCCGTGCCCGTTGACGATGAAGACCCGTTTGAAGCCGTGCCGCTCCATGCTTTTGAGGAAGCAAAGCAGGACCGCACGATAGGTCGGGATGTCGACCGTGAATGTGCCGCCGAACGCCATGTGGTGCTCGGCCATCCCGCACCAGAGCACCGGCGCGACGACCACCGGCACTTTGGTGGCCGCTTGCGCAGCACGCGTACAGACGGCCTCGGTCAGTATGGTGTCGACGCCGACCGGTAGGTGCGGGCCGTGCTGCTCGATCGAGGCGACGGGCAGGAGCACGACGGCGTCGGCCTTGGCTTTGGCGCGCAAGTCCTCGGCGGTCAGCTCTTTCCACAGGATGGATTGGGCCATCAGTACCTCACCTTGGGGAATGGCTTGCGCTCCCCTCCCCTTGACGGGGAGGGGGATCGGTCGGCGCTCGTGGCAATAGGGGCGCTCGATACCATCAATAGGTTACCTTGCGTTCGATGTAGCGGAACTGGAAGGCGGTCAGCGCCACCACGATGACCATCAGGATGACCGACTGCGCTGCCGAGCTGCCGAGGTCGCCGCCGAGCCGGCCATCGAAGAACACCTTGTAGACCAGCGTCTCTGTCGCCTTCGATGGACCGCCGCCGGTCATGGCGTCGATGATGCCGAACGTGTCGAAAAACACGTACACGATGTTGACGACCAGCAGAAAGAACGCCGTCGGCGACAGCAGTGGGAAGATGATGGTCCAGAAGCGGCGGGTCGGTCGGGCGCCATCGATGGCCGCCGCCTCGATCACGGACCGCGGGATAGACTGCAGGCCGGCCAGGAAGAACAGAAAATTGTAGCTGATCTGCTTCCAGGTCGAGGCCATGATCACCAGCAGCATGGCATGATTGCCGTTGAGCAGCGGATTCCAGTCGATGCCGTGCGCACGCAGGCCGCGTGCGACCAGGCCGAGCGAGGGCTGGAACATGAACAGCCACAACACGCCGGCGATCGCCGGCGCCACGGCATAGGGCCAGATCAGCAGCGTCTTGTAGATGCCCGCGCCCTTGATGTGCTTGTCGGCCTGCACCGCCAGCAGCAGCGCGATCGAGAGCGAGAGGCTGGTCACGGACACGGCAAAGATCGCCGTGGTGGCCATCGCCCGGTAGTACTCGGGCTGCCGGAACAGGTCGCGATAATTTTCGAGCCAGATGAAATCCGTGCGCAGCCCGAACGCATCCTGCAGCAGGAACGACTGCCACACGGCCTGGCTCGCCGGCCAGTAGAAGAACACGAGCGTCACCAGCAGCTGCGGAGCGAGCAGCATGTAAGGCCAGCTTTTGCCCGCGAAGATCGCGCGCTTTTCCATGATCCCCCGGTTTCTCCCTCTCCCCACTCTTCCGTGGGGAGAGGGTCGGGGTGAGGGGCAGACGCTTGCTCCGGCGTTTGTTGCTGCCCCTCACCCTGGCCCTCTGCCCGTAAGAACGGGGAGAGGGAAGGTCGCGACTAGCGAGTTACAGTGCGCTCGAACTGCCGCAGCATGGCGTTGCCACGCGATACGGCGTCGTCGAGAGCCTGCTTGGCCGTCTTCTTGCCCGCGAGCGCGGCCTCGATCTCCTCGGCCCACACGTCACGCAGCTGCACCATGTTGCCGAACCGCAGGCCACGCGAGTTTTCGGTTGGCTCCTTGTTGGTGAGCTCGAGCAGCGGTGTCTCCAGGTAGGGAAACTCCTTATAGTAGCCGGAAGCCTTGGTCTTCTCGTAGGCCGCCTTGGTGATCGGCAGGTAGCCCGACTTCTTGTGCAGTTCGACCTGCCGGTCGGTGTCGGACAGGAACGTGAAGAACTTGGCGACGCCCTTGTATTCGGGGGCACTCTTGCCACCCATCACCCACAACGACGCACCACCGATGATGGAGTTCTGCGGGGCTCCGGTGACATCGGGATAGTAGGGCATCGGTGCGTTGGCCCAGTCGAACTTGGCGTTGGCCTTGACGTTGCCGAAGAAGCCGGAAGAGGTCAGGAAGATCGCACACTCGCCGGACGTGAAGCGTCCCTCGCCCGTATTGGTGCGGCCCGAGTAGTCGTAGGTCTTGTCCTTCTGCAACTCGACCAGGTTCTCGAGATGCTTCACGTGCAGCGGGCTATTGAAGCTGAGCACCGTGTCGAAACCGTCCATGCCGTTGGACTTGTTGGCAAGCGGCACGTTGTGCCAGGCCGAGAACTGCTCGAGGTTGACCCACGTCACCCAGGCATTGCCGAAACCACAGTTGGCATGGCCGGCCGCCTTCAGCTTCTTGGCCGCGTCGAACACTTCGGGCCAGGTCTTGGGGGGCTGGTCGGGATTGAGGCCAGCCTTCTTGAAGCTGTCCTTGTTGTACCACATCACCGTGCTGGACGAGTTGAACGGGAACGACAGCATCTCGCCCTTGCTGGTCGAATAGTAGCCGGTGATGGTGGGCAGGTAGACCTTCGGGTCGAAGTTCTCGCCGGCTTCCTTCATCATGACGTGCACCGGCTTCACGGCGCCCGTTGCTGACATCATGGTGGCCGTGCCGACCTCGAACACCTGCATGATGTGCGGGGCATTGCCCGCACGGAAGGCTGCGATGCCGGCGTTCAAGGTGTCGGGATAGTTGCCCTTGTAGGTCGGAACGACCTTGTAATCCTTCTGGCTCTCGTTGAACTCGGTGGCCAGCCTGACGATCACCTCGTTGTTGGCGCCGGTCATCGCGTGCCACCACTGAATCTCGGTTTGGGCGGCGGCGCCATTGGCCGCAAACAGAACCGCGCCGGCAACGAGCCAGCCCAAATGCCTGTGCTTGTGCATCGATTTCTCCTCCTGATGGGAGTGTAGCGACTTCTCGGATGGTCGCTACTTGCAGCCTTCCCATAACAGAGGCATGTCAGCCCCCGCGGGCAGCAGCCTCGCCGGCAGGGTAGCCCAACATCGGTGGCGGTTGGAAGCCGGGCTTGCGGACCCGGGGGTTAAACTTGCGGCGTATCACGTCAGTCGCCTAGGCTCGGCCAAAGGGAACGCTGGCGAGGAGAGGGAGGCATGGGCAAATCCGGCAACATCCTGGCCATCGATCAGGGCACAACTTCAAGCCGTGCCATCGTGTTCGGGCCGGATTTGAGCGCGCGGGGCTTGGCGCAGCGCGAGTTCGCCCAGCATTTCCCAGCCGATGGCTGGGTGGAGCACGATCCGGAGGATATCTGGCGCACGACGGTCGAGACGGCACGTCAAGCCCTGTCGGCAGCCGGGCTTGCTGCCGGCGATGTCGCCGGCATCGGCATCACCAACCAGCGAGAGACCTGCGTGCTGTGGGATCGGCGGACCGGTCAGCCGATCCACAACGCCATCGTCTGGCAGGATCGGCGGACCGCCGACATGTGCCGCACGCTGAAGGCGGCGGGACACGAGGCGGCGGTGACGGCCAAGACCGGCCTGCTGCTCGACCCCTACTTCTCGGCGACCAAGATCGCCTGGCTGCTTCAGAACGTCGAGGGTGCGCGCGCATCCGCGCAGGCCGGGCACCTGGCGTTCGGCACCATTGACACGTTCCTCCTATGGCGGCTGACAGGCGGCAAGGTGCATGCAACGGATGCGACCAACGCCTCGCGCACGCTGCTGTACGACATCCACAGGGGTGCCTTCGACGACGACCTGCTCCGCCTGTTCGGCGTGCCGCGCGCGATGCTGCCGGAGGTGCGCGATTGTGATGCGTCGTACGGCGAGACCGAGCCGTCGATTCTGGGCGCTGCCGTGCCGATCCTCGGCATCGCCGGTGATCAGCAGGCCGCTACGATCGGCCAGGCCTGCTTTGCACCGGGCATGGTCAAGGCAACCTACGGCACGGGCTGTTTTGCGGTGCTCAACACGGGCAGCGAGCCGGTCGCGTCCAGGAACCGCTTGCTGACCACGGTCGCGTATCAGCTGTCCGGCAAGCGCACCTATGCCCTGGAGGGGTCCATCTTCATCGCTGGCGCGGCCGTGCAATGGCTGCGCGACGGGCTGCGTATCATCGGGTCGGCCAAAGACAGCAACCGGCTCGCAGCCAACGCCGATCCGGGACAGGACGTGTACCTAGTGCCGGCCTTCGTCGGGCTCGGTGCGCCCTATTGGCAGCCGGAGGCGCGGGGTGCCGTGCTGGGCCTCACGCGCGGCAGCGGCCCCAACGAGCTGGCCCGCGCGGCACTCGAAGCCGTCTGCTATCAGACACGCGATCTGCTCGACGCCATGCGCGGCGACTGGTCTGGGGCGGCCAAGTCGGTGCTGCGGGTCGACGGCGGCATGGTGGCCAGCGACTGGACCATGCAGTTCCTGGCCGACATGCTCGATGCTCCCGTCGAGCGGCCGACCGTGCTGGAGACCACCGCGCTGGGTGCCGCCTGGCTCGCCGGCCAGCGGGCCGGCGTGTGGCCTGACGCGGAGGGATTCGCCAAGCTGTGGAAGCTCGAACGCGCCTTCAAGCCAACGCTCGCCGCGACGGAGCGAGAGCGCAAGTACGCCGGCTGGCAGCGTGCCGTGCGCGCCGTATTGCAGCATGCGCAGGGCGGCTAGTTGCGCTCGCCGCCGAGCTGCCACGTTCGTCGCGTCGATTTTGCAACGCATTTCCACGTCTTGACATTGGAGTCCGAGGGATGTTGCCCAGACCAATTGCGTGTGCGGCTGCATTGCTCATCGCCGCGCTCTTGATTGCACCGTTGGATGCGCAGGCCCAATCGAAGGCCGGTAGCGAGGCCGCTGCCGCCGAGCCGTGCCGGTCCCTCTCGTACCGTAGGAACAGCTACATCGTCTGCGAGCTCGACCTGCGTCGCCACGTGCTCAAAACGTACTGGAAGCGGCAGGACGGCGAGGCCTACGGCTCCATCTGGGGACTGGTGCGGCGCCTGTGGACGGACGGCAAGCGACCGCTGTTTGTCATGAATGCCGGCATGTTTCACAAGGATCGCTCGCCGGTCGGACTCTATGTGGAGGACGGCAAAGTCCTCGTCGACCCAGACACCGCCGACGGAGAGGGCAACTTCTACATGAAGCCCAACGGCGTCTTCTTCATTGCCGGTGATCGTGCCGGCGTCCTGGAAACCGCACGCTTCCTGAGGGACAAGCCCAAGGTAGATTTTGCCACGCAGTCAGGGCCCATGCTGGTCATCGACGGCGCGCTGCATCCGAAGATTTCGCCGCGTGGTAGCTCACGTCACGTGCGTAACGGCGTCGGCGTGCGCGGCCCGCATACCGTTGTCCTCGCGATCTCGATGCGTCCGGTCACGTTCGGCGATCTGGCCACCCTGTTCAAGGACCGATTGGGCATTGCCAATGCACTCTATCTCGATGGCTCGATCTCGGGGATCTATGCGGCCAGGATGGGACCGAAGCATTTGTTCGTGCCGATCGGACCGATGCTCGGAGCCTACGCGCGTTCGCATTAGGGAAGCGCGAAGCGGCGGGGTTCAACAGCCGCGATTAAGTTTGCTGCAACCATCGCCCATATGTGAACGACAATCGTCCGTTAGCGCGCTATAGTTGCGTATTGCGGGTCGCGGCAGCGTGACCGCGGTCAGATCATCGGCCAACTCGATCACGCAATGTCGTGACCCTTGGACTCATGAGTTCAGGAGGAACGACCATGGCCCAGACAGTCCCGACAGATGTCATCCTGCCGACGCAGCCGGCGCGCGAGCTGCCCGCTGTTCGATCGATCGGGATGGCGGATCTCAGGGATGCGTTCGCGAAGGGCGTGGACGACTTCCGGGCCATGCCGACGCACGTCATCTTTCTCAGCCTGATCTATCCGATCATCGGTCTCGTGCTCGGCGGCGCGACCTTCGGATACAACGTCATCCCACTCCTCTATCCGCTGGCGGCGGGTTTTGCACTGATCGGTCCGTTGGCGGCGATCGGCCTCTACGAGCTGAGCCGGCGACGCGAGCTTGGCCTCGACACCTCCTGGAAGCATGCCTTTGACGTGTTCCATTCGCCGTCGCTGCCGGCGCTTGCCGGATTGGGCGCGCTGCTGCTGGTGATCTTCTGCATCTGGCTGGCCGTCGCGCACGCGATCTACATCGCCAACTTCGGCATCGAGGAACAGCCCGTGGCCCTCGACACCTTCATCCGCCAGGTGCTGACCACGTCCGCGGGACAAAACCTGATCATGGTCGGCAACGTGGTCGGCCTGCTGTTCGCGGTGCTGGCGTTCTCGGTCAGCCTGATATCGTTCCCCCTGCTGCTCGATCGCAACGTCGGCGTGGCCGTGGCGATCATCACGTCGATCAAGGCCATTCTCAAGAATCCGATCACGATGTTGCTATGGGGCCTGTTCGTCGCCGGCGCGCTGGCGATCGGCTCGCTGCCGTTCTTCATCGGCCTGGCGGTGGTGATGCCCGTGCTCGGCCACTCGACGTGGCACCTTTATCGAAAGGTGGTCGAGCCGGATCCGAGCCCGCGGCCGGAGTAT
>Ga0075364_10001861_pt1 | contig 11712 bp, 11 predicted proteins | sample EndMetdeltDD1764_FD_71517 | JGI IMG/M metagenome (GOLD analysis project Ga0075364, IMG submission 71517) | Populus endosphere microbial communities from Tennessee, USA - Endosphere MetaG P. deltoides DD176-4 | ecosystem: Host-associated > Plants > Roots > Endosphere | place: USA: Tennessee... | reverse complement strand
GGCGAGCTCGCTCAGCCGTCGGGCCAGGCGACCATCGAACGCATCGGCCCAGCCACGCACCTGACGGGTGCCGCGATAGGCCGCGTGGACCTGTTCCCGAGACAGCGTGGCGACGTCCAACAACTCCAACCCGGCAACAACCTCCGCAACGGAACCGCCCACGCCAACACACCCCCAACGACACCACTCGAGAACTCAACGAGGAAGACCAGAGGCCTTCGAATCGACCGGGGAAGATCGCAAGAATCAAGCTAAGCGTACGTTTGTTCGACCGCAACCCACGAGCGAAGAAATCCAGAAAATTCTCGAAAGCACTGGTGAGAGGGCGAACGCCTGGCCGCGATCGTCGTCAGCCAGGGGCCGACGTCAGTTCGGAGATCTTGGATCCGGGCGGCACGGCGTCGAGGACGAGGCTGCGGACGAACTCGACGGCGTCGGACTCGTCGGACATCGAGACGTGCTCGGTGAGCGTCACGATCTTCGTGCCGGCGACGTGACTCGCCGATTCGAACTTGTGGTCGAGCGCGGTCATCAATGCCTCACCGGGTGGCTTGAGCAGAATGACAACCACAGTCACCTCGAACCCCATGGGTCACAGTCTGCACCATCGGTGTCGGGTCAAGTACCGGACAGCTCGCCGACCGGTACCGGTACGGCGAGGACGTTGCCCGGCGGCGCCAACGGGCACGCCCACGCCGGGTCGTACGCGCACGACGGGTTGTAGGCGAAGTTGAAGTCGACCACGATCTCGCCAGTTGAGTGTCCGCGACCGAGGTCGGCGCCCTTGATCGTGTCGAGGAGGTACCGACCGCCGCCGTACGTGCCGCCTGGCTGACCCGCGAGCGCATCCTTGACCGGGACGAACAACCCGCCGCCGTACGCGGCGATCCGCCACACATCGAGCGTCCCGACCTCACCGACAACGCACCGACCGAGCAGCTCGAACGGAACCACACCGTCGGTGCCCGTGGGAACATCGAGCCGGCGTACGACCGACGGATCGTCGACGACATCGACCGTCGCCTCGAAGCGCCATGCCGGATCGTACGGTGCGATCGGCAGGCCGTCGAACGCGGTCAGGTGCTCGGCGAGCAACGGCGAAGCCGGATGCGACGCGAACAGATCGTCGCGCCCGGTGCGCCACGTCTCGTGCGCCGCGGCGGGATCCGACGAGGCGACTGTCCGCACCGCGGCATATAGCGCGAACACACGGCTGCGCCAGTCGACAACATCGAGCGCGGTGGCGGCGTCGTTCACGGCCTGAGGTCGCCGAGGACTCAGCGGGTCGCGGCCGTGGTCGGGTGACGGGGGTTCTGCTTGATCGAGATCAGCCACTCGCGCAGGATCGCGATCACCGCGTACGGGTGCTCGAGGAGTGCGGCGTGACCGGCGGACTCGATCGAGCGGAACACCGCGTTGCGGCCGATCGACGTCGCCAGCTGTTGGCCGAGCGCGGTGTACTTGAGGTCGAGGTCGCCGGCCATCGTCAGTGTCGGCGCCGTGATGTGCCCGATGCGATCCCACAGCGGCAGCTGTGATCCGGTACCGGCCAGACGCAGGCTGTTGGCCAGACCCTCGGCGGTGTTCTGGGAGCGGTCGTCGATGGTCTTCGCGTACTCGGGCAGCGTCGCGAACATCGGCATCGCCAACCACCGCTCGAGGAACGCGGGGACGCCCTTCTCCTCGATCTCGGCGGCGAGCAGCTCGTCGTCGTGGCGACGTTGGTTGCGCTCGTCGTCGTTGCTGATGCCGCCCGTCGCGCTGAGGAGGGCGAGCGAACGAACCAGATCCGGATAGGCCAGAGCGAGGTGGAGCAGGAAGCGCCCGCCCATCGAGTAGCCGATGTATGTCGCCCGGCCGCCGACCTTGGCGATCAGGTCGGCACCGAGACGAAGGTCGGCGCGCACGTGGCTCGAACGACCGTGCCCGGGCGCGTCGATGAGCACGACCTCATGGTCGCCTGTGAACGAGTCGGCGACGGGCAACCACGAACGACACGTCTGGGTGAACCCGTGGACGAACACCAACCGCGGGCCGGTGCCGCACCTGATCGATGCCAGCGGGCCTTCCTGAGGAACCCACCCAGCGGGCAGCTCAGACATCGCAGGTCTCCCCGACTTCGGAGTCGATGATTTCGTTGTCGAGCATCTTGTCGATGACCCGCTCGAACAGCTCGACGTCCTGCGCGCCCGGCAGCGCCCACTCGCCGTTGAAGACGAACGTCGGCACCGCCGTGATGCCGTTGGCCGCCGCGGTCGCGAGTGCTTCCATGACCTCGCCGTGGCCGCCATCGCCGGCCAAGAAGGCGAGCGCCTCGTCGCGGTCGATGCCGACATCAGCCGCGCAGTCGGCGAGCACATCGACAGAGCCGATGTCGAGGCCGTCGGTGAAGTACGCCTCGAGCAGTCGTTGCTTCAGCGCGATCTGCCGGCCGTGTGCAGGGCCACCGGCGGCGGGCGAGTCGAGCGTCTCGGCGAACCACAGCAGGCGATGGGCGAGGAGGGTGTTGGCCCGCAGGGCGCGGTCCATGCGGAACTCGATGCCGTCGGCCGCTGCCACCGAGGTGACCCGGTTGATGATCTCCTCCGCCCGCTCGACGCCACCGAACTTCTTGGCATAGGCCTCGATCACCGGCTGGGCCTGGCCGGCGCGAGCCGTCGGGTCGAGCTGGTACGGACGGTAGACAACGTCGATCGAGCTCGTGTCACGCCGGGCGCCAACGCGTTCGAGCGCGGTTTCGAAGCGGCGCTTCCCGATGTAGCACCAGGGACACACCACGTCGGACCAGATCTCGACCTGCATACATGCCACGATAGGTGCGATGCCGTCCTCCCACACGCTCGGGCCCCACGACGTGGCGGCGAAGTTCTGTGCGACATTGGTCGACGAATGGGTGCGCTGTGGCGTGCGGCACGCGGTCGTCGCTCCGGGTTCGCGTTCGACGCCGCTGGCCCTCGCGCTCGCATCGCGGGAGGAGATCCATCTCGACGTGTTCCACGACGAGCGCGCGGCCGCGTTCGCCGCGCACGGTATCGGCCTGGCCACGGGCATTCCGGCGATCCTGCTCTGCTCGAGCGGTACCGCCGCGGCGCACTTCCACGCCGCCGTGATCGAGGCCCACCAGTCCGCCGTTCCCATGATCATCTGCACGGCCGATCGTCCACCCGAGCTGCGCGACGTCGGGGCGCCGCAGACGATCGATCAGACCAAGCTGTACGGGAACGCGGTCCGCTGGTTCTGTGACCCGGGCGTGGCCGACCTGTCGATTGCCCATTCATGGCGCTCCACAGCCGCCCATGCCTTCGCCGCGGCGACCGGCGGATTGCCCGGCCCCGTGCATCTGAACCTGCCCTTCCGCGAACCGTTGGTCGGCGAGCCGGGCGGGCCGGACGACCTGCCGCCGCGCCACGAATCGACGGCGATCCTCACCGGGTCGACACAGCTCGAGGATCGAGTGCTCGCCGAGATCGCGGCGCTGATCAGCGCGCGTCACGGTCTGATCGTTGCCGGACGTGGCTGCGGCGACCCCAATCGCGTGACGAGTCTCGCCGAATCCCTGGGATGGCCCGTGCTCGCCGACGCTCGGAGTGGCTTGCGCACCGGTCGGAGCGGTCACTCCCGACTGACCGTCACCGCGTTCGACAGCATTCTCCGACACCTCCCGTTCGCAGCCGGCAACCAACCGGACGTCGTCGTCCACCTCGGCGAGGCGCCGGCGTCGAAGGTGCTTGCCCGGTGGTTGGCCGAGCTGGAAGCGGTGCAGATCCACATCGCCGCGCTGCCGACGTGGCGTGATCCGGATGCGAACATCGACATCCACGTCACGGCCGATGCCACCAATGTCTGTGCGTCGCTGATCGAGCGAGTGAGATCGACCGAGGCGCGATGGCTCGACGGTTGGATGGACGCCGAGCGAGCCGCACAGGCGGCGATGTCCTCTGTCCTCGAGTCCGCGTCGGCGACGACCCTGAGTGAACCGGCTACTGCCCGGCTGCTCGGTCGCTCGCTGCCTGCCGGTGGCAACCTGATCGTCTCGTCGTCGATGCCCATCCGCGATGTCGAGTGGTACGCGTCGATCCTCGGCGAGACGGCGGTGTACTCGAACCGCGGCGCGAACGGAATCGATGGAGTGATCGCCACTGCCATCGGAGTTGCGGTCGCGACCGCTGCGCCCACGTTCGTGTTGATCGGCGATGTCGCCTTCCTCCACGACAGCACGGCGTTGGTCGGCCTCGTCCAACGCGAGGTCGATCTGCGCATCGTGCTCGTCGACAACGACGGCGGCGGCATCTTCAGTTTTCTGCCGCAGGCGAACAGCCTTGGAAGCGAGCGCTTCGAGCAGCTGTTCGGCACGCCGCATGGTGTCGACCTCGTGGCTCTCGCAGCGGCGCACTCGATACCGGTGACAGCGGTCGGCAGCGCGGCCGAGTTCGTCGATGCGTTGGTCAAGCCCGGCCCGTCGCTCGTGCTCGTGCGGTCGGATCGCGCCGAGAACGTGGTCGTGCACGCCACCGTGAACGCGGCCGTCGCCGACGCACTCATGTGAGGCGCCGGCGACGTTGCTGCTTGTTCGACAGGAAGTCGTGACTGTCAGCGGTGAGTGTCAGCGGTTCGGGCGTGGGCGGCGGGCGGCGCGAGTGATCATCAGACCGAACCCGACGGCGAGCAGGGCGAACCATGCGATCGTCGTCGACGACTTGCCGGTCGACGGGAGCACAGTACCGACGGGCACGGTGAGGGCCACGGTTGTGGGGGCGTCGACGAGGACGGTCGGGGGCACAGTCGGAGCAACCGTGGTCGACGGTGCCGTCGTTGCCGGAACTGTTGTTTCCGGCACTGTCGTCTGGGTCGTCGGGGGCACGCACATCGGAGTCCCGGCGATGTTCGACTCTGTTCCTCCCTGGTCGAAGGTGATCCGCCCGGTGTATGGAACACCGTCGGGGATCGGGTAGCTGAAGGTCTGGGTTTCCCCAGGAGCCACCGTCTTCTTGCTCGGCTTGGCGATGTCGTTGTTGATCACGAGGGTCGCGGTGTTGATCGACTGCCCGGTGTTGGTGGCCGTCGCTGTCATCGTCGGCACGTCGTTGACACAGTCGACACGGATCGTGCTCGTGCCGTTGTAGCAGTCCAGCGGTCCGACGCTCGTGACGATCGTTTGCATGCCTGGCGCCGAGATGGTCACCGGGACGAGGACGTCGTCGGGCAACTGCGACTCTTGGAACGCCGTGGTGTTGGGTGCGACGGTCACATCGGTGAACGTCGCGCCGTTGACCGTCGCTGTGAAGACGGCGTCGCTCTGCCCGCCGACGTTCGAGTAGTCGATGTGGATGAGCGGGCCGAGCCACTTTGTGCATGTGGCGGTGATCGTCGCCGCAGGAAACGGCGGGAACTCGCCGGATGCGGCGGCGGGGTCGATGGTGCTGGACAGGCCGATGGCAAGGACGCCGAGGCCGATGGCGGAGCGGGTGATGTTGCGGATCATGTTCATGACGCCACAGTGCGCCCACCCTGCGGAACCGACCTGAGCACCGAATGCTCATTTCCCCGTGCCGGGCAGTGCTCATGTCGCCGAATCCGTCGAGCGCATCGAGCGCACGGCCGGTCGGCTACGGACGAATGATGGCCGACAGCATCGCCTGGAACTTGGCCTGGGTCTCGGCCAGCTCGTGCAGCGGATCGCTGTCGGCGACGATCCCGCCGCCCGCGAAGAGCCGAGCTGTGCGGCGATCCGGCGAGAACTCCGCGCAGCGGATCGCGACGGCCCACGTTCCGTTGCCGCGGCCATCGAGCCAGCCGACGGTTCCCCCGTAGCGGCCGCGGCGGAAACCCTCGACCCGTTCGATCAGCTCGATCGCCGCAGCCTGCGGGTGCCCGCCGAGCGCGGGCGTCGGCGACAGCGCCCGGGCCAGCGCGAGCACGTCCGGGGCGGGTTGCGACAGCTGGCCCTCCATGCGCGTCCCGAGGTGTTGCACGTTGGCGACGGCGACGATCGACGCCTCCGGCTCCCAGTCGAGGTAGCTCGTGTAGGGGAGCAGGGTGTCGTGCACGACGTCGATGACGATGCGGTGCTCGATCTGGTTCTTCGGGCTGGCCAGCAGCTCGGCCGCGAGGCGGGCATCGGTGGCCGGGTCACCCGTGCGCGGCGTGGTGCCCGCCAACGGGTGTGACGTGACCGTCGTACCGTCAACCGCGATCAGCAGCTCGGGTGACGCTCCGACGAAGCCGTCGACCGCGTAGCGATAGCTCGAACCGAAGCTGGAGCGCAGGCGCCGAAGCACGGCATGGACGTCGATAGGCTCCGGCGAGCTGACGACGAGATCGCGCGCGATGACGGCCTTCTCGATCACGCCGCACTTGACGGCGTCACGCGCCGCGGCGACAGCTGCGAGATAGGTCTCGACGGGAACGCCGGGGCCGACCGTGAACTCGGCCGAGCTCGCCGAGGGTGGCGCGACCGCGGCCGGGATCTCGGCGTCATCGACGCGGGTGACCCAGCAGCGACCCTGCGCGTCCTTGCCGATGGTGACCTGGGGGACGACGAGCTTGGCTGACGCGCCCGGCTTGAACGGCAGCACACCGATCGCCACCGGGCCGGAGCCGGGCACACCGACATGGTCTTCGCCGTCCATCTCGGCGAGGAACTCGAAGGCTTCGTCGGCGTCGATCCGCGCCGCGATGCCGCGGCCGGCGAGGCCGACACCGTCGCGCACGAAGAGGTAGCCGTCACCACCTGCGAAGTCGTTGAGGTCGACGCCCTCACCATCAGCCCCGTCGTACCACTGCGTGACCGCTCTCATCGCGAACGAGTACCGAGCAGGAGCTGCGTGATGCCGCCGCTGAGCAGACGGTGCTCGCCATCGGCGAAGCCCGCGTCGCGGAGGCTCTCGAGCATCACGCTCGGGCTGGGGAGATAGGCGACGCTCTTGGGCAGGTACCGATAGGCGGCCCCGTTGCTCAGCAGTGCCCCGATGCGCGGCACCACCTTGCCGAAGTAGAAGCCGTGGCCCCAGCGGATCAAAGGGTTCTTGGGAACGCCGACGTCGAGCAGCGCGATGCGCCCGCCCGGACGCACGACTCTGCCGAGCTCGTTGAAGAACGTTGGCAGGTCGACGAGGTTGCGGAGGGCGAACCCGCAGGTCACGCCGTCGACGGACCCGTCGGGCATCGGGAGGCGGAGGATGTCGGCCTGCACCCGCGGCGCGCCGCTGCGATCGGCGGCGAGCATCCCGAAGCTGAAGTCGACGGACACCGGGCGATGACCGGCGCGGCCGAGATCGATGCACATGTCGCCTGTGCCGCTCGCGAGATCGAGGACCACGCTGTTGCGCGGTAGCCCCAACAACCGCACCGATGTGCGCCGCCAGCGGACGTCGAGCCGAAATGTCATGATCCGATTGATCAGGTCGTAACGCGGTGCGATGGTGTCGAACATCTCGCGCACCGCGGTCGCTTTCTCATCACCCTGGGGCAGGGTGTCCCGATCCCATGCTTGCCGAGGTGCCATCGTCGAGAAGGCTACGACCGTGATGGGTGATCTCGGCAGCTGCTGAGGTGTTCAGCCCGCCGCCACCTGCTTGGCCCAGCGGTAGTCGGCCTTGCCGCTCGGTGAGCGGACGATCTCGTCGACGAACACGAACGCCTTGGGCAGTTTGTAACGAGCGATGTGTCGCTCGGCTTCGGCCAGCAACTGTTCCTCGGTGGCCGCGTGGTTCTCGCGGATGCGCACGACGGCGACCACCTCGTTGCCCCAACGCTCACTCGGGCGCCCGGCGACGACACAGTCGTAGACGGCGTCGTGGGCCTTGACCGCAGCCTCGACCTCTTCGGCGAAGATCTTCTCGCCGCCACTGTTGATCGTGACGCTGTCGCGGCCGTGGAGCTCGACGATGCCGTCGGCGCGCAGCTTGGCCCGGTCACCAGGAATCGCGTAGCGGACACCGTTGATCACCGGGTAGGTGCGCGCCGTCTTGGCTGGGTCGCCGAGATAACCGAGTGCGAGGCGGCCGCTCTTGGCCAGCCAGCCGAGCTCGTCTTCGCCCGGTGCGAGCTCGCGGTCGAGGTCGCCGCTGAGCACATGGTTGCCCGGTCCGAGCGGAAACGTCCCCGTCGTCGCGTTGGCCCCCGCGGACACCTGCGAGACCTGCCCGCCGGCCTCCGAGGATCCGAGACCGTCGACGATCATCGTCGTCGGCAGGTGGGCGATGAACTCGTCCTTGAGATTGGCGGACAGCGGTGCGCCACCGCTGAGGATGACCGTCAGGCTGGAGAGGTCGTACTCATCGGCATCCTTCGTCGCTCGATCGAGCTCGTCGAGCAGCGGCCGCGCAAAGGCGTCGCCGACGATGAGCAAGAAGTTGAGCTGCTCGCGTTCGATCAGCCCCCACACGTCGCGTGGGTCGAGGCGCTGGGGCACGTCCTGGATGAAGATCGTCCCGCCGCTGTTCCACGTCCGGAAGCTCATCCAGTGGCCCGCGCCGTGCATGAACGGGGGCGCGAGGAGCGCCCGCAGTCCGCCGACGGCTTCGGTCGCGAAGTCGTCGAGCGTGACAGCGGTGCGCGAACCGCCGAAGCACTCGACGTTGGCATCGTCGCTCCGCCACAGGACGCCCTTCGGCATGCCCGTCGTGCCGCCGGTGTAGAGGATGTACAGGTCGTCGCCGGACGCCTGCACGGGCGGCTTGTCGGGCGATGCCGCGGCGAGCGCGTCCTCGTACCAAACTGCGCCCGGCAGCAGTGGATGTCCGGATTCGTCGTCGACCTGGAGGATCACGCGCAGCGACGGCACGTCGCCGAGCACCTCGGCCAGCGTCGGCGCGAATTGCGAGTGGACCACGATCGCGGTGGCCTTGGAGTCGTTGAGCAGGTAGCGCAGTTCCTCGGCGACGTAGCGGTAGTTGACGTTCAAGGGAGCGACGCGCGCCTTGAACGCACCGAGCATCGATTCGAGGTACTCGTTCCCGTTGAACAGGTAGATGGCCAGGTGATCCTGGCCACTGTCGGACCCGGTCAGGTGCTCGCGCTCGACATGGCAGCCGAGGCCGTTGGCGACGAAGTGGTTGGCCAGGCGGCGAGTGCGGTCGGTGACGTCGGCCCACGTGAACCGCCTGTCCCGGAACACGAGGCACAGCTCGTCAGGACGCGACGCGGCGATCGCCTCGTGGATGTCACCGATCCCAAACCCGCTCATCAGAAGGCGATGCCCGTCCCGACCATCAAACGTAGTAGCGGACGATGATCTCGGCGACGCACGAGGGTTTGGCCGCGCCTTCGACCTCGAAGACGTGCTCCAACGTCGCCTGCACGCCGCCGCCGGCGATGTCGTCGACGCTGAGCAGCTTCATGCCCAGGCGGAGGTTGGCGCCGACCGGCACGGGAGACATGAAGCGGATCTTGTTGGCGCCGTAGTTGACGCCCATCGAGAACCCTTTGAACGCGACGACTTGCGGAGCGAGCACCGGGCCGAGTGACAGGGTGAGGTACCCATGCGCGATCGGACCTCCGAACGGGCTCTCCTTCTTGGCCCGCTCGACATCGACGTGGATCCACTGGAAGTCGCCAGTCGCCTCAGCGAACTGGTTGACGCGCTCCTGGGTCACGGTCAGCCAGTCGCTGTAACCGAGATGCTCGCCGACGAGCGCCTTCATTGCGTCGATGCCTTCGATGGTTCGTTGTGCCATCCGGCAAGTGTTACAGGTGCCCTTCCGCGGCACGCAAACGGAGCGGAGCCGCGGGGAACTACGGTGGTGCGATGGTCCGACTGGTGTCGCGCAGGATCCGCCGTCTCCTCGACGTGCCGGGTGCGCTGACCGGGATGGCTCGAGACGCGATCAACCTCGGCCGGCATGCTAGGAACGGGCGCATGCCTGACTTCCTCACGATGTATGCGCAGGTGCAACCGAGCAAGCCGGCCGTGATCGACGATCGACCCGACGGCACCGTGGCCACGCTCAACTTCGCCGAGCTCAACGCGCGGTCGAACCGGCTCGCCAACGTTCTGCTCGGTCTCGGGGTGCGTCCGGGCGAGACCAAAGTCGTCTGGTGCGGTCAGAACTCGATCGGTCTGGTGACGATCATCAACGCCGCGCGCAAACTCGGTGTCACTGCGGTGCCGCTCAACTACCGGCTCAGCGACGAGGAAGCCGCATACGTCACCGATCACTGCGATGCAACGATCGTGTACGTCGACGCGGAGTTCGCCCCGATGTTCGAGCGCATCCGCGGCGAGCTGCCGCAGGTGGAGCACATCCTTGTCTTCGACGGCGACGCACCCGCGGGCATGAGCAGTGCGGACGAGTTGATGGCGGCGGCCGGCACCGACGAGCCGCAGATCCCGGAGACCACCGAGGCCGGGGCGACGATGATCTACACGAGCGGCACCACGGGCAAGCCAAAGGGTGCGTTCCGCCGTGGCAACGCAGGCACCGAGCAGGCGGCCGCACTCGTCGCGTTCATCGGCTACACACCCGACGATGTGTACATCCCGACCGGGCCGCTGTACCACTCCGGCCCCGGTGGATTCATGGGCGTCGCCCAGGCGATGGGGCAGACGGTCGTTCTCCAGCGCAAGTTCAACGCGGAGGACTGGTTGCGGCTCGTCGACAAGTACGGGGTCACGTCCACGTTCAGCGCGCCGACGCCGATCCGGATGGTCTGTGCGCTTCCGGCCGACGTGAAGGCCAAGTACGACACGTCGTCGATGAAGCGGATGATTGCCAACGCCGCGCCGTGGAGCTTCGCGCTGAAGCAGATGTACCTCGCCGACTTCCCGGCCGATTCGCTGTTCGAGGTGTACGGCAGCACCGAGCTGGGCGTGAACTGCGTGCTGCGCCCGGAGGACCAGTTGCGCAAACCTGGCTCGTGCGGCCAACCCTCGCCGATGGTCGAGATCAAGCTGTTCGACGACGACGGCAACGAGGTCACCGGCACCGGTCCGGACCACCCCGGCGAGCTGTTCGTGAAGAGCCCGAGCGTGTTCGCCGACTACTACAAGCAGCACGACAAGTTCGAGGCCGATCAGAAGCACGGCTATCAGACCGTCGGTGACATTGCCTACCGCGACGACGAGGGCTACCTCTACATCTGCGATCGCAAGAAGGACATGATCATCTCCGGTGGGATGAACATCTACCCGGCCGAGATCGAAGCCGCGCTCGAAGCGCATCCGGACATCTACGAGAGCGCTGTGTTCGGCGTCCCCAGCGACGAGTGGGGCGAGTCGGTGCACGCCGTGGTCGTGCAGCGCGAAGGTGCCGGGCTCACCGACGCCGACGTCATCGCCCACGCCAAGGAGCACCTCGCCGGCTACAAGGTGCCGCGCTCGATCACGTGGTCCGACGAGCTGCCCAAGACCGGCAGCGGCAAGATCCTCAAGCGCGAGCTGCGGGCCCCGTTCTGGGCCGGCCGCGACAGCAAGGTCTAGCTGCTCGTAGCCTGGACGCAATGCGTTCCGGATTCATCACCTTCGTCGGCCGGCCCAACGTCGGCAAGAGCACGCTGCTCAATGCCGTGTGCGGGCAGAAGGTGAGCATCGTCAGCGACAAGCCGCAGACGACCCGCAAGCGTGTGCGCGGCATCGTCAACCTGCCCGATGCACAGCTGGTGTTCGTCGACACACCCGGCCTGCACAAGCCCGTCACCGCGCTGGGAAAGCGGGTCAACGCGACCGCGCTCGAATCGGCCGAGGACGTCGACGTCGTCTGCCTGGTGATCGAC
>Ga0075364_10001860_pt1 | contig 11713 bp, 13 predicted proteins | sample EndMetdeltDD1764_FD_71517 | JGI IMG/M metagenome (GOLD analysis project Ga0075364, IMG submission 71517) | Populus endosphere microbial communities from Tennessee, USA - Endosphere MetaG P. deltoides DD176-4 | ecosystem: Host-associated > Plants > Roots > Endosphere | place: USA: Tennessee... | reverse complement strand
CGCCCTCAAGCACGACGTGAGCCTGCTCGGCTATCTCGACAATGGCCTCGGCTTCTACCGCTTCAGCTACAACGGCGACGACACGGTCTATGTCGGCGTGATGGCGCAGGACGTGCAGAAGGTGATGCCCCGGGCGGTGACGCGCGACACGCAAGGATACTTGCGGGTCTATTACGACAGGCTCGGCCTGAGGTTCCAGACCTATGACGACTGGATGGCGTCGAAGACTCCCGCGCTCGCACGCGAGTGCCCGGGCGGGTTTGACACGTGTCGCAACTTGATGCGGTGAGGAGCCATGAGCAATCTGTCAGCCCGTCTTCGTCTCATGCGTGGTGCCCGGCTGCTGTTGGTAGCAGCCGCGTCGCTTGCTGTGACCGGTGCCGTAGCGCGGGAACAGCGTAGCTACAAGACCCCGGATGAAGCAGCCACGGCGCTCGTCCAGGCTGTCAGGATCAATGATGATCGAGGTATCCTCTCGGTTCTTGGCCCGGACGGTTCGCAGATTGCGTCCTCGGGTGATCCTGCCGAGGACAAGGCCAAACGGGAGGAGTTCGTCTCGGCTTACGACGCAAAGCATCAACTGACCATGGAGGGCGACAACAAGGCGATCCTGGTCATCGGCCGCGACGATTTTCCGTTTCCAATTCCGTTGGTACGGGCAGGCGGGACGTGGAAGTTCGATACTGCGGCGGGGCGCCAGGAAATTCTTTCCCGTCGCATTGGTCGCAACGAGTTGAATGCGATCCAGGCCGCCCTTGCCTATTATGACGCTCAGTACGAGTACGCGGAGAAGGACAGAACGGGCACGGGCGTACGCAGCTACGCGCAGCGCATCGTCAGCCACCCGGGCAAGAAGGACGGACTGTATTGGCAGGCATCGCAGGGCGATGAAAGCCCGTTGGGCGAGCTCGTTGCAAATGCGGCAAGCGACGGCTACCAGGTCGGCGGCGAGCGCGCGCCCTTCCATGGCTATTACTACAAGATTCTGACCAAGCAGGGCCCTCACGCGAAGGGCGGCGAGCTCGACTATGTCGTGCGCGGCAACATGATCGGTGGCTTTGCGCTCGTGGCCTGGCCGGCTGCATATGGCAACTCCGGCATAATGACGTTTGTCGTCAACCACAACGGCGTTGTTTATCAGAAGGACCTCGGACAAGCGACGTCGCGCGTCGCGGAGCGCATGAGTTCGTTCGATCCGGGTCCGGGTTGGGAGACGGTGAGGGTGACGCTACCCCCGGCAAGCGGGCAGTAGTCAGCCGAGCTGCATGGTGAGATGCACGGAGCCGGTCTCGTGCTTCTTGCGGATTCGCATGCCGCTCTTCTCGAATACCTTCAGCATGCCCAGGTTGTCCGGCAGCACATCCGCAGTGAACGTCGTGATTCCAGCCTCGCGCGCAAGGGCTGTCAGATGCCGCAGCAGGCGTCCCCCGATGCCCCGATTCTGCCAGGCGTCGGCAACGATGAAAGCGACCTCCGCCTCATGCTCCGCCGTAACGATATATCTTGCGCTGGCGATGAGGAGAGGGCGCCTGCGTTCCTCGACCGTGACCACCAATGCGACATGCCGCTCAAAGTCGATGTCGACGAAATAGGAGACCTCCGCCTTCGAGAAACTTCGCCTTGGACCGAAGAAACGACGGTAGAGCGAGCGGGGACTGAGGCGGCCCGCCGCCGCGACAAGCTCGTCCCGATCCTCGGGGCGGAGTGCGCGGATCGTGATCAGGCTGCCGTCGCGCAACTCCTCGCGCGTTGAATAGTGCGCCACGTCGTGCATGGACCGACTCGCTGATCGATGAGGCCTCGCCTTGGCTCCGACCGAAGACAGCAGCCGACAATCGTTGCGTTGACGTGGATCAAGTCGGCGGTGGCCGACACAACTAGGATCAAGTTTCCATCCCTGTCGGAACACGCCATGTTGTATTCAAGCCTGAGAATGACGGTCGTCGCCGCGCTGATATCTGTTTTTCCGCCGATGGCGATGGCAGCCGAGCCAATCGACCTGGAAGGCTCGTGGGCAACAGACGCCGAGAATTGCGCGAAAGTCTTCGTGCGAAAAGATGGTCAGACGGTGCTTTCGGAAGATTCAGATATGTACGGCGGCGGTTTCACCGTCAAAGAAAACCGCATCACCGGCAAGATGGCGCGCTGCTCCATCACGAACAGAAAGAATGACGGGGACACCGTGCATCTCCTCGCTTCCTGCGCGACGGACATCATGCTCTCGCGATATCAGTTCAGTTTGAAAGTCCGGGATCAGGACAGAATCACCCGCATATTTCCGGGAATGGACGAGATCCAGATCAACTATCAACGCTGTGTGTTCTAGCTCCGCAGCTCGATCAAGTTTCCCGCTCAAATCGCTCGCTTGATTCAGATCAACGCCAGTCGGGCGAATAGAGCCGACACGCAACGATCCAGGTCTTGGAGGGCATCATGAGTCGACAATCCTTCGCAAAATCCACCATCATCGATTTCGCCCGCAAGCCGCGCGCGATTGCGTTGATGGTCGGTCTGCTGGCAATCGTTCCGTCGGCGAGGGCGGACGAAAGTGCTTCGAAAATCCTCAAGGCGATGTCAGACTACGTCGGAAGTCAGAAAATCATTTCGGCTGCATTCGACAGCGACATTGAGGTCCTGACACCAGAGCTGCAGAAAATCCAGTTCGACAGCTCCGGTCGCTTCCTGCTGAACCGCCCGGACAAAATGATCGTGTCGAGGACAGGCGGTTACACCGACGTCGAACTCGTCTTCGATGGCAAGCAGCTTTCGCTCGCCGGCAAGAACGCGAACGTCTTCATGCAGACGGATTTTTCGGGAACGATCGATCAGGTGGTGGATCACCTCTACAACAAGTTCGATGCGATGCTGCCGGGGATGGATCTCCTGACCACCAATTCCGACAAGGAGTTGATGACGGATATGGTGGACGTTCGCCATATCGGCCGTGGCGTCGTCGACGGCGTGGAGTGCGAACACCTCGCCGCACGCGGCATCGACACGGATTGGCAGATCTGGATCGAGGCGGGTGCCCAGCCGGTTCCCAGAAAATATGTGCTTACGAGCAAGACGATGGTCGGCGCGCCGCAATACACGCTGAGGATCAGGGACTGGAAGACGGACGTGAAGGTGGCCGACGATGCATTCACCTTCAAGCCGCAGAAGGATGCAAGCAAGGTCGGATTCGAATCCATGAGCGATTTTGACGAAGTGCCCCACGGCACAACGGTAGGAGTGAAGAAATGAACCGCGCAGTTCGACGACTGTTTTTCCTTGCGCTCGCCGTGACAGCTGGCTCGTTCGCAATGCTTTGCAGCGATCGTGGCGACACCGCTATGGTTTCGACGGCCGAGGCCGTGATCGGTCGCCCGCTCACGCCGATGAGCTATGCGGGTGTGGCCCGGCGTACGACGCGGCGTGCTGTGGCTGTCGGCGCGGGTGCGGCGGCGGCCGGCGCCTACGTAGCGACGCCCGGCTGCGTGCAGGTTGTTGACGCCTACGGCCGTATCGTCACGCGGTGCCGGTGATCAATGGGCGCTGATTGTCACCGGTGGTCGTGACGGTCAGCGCCTGTGCCGGCTTCAGCGCACCTTATCCCCAGGTGAGGGTGATGCCGATGTCGCCCGGCACGCCGCCTGAAAAATCGACGATCTGATACTTGATGCGGTAGCCGCGCGGCTGCAGGTGGTCGACCCAGAGCTGATAGATTTCTTGTGCTCGTCCGGTGAGTGTCTTCTCCCAACCCGGTTCCTGTTGATTGATGGCACGGCCGCGATCGGTGCAGAGGGTGTTCGGAAAGCGAAAGACCTCGACTTCCGTCAAGCCGTTAGCCACTGCTCGATTGATGACGTTGGCGGCCAGCTTCATCTTGCCTTCCTCGGTCAGCCCGGATGGCTTGCTGAGCTTGTCGATGAGCGTTTTCTTCTCCTTTGCCAGTGCTTCCTCCCGGCGCTCATGCTCACGCGCGCGCGCAGCCTCTTTCAGGGCCGCCTGCTGCAGGACTTCCTTCGCGGTTGGCAGAGTCACTTCGGGCGTCCTGGCCATTGCCTAATCTCCAAGCAGAACTGTTCGCGATCGGGTTTCCTGACGTCGTGTCGCAGGGATGGTCTCAAGAGAAGGTGATGCGGCCAAACAAGCAAGGTGAGCCTTGATGCAGATCAAAGCAGAATGGATGCAGTGCAGCGTTTGATCCTGCGTGCGGAAGCGGAGGGATCAGACCATGTCGGACACGAAATCTTCGCCATCCGGAAATCCTTTTCCCAACCTGTTCGCGTCTGCGCTCGAGTACATGATCGATGCTGGACAGCGCAGCGTCCTTTTCCTCGACGTGATGCGACAGCGCGGCAATCAGTACCGCGAGCATCTAGCCGAAACGGTTCCGCATGTCCTCAACTACGCGGTCGAACCGGTGCTCGACGGCCGTACGCTGGAGCGTCCGACCAACTATGGCCTGGTGCGGATAGTGCCGCCGAAGGGAACAGAGATCGATCCCACGCGCCGGCCGTTCGTCGTGATCGATCCGCGCGCGGGCCACGGACCGGGCATCGGCGGTTTCAAGGCCGACAGTGAGATCGGCGTCGCGCTGAAGGCCGGTCATCCTTGCTATTTCGTCGGCTTTCTGCCCGACCCGGTCCCCGGTCAGACCCTCGCAGACGTAGCGCGCGCCGAGGCGAAGTTCCTCGAGAAGGTTATTTCGCTGCATCCGGACGCCGACGGCAAGCCGTGCGTCATCGGCAATTGCCAGGCCGGTTGGGCGGTGATGATCCTTGCGGCACTTCGTCCCGATCTCGCAGGACCGCTTATCATTGCCGGCGCGCCGCTGGCGTATTGGGCTGGCGTGCACGGCAAGAACCCGATGCGCTACTCCGGCGGTCTGCTCGGCGGCAGTTGGCTGACCGCTCTGACCAGTGATCTTGGCGGCGGAAAATTCGATGGCGCCTGGCTGGTGCAGAACTTCGAGAACATGAATCCGGGGAACACGCTGTGGGCCAAGCAGTACAACGTGTATTCCAAGGTCGATACCGAGGCGCCGCGTTACCTCGAATTCGAGAAGTGGTGGGGTGGACATGTCAGCCTGAACGCCGAGGAAATCCAGTTCATCGTCGATGAACTCTTCGTCGGCAACAACCTCGCGGCGGGCATGATCAAGACATCAGACGGCGCGGTCGTCGATCTGCGCAACATCCGCTCGCCGATCGTCGTGTTCTGTTCGAAGGGCGACAATATCACGCCGCCGCAGCAGGCATTGGGCTGGATCCTCGATCTCTATCAGGATGTGAACGACATTCGCGCCCACGGGCAGACGATCGTCTACACCGTGCACGAGAGTATCGGTCACCTCGGCATTTTCGTCTCGGGCGGCATTGCGCGAAAGGAGCACAGCGAGTTCTCCAGCAACATCGACCTGATCGACGTGTTGCCGCCGGGACTTTACGAAGCGACCTTTACATCCAGGGACGCCGAGACCGCCAACGCCGATCTGGTTTCCGGCCAATGGGTGATGCGCTGCGAGCCGCGCACCCTCGATGACATCCGCGCCATGGGCGGCAACTCGGCGGAGGACGAACTGCGGTTCGCGACTGCCGCGCGTGTATCCGAAATCAATCTTGCCCTCTATCGCACCTTCGTTCAGCCCTGGGTGAAGGCAATGGCGCCAAACACGGATGGATTGCTGAACGCCATGCATCCGATGCGTCTGCCCTACGAAGTGTTCAGCAAATCCGGACCGCTGATGGCTACTGTGGAAAAAGCCGCCACCGAGGTTCGCGAACGACGCACTCCGGCAAATCCGGACAATCCATTTCTTGCAATTCAGGAACAGAATTCCGATCGGATCGTGAGCATGCTGGATGCATATGCCGAGGCCCGCGATCGGCTTTCAGAAGCGACTTTCATGGCGGTCTATGGTTCGCCGGCATTGCAGGCGGCGGTCGGGGTGACGCCGGACACGATCAACCGGCGCAAGCCGGGCAAGTCCGCGCGCCATGATGAGCTGCTGCGAATGCGCATCGCGGAAATCAAGTCGAGAGTAGCGACAGGCGGCTTGAGGGAATGCGCCATTCGCAGCCTGCTCTATGTGGGCATGAAGCGAAGCGGCGCCGATGAGCGCAGCCTCGAGGCATTGCGCCGGCTGCGGGGAGACGACCGCCGACTGACGCTGTCCGACTTCAAGGCGTTGGTGCGCGAACAGTTCTTCATGTTGCTGCTCGACGAGGAAGCTGCCCTTGCCGCCATCCCGAAAATGCTGCCGGAGGGCATCGATGAACGCCGACGGGCGCTTGCCGGGATAAACCAGATACTCAATGCAACCGGCGAGCTCACAGGCGAGGCCCGCGAACGCTTCATGCGGATCGTTCGTCTGTTCGATCTCGGCGAGGCGGACGTTATCTCCGCCGAGCGTACAGGTATCGCCAAGGCATCGTAGCAAGTCATCGTAGACGGATCGGGAAGGAATGAGATGAGCGTGCAATCGATCGAAGCAACGCGGCCTCACGCCAAGTACGATCGCCTGATCGCCGCGGCAAAGAATGTTCCGCCGGCTGTGACCCTCGTGGTGCATCCGTGCGACGAAAGTTCGCTGCGCGGTGTCAAGGAGGCGGCGGACGGGGGCATCATCAAGCCGATTCTCGTTGGCCCGGCCGCGAAGATCAAGGCGGCCGCTGCCGAGCATGGGATCGACATCAGCGGCTACGAACTGGTGGATGCCGCCCACAGTGAGGCGGCGGCCGCGAAGGCGGTGGAGCTCATTCACGCCGCCAAGGGTGAGCTGCTGATGAAGGGAAGTCTGCACACCGACGAACTGATGCGCAGCGTGACGGCGAAAGCGACCGGCCTGCGAACGCAGCGACGCATCAGCCACGTCTTCGTCATGGATGTGCCCGGCTATGCCGAGACGCTGTTCATCACGGATGCGGCGATCAACATCTTCCCGGATCTCGATTGCAAGCGGGACATCATCCAGAATGCCATCGATCTGTTCACCCAGATCGGTTTCGGCACGCCGCGGGTTGCGATCCTGTCGGCGGTGGAGACCGTAACCTCGGCAATCCCGTCCACGATCGAGGCGGCCGCGTTGTGCAAGATGGCGGATCGCGGACAGATCACCGGCGGCCTGGTCGACGGGCCGTTCGCGTTCGATAATGCCATCGACAAGGAGGCTGCGCGCATCAAGGGCATCAAGTCGCCGGTGGCGGGTCAGGCGCAAATCCTCGTGGTGCCCGATCTCGAAGCGGGCAACATGCTTGCGAAGAATCTCAGCTTCCTTGCGAAGGCCGACAGCGCAGGCATTGTGCTCGGCGCGCGCGTGCCGATCATACTGACCTCGCGCGCGGACTCGCTGCGGGCCCGGATGGCGTCGTGTGCAGTCGCGGTGCTCCTTGCAGATGCCCGCCGCCGTGCGCAAGTCGTCAGCGCAGCGTGAATGCCATGGATACCATCCTTGTTGTCAATGCCGGGTCATCGAGCGTGAAGTTCCAGGTATTTGCCGCGGACCCGGAGCAGGGTCTGCAGCGACAAATCAAGGGGCAGATGGATGGGATCGGCAGCCGTCCCAAGATGCGGGCTGTGAACGGCGAAGGCAACGTGCTTGTCGATCGCAAATACGATGTCGACGCAGTTGCGGATGTGACCAAGGCACTCGCGGTCGCCGGCGCGTGGCTGCGAGACGAACTTCGGATCGAGCCCGTTGCCGTCGGCCACCGCGTCGTCCACGGCGGACCGGAGTTCGAACGGCCGGTACGGGTCGATCAGGATGTTCTGTCGCGCCTGGAACGTTACGCAAATCTTGCGCCGCTGCACCAGCCCTTCAACCTGGCCCCGATCCAGTCGCTCCTGACCAACGCTCCGAAAGTGGTTCAGGTGGCCTGCTTCGACACGGCCTTTCATCGCACTCACGGTGACCTCGCCGACCATTACGCGATACCTTTTCAACTCTATCGCGAGGGCATCCGCCGTTATGGCTTTCACGGGCTGTCATATGAATACATCGCGGGCGCGCTACCGACGGCTGCGCCCAAGATCGCACAAAAGCGCGTGATCGTCGCCCATCTCGGCAGCGGCGCATCGATGTGTGCGCTTCATCGCGGCCGCAGCGTCGACAGCACCATGGGATTCACTGCGCTCGACGGCCTGGCGATGGGAACCAGGCCCGGCCAGATCGATCCCGGTGTCATTCTCCATCTCATGACCGAGAAGGGCATGTCGGCCACCGACGTGCAGAACTTTCTCTATCGCGAATGTGGATTGAAGGGCTTGTCGGGCATCAGCAACGACATGCGCGAGCTTGGCGCGAGCGACGATCCGCATGCGGTATTCGCCGTGGAGTATTTCGTGCATCGGATCGCTCTCAATGCGGCGATGCTGGCCGGTGCGCTTCAGGGACTCGATGCCTTCGTCTTCACAGCCGGGATCGGCGAGAACTCGGCCTTTATCCGCGAGCGCATCGTCAGGAAGCTCGCCTGGCTCGGGGCCTCCCTCGATGAGGAGGCAAATGCCATGAACGCGCCGCTCGTCTCGCGACCGGACAGCAAATTCACGATCCATGTGCTGCCGACGGATGAGGAATTGATGATCGCCCAGCATACGCTTGCGGTGCTGCAGGGCGGCGCGCAGAAGCAAGCAAATGAAAGGCTTGCGTCATGACGATTCCCGTCTTTCCCGAAACCAAAGTCGCCTTGAAGGGCCGGAAGGGCTTGATCGTCGGCATCGCCAACGACCAGTCGATCGCCTGGGGCTGCGCCAAGGCGTTTCGCGCGCTGGGCGCGGATCTCGCCGTCACCTATCTGAACGAGCGCGCGAAGAAGCATGTTGAGCCGCTGGCACGTGAGCTGGAAGCGCAGATTTTCATGCCGCTTGACGTCAGCGTCGAAGGTCAGACGGAGCAGGTCTTCGAACGCATCGAGAAGGAGTGGGGGAAGCTCGATTTCCTCCTTCACTCGATCGCTTTCTCGCCGAAGGAAGCCTTGCATGGACGTGTCACCGATGTGCCGCGCGCGGGGTTCCAGACGACGATGGACGTCTCCTGCTGGTCATTTTTGAGGATGGCGCATCTCGCCGAACCATTGATGAAGAACGGCGGGACGCTCTTCACCATGACCTACTACGGTAGCCAGATGGTGGTGGAGAACTACAACATCATGGGTGTCGCCAAGGCGGCGCTCGAATGTGCCGTCCGCTACGTTGCCGCCGAGCTTGGACCGAAGGGAATTCGCGTGCATGCGATCTCACCGGGACCGCTTGCGACGCGCGCGGCGTCGGGAATTCCGGAGTTCGATGAGCTGATGGAGAAAGCGCAATCGAAGGCGCCCGCCCGCAGTCTCGTCAGCATCGACGATGTCGGCGCGGCAACGGCATTTCTTGCGCTCGACGGCGCAAAGCTGATAACCGGGAGCACGATGTATATCGACGGCGGCTATCACATCGTCGATTGAGAGACGCGGGGACGCATTTCCGCGACCATGTCGGGATCGCCAGGTCCGCACCCACGCCTTGTCGGGCGGTGGGCTGCCGACTGAACTGGTCGTGGAATCACCGGGGCGCTTCGAGCCAGGCAAGCGCCAGATCCTTGTCCCGGAGATCGAAATGCCGGACTTCCGCCTGAACGAACAGGCCGGCGATGCGCGGCATGATCTTCAGCAACGTGCTGTCGCTGACCGCTGCGACGCGTTCAATCTGCCGATGATGATCGGCTACGAACTTCATATGCGACACAAACGCCTCGAAATTTTCCCAGCCCGGGAACGCCTCCGCACAGATCATGACACCGGCAAGCTTCCCATTCGACGCTATGAACGGATCGACCTCGTTGGCCAGTTGTTCGAAGTCCGCCTTTTCGAGCGGGCCATCAGCGGTCACAACCAGGATGCCTCGATCACGCCGTAGTTCAAAACGAGTCATGCGATTCTCCATCGGCCGCTTCGTCGCCAGCGGTGGCTCTGCGCTGCGGTGCTCACCTTGAAATCCATGTGGGAATGCGCGACGGCTGGTTTAGAGCTGCATCTCGGGTACGGTCTTGGGGATCACAAGCTCGGCTTGCGTTTGCGCAATGACGTCCTTCACGGCGACGCCTGGCGCGGTTTCCATGAGGGTGGCCTTGCCGTCGGGAAAGGCAATGACCGCGAGGTCGGTGACCACGAGATCGACCGGACGCACCGATGTCAGCGGCAGACTGCATTTCTGGACAATCTTCGACTTTCCCTTGCTCGCGTGCTGCATTGCGACGATGACGCGCTTTGCGCCGGTGACGAGATCCATGGCGCCGCCCATGCCGGGCACGAACTTGCCCGGGATCGTCCAGTTGGCAAGGTTGCCGTGCGTATCGACCTCGAGGCCGCCGAGCACCGTGATGTCGACGTGACCGCCGCGGATCAAACCGAACGACATGGCGCTGTCGAAGGTGCACGCTCCCGGCAAGGCGCTGATCGGGCGGCCGCCGGCGTCCGTCAGCAGCGGATCGGTCAAACCCTCCTCAGGGACTGCAGCGGTGCCGATCAGGCCATTCTCCGACTGGAAGAAGACTTTCAGCTCGGGCCGCACATGATTGGCGACCAGCGTCGGGATGCCGATCCCGAGATTGACGAGCATGCCCGCGCGCAGTTCCTGGGCCACGCGCCGGGCGATGGTGTTCTGTGCATCCATGGTTTTCACCCGTTGATCACGAGATAGTCCACCAGTGGCGCCGGTGTCACAACGTGGTCAGGCGCGATGACGCCGACCGGAACGATGTGGTCGGCGGTGACGATCACCGTGTCTGCCGCCATGGCCATGACCGGATTGAAATTGCGCGCCGTCAGTGCGTACGAGAGGTTGCCGAGATGATCGGCCAGGAATGCGTGGATGAGCGCAAACTGCGACCGGAGCGGGGTCTCCACCAGCCAGACGTTGCCGTCGATCTCGATCCGTCGCTTTTCCTGCTCGACGGTGGTGCCGAGACCTGTCCGTGTCAGCACGCCGCCCAGCCCACATCCGCCGGCGCGAATGCGCTCGATCAGCGTGCCCTGCGGCACGAGATCGACGCCGATGCTTTTGTCCGTCATCTGCTTCTGGACGTTGGGATTGAGGCCGATGTGACTCGCCACCAGGCTGTTGACGAGCTTCGCGTCGAACAACTTGCCGATCCCCTTGCCTGGAACCGCGGCGTCATTGGCGATGATCGAGAGACCGGATTTGCGCTGGCGCGTCAGCTCATCGATCAGCCGCTCAGGCGTTCCGACGCCCATGAACCCGCCGATCATCAGGCTCGCTCCATCCGGAATGAGTGAGACGGCTTGTTCGGCCGAGACAGGTTTCATGCTGGTCTCCGCTGCTTCCCCACGATCGCCAACGCAGTCGACGCCGGGACATTGGCGCAAATAGCAGCTGTCACACGTTGAGGTGGATCAACAGGTCGGTCCGTCGAACTTTCTCGCCACGCAAGGCAGCAGGGGCAACCTTCGCGCCGGCAGCGTTGCGCTACCCGGTCTTGACCTACATCAAAGCAAGTGAAGAAGACGAAGCGGGTTAATGCCTGCAGAGGGCTGTTCGCGCATTGGATTTCGGCGGGCGCGACGCGGGGTTCTTCAAACAGTTCAGTGGAGTGTTTCTCATGCGGCGGTTGCTTATCCTGGTTCTGGCAGCACTCATTCTCACCCTCATCGTGAACGATCACGCGGAGGCACGAGGCGGTGGCGGTTTCGGCGGCGGCTTTCGCGGTGGCGGCGGTTTTGGCGGCGCGGGCTTT
>Ga0075364_10001859_pt1 | contig 11714 bp, 10 predicted proteins | sample EndMetdeltDD1764_FD_71517 | JGI IMG/M metagenome (GOLD analysis project Ga0075364, IMG submission 71517) | Populus endosphere microbial communities from Tennessee, USA - Endosphere MetaG P. deltoides DD176-4 | ecosystem: Host-associated > Plants > Roots > Endosphere | place: USA: Tennessee... | reverse complement strand
AGAAAGGGCTTGGGCGCCCTGGCCGCAGCCGTGCTCGCGCTTGCGGCAACTGCTTGCCAACACCCCTGGAGCGAACGCGGCTCTGGTTCCGACGACACGAGGCGACTGGGCGCCCGCGACAACGCCTACCAGCGTCGCGGGTGGCTCAGGTGTGCTGAACAGTCATCCCGCAGCCTCGCCGGAACATCACCAGCGCTGCGTGATGCATTGGTGCGCCGAGCCAACGCATGCTTGCGTCGCTATCTGTCGAGCGTGAGTGATACCGCCGTCATTTCTGCAGATGCGACTGACATCCAGCTGGATGGGCAGCACTTTCATCTCGATCTGCGAGGGCTTTCGCCTCACCTGGCGCCCGCGTTTCGCTTTCGCGTAGCACGCGACATATACGTATCCGGCGCTCCTGCACATAGACCGGATCAAGCGAAGTTCGGTGTGCCACTGGCCCTGCTGGCAGAACGGTGCCAGGACGCTCCCATCTGTGGCCTCTTACCGCCGGAGGGTGTCTTCCGGACTGCGACGGCGTGGATTGAGCCCGGAGCTGATCCGGACTTACTGCCCACGCTCGTGATTGCTGATCCCGATAGTCCGTCGCCGCTCGCTCCTGTCGCAGCCCTGGCTTCCGATCATGCAGCCTTCTACGCGTGGGGGACGAAGCGCTCGCCGCTGAGACGCCTCGGAATCTACGCATTGTTGGGAGGCAACGGCGCTGGAAAGCGGGCGGGCGTATACCTGCTCGAGGACTACGACCCTCACAAGCAGCCCATCATCATGGTGCACGGCCTGGGCAGTAGCCCGCTCGGCTGGGCAAGATTGTCGAGTGCCATCTGGAGCGATGAAGAGCTGCGAGCCCGCTACCAGGTCTGGCACATGGTCTACGCCACCGATGCGCCACTGCTCGTCCAGCGGCGGCGCTTGCAGCAGCATCTCGACCACGCGTGGCGGGTGCTTGACCCGGAAGGCGATGATTCTGCGCGGCGCGGAATTGTGCTGGTGGGTCACAGCCTCGGCGGCGTGCTGTCGCGACTGCTGTGTTCCGACAGCGAAGATCGATTATGGAATGCCGCGTTCGACATCGGTCCAGACGCTCTGGACGCCTCGTCGGATGACATCGAGACTCTGAGCGCTCTCTTCCGCTTCGATCCCTACGCTGGCGTATCCCGCGCCATCTTTCTCGCCGCTCCGCACCGCGGCAGTCCGCTTGCAGACGGGGTAGTGGGCAGATTCTTCAGTCGCCTTGCAGGCTGGCGTGCGGTTGAGCTCCAAGCGCTGCGTCGCGTCGCGCGAGACAACCCCGACGCAGTCCACCAAGGCCTCAGGTCAACGTACGCTGCGGGCACTCTCAACAGTATCGCGACCCTACGGAGTTCTCAGCCTATTCGGCTCGCGACCGAGCTGCTCTCGCCGGCATCGTCCGTAACGTTTCATACGATCGCAGCTTCCAAGCCCGGAGTCGTGCCGGAGGGCGACGGGATCGTACCGCTCAGTAGCGCGCTCCTTTCCGGCGCAGCTTCCACTCTCGTTGTCCAGGGCGGGCACGAAGTTCACCTCAACGACGCCGCGATTGCCGAGGTTGTGCGGGTGCTACGTCTCGACGCGTCAGATGCACCTGCTCATCGGCCGAGCGGGGGACATTGAGCGCCTGATGCACTGTCCAAAAGAGGGGTCGCCAGGCACTCCGAAGGAAATGATCAGAGTCACGCCAACGAGGGGATCAGATCCTCGGGCGGAGGTCCAATCTCGCTCTGTCGCGGTTCGCGGCAATGGAGAGTGGAGGGCGGCCCAATGTCGACATGCGCAGACCACAGCCTGGAGCCCCGCGCGGCAATGTGCGCAGCCCACTCTGCCCAACACGTTCACGGCGCGCTTCGCCCGTCTGCATTGGCCCGAGTCCGAACCTACATCGATGAGCATCTGTCCTGCGCGCTGAGGTTGCGAAACGTTGCTCGTGAAGCGGGGCTCAGTCCGCATCATTTCTCGCGCTGCTTCACTCGCTCGATGGGCGTCAATTTTGTCCGCTACGTAGCGTCGCGAAGAATTGATGTGGCTAGAAGTGCACTGGCCCGCGACTCTGATAGGGATCTGGCGGCACTCGCCATCGAGCTTGGATACTGCGACCAGGCGCATTTCAGCAATGTATTCCGGCGCGTCGTGGGCACCACGCCCAAGCGATACGCGAAGTGGGTCTCCGCGTGCGGCGCACCCGAGTTCGACGCTTTTTCTCCGCGCTCGGAGGGTAAACCGGAATCCGCGTCAGCCCAGATTCTTTGTCCCAAGACGATTGCACTGCAGTCGTTCGGGCGTCGTCGCATCCGGATAGACCCTGCTGATCCAAGGCAGCGGGGGGAACTTCTTTCAGCGCGTGGCGAACTACACGTCGAGCGTATCGAAAGCGCCCGGATGTCCTCCCAGTGTTGAAGATCAGGAGAGTACTCATGAACGGCAAGAACGTTGTGGTGGTAGGGGGCACGGGACTTGTCGGGTCTCGTTTGATCAAGCTCTTGCGCGCGGGAGGACACAGGGCGGTGCCAGCGGCCCTGGACACGGGCGTAAACACGATCACAGGCGAAGGACTTGCCGAAGTGATGGCGGGCGCAGAGGTCGTTATCGATGTCTCGAATGCGCCTGTACTGGATGGACAGGCCGCACGTGAGTTCTTCGAACATTCGGGACGAAACCTTCTCCGAGCGGAGATGGACGCGGGGGTGCAGCATCACGTGGTGCTGTCGATCGTTGGCGCGGACCGTATGCCTGACAATGCCTATTTCAAGGCGAAGGTCGCCCAGGAGCGTGTGATACGCGATGGGCACCTGCCTTTCTCGATTCTTCGATCGACCCAGTTCTACGAATTCCTGCCCGGCATTGCCGACAGCAGTATGGCCGATGGCGTTATTCGTCTCTCAAGTGGCATGTTCCAGCCCATCGCGGCCGACGACGTCGCCGCGGCGCTCGTCAGCATCGCCAGCGGCAGTCCGCTGAGCGGCACCGTCGAAATCGCAGGCCCTGACCGCCAGCTCATGCATCAGTTCATGAGGCGATACCTGCAGGCTGTCGGTGATCCTCGCAAGGTCGAGCGTGATTCAGCAGCTCGCTACTTCGGCGGAACCATGTCGATCGATTCTCTCGTGCCGCTTGGCGAAGCGAGATTGGGAAACATCGAGATGGAAACCTGGGCCCGCCGTCTGGCGGCATGACAGTGAGGATGAAGAAAATGAAGACCGTCATCAACCTTGCATTGCTGTTGATCTGTTGCTTCGCGGCCCCTGCTCAGGCCCAGGACTACACCGGGACCAAGATCACACAGGTCTACGAGCATGCCATTCCCGGCCTGCCCGACAAGGTGGTTCGCGGAGTCCTTGTGGAGTACGAGCCGGGCGGCGTCAATGCGCCGCATTATCACGCGCCCACCGCACTCATCTACGCCACGGTACTGGAAGGCGCCGTGCTCAATCAGCTCAACGGTGGGCCGCTGCGCACATTCACGAAAGGCCAGAACTTCACCGAGCTTCCAGGTGATCGGCACGACGTCAGCGCCAACGCCAGTGATACCGAGCCAGCCAGTCTTCTGGCGGTCTTCGTCGTCGACAAAGCCGACACGGCGCTGACCACACCGATCAGCCATACGCACGCTCAGGGAGCAGGAAAATGATGATCCGCGGTGTTCCGGCGCCTGCCGGTGACTATGTTCTGCTGCTCGCGCGGGCGCTGCTCGCCACCATCTTCATCGTGTTTGGCTGGAGCAAACTGATGGACGTCGCGGGAGCAATCGGCTACATGCAATCGCTAGGCGTGCCCGCACCACATTTGGCCGCATACATCGCAGTCGCGGTCGAACTTGGCGCTGGCGCGCTCGTGATCGCTGGACTGTGGACACGACCGATGGCGGCGTTGCTCGCCCTCTATGCACTCGCCGCAGGATTCCTGGGCCATCCGTTCTGGGACGCCGAAGGCGAGCAGCGCTACTCCGACACAATCAACTTTTACAAGAATTTGTGTATCTGCGGCGGCTTTCTGTTGCTCTACATGACCGGCCCGGGCCGCATCGCGTTCGACCGACCTCGCTCGAAAACCTGATCGTTTACGGGCTCCGCAGGCCACGTCCTCCCCACGTCGCCGCGGGCGGTGCCCCGCCATGCGATGCAGCTTGCTCCATGCTGCATCACATGGCGTCTTTTCATCAGTTTGTGTTGCGTATCCGAGATGCGTCAGATGTCAATGATGCCGCGGCGCACTGCGACCGTGACTGCGTGCGTGCGGTCGGCGACATGCAGCTTTGCGAAGATGCTCTTGAGGTGCCCCTTCACGGTTGCCTCGGACATATGCAGTGAGGCGCCGATTTGCTTGTTGGCCTTGCCGTCCGCGACTAGGCGGATGATGGCGACCTCCCGCTCACTGAGCGGCTGATCGCCAACATGCGACGCAATCTCGCCTGCCACGTCCCGATGCACGTGGCGCCGACCGCGGTGCACATTGATGATCGCGTCGGCCAGTTCGGTCCTCAACCCGCTCTTGAGCAGATAACCCATCGCGCCAGCCTTGAGCGCGCGCACGGCTTGCGTATCGCCTTGATAGGTCGTCAGTACAATTACGCGCGCGTCGGGATGCTCATCGCGAATCGCCACGATGGCGTCCAGACCATTGGTCCCCGGCATACGCAGGTCCATCAGGACGACATCGGGACGCAAACGACGAAATGACTCGATGGCCTCCTCGCCATTGCTCGCTTCGCCGATGGGGATGATGTCCGTACGGTCCTCAAGCAGAGCACGCACGCCTGCGCGCAGGACCGGGTGATCGTCAACGATCAGAACGCGGGTTGGTGCGTCAGTCATTTCCTTCTCCACGGCAAGCGGCGCCACCACGGCACCATCCGACCCAAGGCTGCGCGGGTATAGGCATAGCGAGCCGGCAAGGTCAGAAGCAGCTCGGTGCCCTGTCCAGATGCGCTGCTGATGTTCAGTTCCCCGCCCAGGCGCTCGGCGCGCTCGCGCATGCCAATCAGCCCGAAATGTCCTTCCTTGCGACCACGCTCGAGCACAGGTTCTGGAATGCCGACGCCATCATCCCGAACTCGGACCATCAACTGGCTGGCGCCGTAGCCGATTCCGATCTCGGCCTCGCGTGCTTGTGCGTGCTGGGCGATGTTCAACAGTGCCTCGCCCAAGATCCGGCCGAGTTCCGGAGAGACCAATGGGTGCAAGCGCCTTGGCTTGCCCTCCACGATGATCCGGACCGGTATCGCAGGCACAAAGCGCGATTCAGCGGCGATTCGATGGACCGTCGACAAAAAGTCTTCGGCTTCAAGGTCGTCGCGCAGGTCATGGACCCGCCTGCGGGCGTCGTCGACAACGGCGTCGGCAGTAGCGAGCGCCGATTCCAGTGTGCCGCGCATCGCGTCCTCTTTCGGCACACGATTGGCGACCGACTGGAACCTCAGTATCAAGCCCATCACCCCCTGCAACAGCGTGTCGTGGAGCTCTCTAGCGATGCGTTCGCGTTCCGAACTGCGGGCTTCCAACTTGGCGCGCAGATGGCGCGCCGCCTGCGCTACACGTATCCGATGCAAAAGAAGCAGCGTGAGCACCAGAAGTAGGAGGCACAGGCAGAAGAACCACCACGTCTGAAAGAAAGCCTTGGGGATCTCAAGGTCGAGAGTCGTTGGGCGGTAGTTCCAGACCCCGTCGTTGTTGGAGGCCATCACCCGGAACCTGTAATTGCCGGGCGGTAGATTAGTGTAGAAGGCTTGGCGACGCGTGCCGGGATCTACCCAGGTCTCGTCGAATCCCTCGAGTTGGTAGCGCACCTGCAGGCGCTCCGGGTCAGCAAAGCTCAGCACTGAATAGTCGATTTCGATCTTGCTCGTGGCCGCGTCCAGTCTTGCCGCACTCGGGTCCCGAAACGCATTACCGTCAGCCCGCAGGGCGGTAATGGAAATTCCAGGAGGTGCAAGATTGCGAGGAAGATCGGTCGGATCCATCCAGAGCGTGCCCGCTTGCGTCGCGACCCAGATTCGCCCATCACCTCCCGTGACCAGTGATCTTTGCGAGTGGGAATGCGGTCGGCTCGACAAGCCATCCCCGCGTCCCAGCGACACGTCGGGCGGTGGAAGGACACCGTTGGAGAACGCATGCTCGAGCTCCGGATTCGACAGTCTTACGAGAGCCTGCGGATAGGCGAGCCAGACATCGCCGTTGCGGGCGCGGGCGATCCCGTTGATACGACCATTAGGGGAAGGATCTTCCGAACGAGCGGTCTGTACCCGACTGCCTCGATACCTCGAAACGCCGAATGCACCGGCCACGAGGATATCGCCGCCGAGTTGCTCCACTGTCAGCACTCTCGCCGGTGACCCGTGGAAATCCAGCTGAGACGTCCGTGTCCCGGACGCGTCCATCCATACGAGGTGGCTACCCGCCTGGAAGACGACGCCAGTCGACGTGCGCGCCATTGTGGTGGGGTAATGATCCGGATCGTTGCCTGAGGCATGCAGGCGGGTCCACCGACCCGCATGGTAGCGGTGCACACCGCCTCCGGCAGCGGACATCCAGAACCCTCCGTCGGCGTCGATCGCGCAGTCGTAGACGATGTTATGCCGGGCCTCCCGATCGGGACGCAAAACGGTGCGTCTGGCCGCCTCGGACCACACCAGAACGTGATCCCGCAGCGCAATCCAAAGAGCACCGTCCGGGCTTTCACACAGTGCCTCCGGCTCCGACAGGTTCCGGATGATCGGCTCGGGCAAGCCGCCAGGCGATACGCGTAACACTGTATCGGCTTGTCCGATGTAGACCGTTCCGTCCCGGGCGGCCAGCAGCTTGTCACCAAAGCGTCCGGGGCGTCCCAGTGCCGGACTACGGACAAGGGCCGCAGCTCTGAGGCGATCGATTCCTTCTTCCGTACCGGCCCAGATGCTGCCTTCGTTATCCTCGATGATCACGTTGACCAGGTCGGACGTCAGGCCATCCATGCGGGTAATGGCTTCGGATTCGACCGCCGCGCTCGAAGCCCCGGATGCTCGGCTTCCGGGGAACCGATGTATCCCTCGATGATGGGTGGGCACCCAGAAATTACCTTCGCGATCGAAGATCGGTGCTGCACGGATTGACAGGCCACCCGTCGCGAATCGCCGCGTTGAAGTGGATTCGCTGCCGTGTTGGGCATGTCCAGCGAGCAAGTAGGTGCCCGCGCGGTCGGATATCCAGATCCGGCCTCCAGCGTCCTCGGATATCCAAGCGCTGGATGTCGTGCGATGCAACTCGAACCGCTCTGCGCCTGGCCGCAGCCAAGCAGCCCCCCCGGTGCCTGCGATCCAGACGGTGCCATCGCGCGTGATGCGGAGCTGCCCGGCGTTGTTTTCAGGCAACCCGTTCTTCGAGTTGAAGCTCCGCCACCGACCGTCCTTGAAACGAATGGCCTCTGCGTTGAAGTTGGCCGTCAGTGCCCAGATCGCACCGTCTGCGCCTTCGGCCATCGCAACGATTCGATCGGAAGCCTGCTCTGCGAGCACGCGCATGACGCCGTCACGATAGACCGCGAAGCGGTAGGAGGTCTCGAACGCAACCCAGACGTCGCCCGAGCGGGTCACCAACAATGCGCTGGGCGCGTCGTTCTCGGTCGGAAGGTCGGCTTCGATCTGCTCGTACCGCATACCGTCAAAGCGGAAAAGGCCATCCCCAGTGGCCAGCCAGATGAACCCGTCGCGCCCTTGTGCCATCGAGACGACGGGGCCAGGTACGTCGCTCCCTTCGCGCCAGTGCTGGTGCAGATACTGCCCCAGACCGCCGGCCTGCTTGGCGAAACAGGCGCAAGTCGAAAGTGTCGACAGCAAAGCCAGGAGGACAGTGAAAGTAAGCCGCATGGTCCAAGGCCACTGGGTGGGTAACGGATCACGATCTAGGCGAGACGGGAGGCGCGCGACGCAGATTATCCTCCGATCAGGTCGGCCCGAGACCCTCCTTTCGGGTATGTTCTCGCTGCCCACGCGTTCTACGCTGATGCATGACTTCCTACGTCTGCAAGTTTCCAGACGGCAAGGCCGGCGCCGGGTTGTTCGTACTCAGGCTGAGCGTTGCCGGGTATACGATCAACGCAGCTGATACGACGCAGGCTGCTGACACATCGACGCTGCTGGTCCAGCTCTGCGTGGCAATGCTGACCCTCGTGCTCCTGCTGGGCGGGATGACTCGATCTGTCGCGCTTCTATGTGGTGCGGCATTGGTTCTCGGGCCAGAGACTGTCAGCGCTCCGCTGATGGTGACGGGTGCAGTGGGAAGCGCTCTAGCGCTGCTGCTTCTCGGTCCCGGCGCGTTTTCCCTGGATGCGCGGCTACATGGCCGGCGCGTCATCCATCTGCGAACCGATTCTTCGAATCAAGTTGACGAATAGATCTCCGACGAGCCGGATCGGCGGCTCGATACCGTCCCAGAGGAGCCCCATCATGAAGCGCACGAACTGGTTCAGCGCCTCCCCGGAAGGTGCCAAGGCCGTCGAAGGCTTGCATCACTTCGTGACAACCGGCACTGCGCTGCCGACGAAGTTGATTCACCTGGTCTTTCTGCGCGTCTCGCAGATCAACGGCTGCGCCCACTGCATCGACATCCACGCTCGCGACTTGATGAGGGAGGGGATGTCGATCGACAGTGTATTGCTGGTTTCCGTGTGGAATGAAGCCAGATATCTGTTCTCGGACCAAGAATGCGCTGCTCTTGCCTGGGCTGAGGAAGTGACGCGCGTCAGCGAGACACACGCTTCCGACGAAGCCTACCGTGCGGTATCGGCGATGTTTTCGGAGAAGGATGTGGTAGACCTGACGCTGACGATTGCTGCAATGAACGCCATCAACAGGCTTGGAATCAGCTTTCGTCTGAAACCGCGGGCCAAGGCTGATGCTTAGCGAAACGTTGGTCAGCGCATCCAACGCTTGATAAAGATTGGGCCGTACTGGTCGAAGCCACGCGGGGATTGGTGGTGCCTATCCGTGATGTGGGGATATCCGCTCCTGGCCATGAACGGACATGCGCCGACGCCGGTGCAACGATCAAGACTCGTATGCATCCATGTGTGTCATCTCACGTCCGAAGACGCTAGGAACTAGGTGCCTCTCGCGCGCCCAACATGCGCAATGCAGCTCACCGGGTCGTGTGTACACGGCCGAGGAAGTTCCGCATCAATGCGGAGACCTCGTCGAGGTGGGTCTCCAGCAACCAGTGGCCGCCGTCAAGCAGATGCAGCTCCGCGTCCGGCAGGTCGCGCAGATAGGCGCGGGCTGATTCCTCCGGCATGTAGTGGTCCTGCGGCCCCCAGACGATCAGCGTTGGTGGGCGGTGATCCGACAGGTACTGGCGATGCTCTGGGAACCAGCGGCGGTTCTCTTTCAGACCGACCAGCACATCCACGATGGCCTTGACGCGACGCGGCGTCGTCAACGACCAGTGCAGCGCCCAGAGATCGGGCGGAATCCGCTCGGCAAGTTCTGGCCGCACGTCATTGAGGAACTCCTCGCGGAAACTCTCTTCGGTGACAGCCTTGCGCGTGGCCTCGCGCATCTGTTCCGACCGCAGGCGCCAGGTTGCCTCGATATCCGCGTACTTGGGACCAAGCGCGTCTTCGTAGGGAATGTCGCCGTTCTGGATGACCTGGGCGACGATGCGACCCGGGTCCTTGATTGCCAACCGTGCGCCGATCGGCGAGCCGAAGTCGTGCAGGTAGATCACGAAGCGTTCGACACCCGTCTTCCGTAAAAAGCGATCCAGAAAGGCGGCGTAGCCATCGAAGCTGTAGTCGAAATCGTCCGGCGTCGCGCTCAATCCGGCGCCCGGCAGATCCGGAGCGAGAAGCCGCCAACGATCGGCGAGCTTCGGCATGAGGTTGCGGAACTCGTAGGACGAACACGGATACCCATGCGGAAGAAGCACGACGGGGGCGTCTGGATCCCCGGCCTCGCGGTAGAACGTGTCGATGCCATCGATGTCGATGCGTTTGTGACGCACGCGCAGTCTGGCGTCCAACAACTCGGCGTCATTTTCGGAAGACATCGTCGGTCCTCGGCAGTCTGTCCGTCCATCTCTGGGCGAACGTCTGTAAGGCGCCGTGAACGCAATGTTGCCGCTTTGCTTCAGCTTGTCTGACGTGCGAGCGCAGGCGTCGTCTGATCACTTCGTTTTTGCCCAATCATCTCGGCCAAGTCCAGTGCGCATGACTCCGAGTGGGCAGATTTCTCCCGTTAGGCAGAAGCGGTAGACTTCACACGACGGCACCCGGTTGGATCTGCCGTCAGGCCGTTGCAACGAATCCTCGAAACGAGAACGCGGCGAAGAAGAGCTGGACCTCGCTGAAGCGCGCTTCGCGCAACATCTCCATCTCCTCGGACGAGGTCAACAGATGGAGGCGCTCGACCATCTCGCGAGCCGTGTCCATCGATCTGTTCCAGTCGAGCGCGTCCCGATCGCCGAATGCGACGGAGCGCGTCATCCACTTCTCGGGAGTTTCTTCCGCCCCGGAATGACCTGCGACCACCAGACGGGCGCCAGGTTTCAGCCGTTGGTGAATGCTGCGCAGCGTGTGCAGGCGTTCGGCAGGAGAGACGTGATGGAGCGTCAGAATGCTGGTCCCGCCATCGAATGGACCAGGCGGTGCGCGATCGACGGTTCCTTCCAGCAGTGTCACGCGGTCCTCGACATCCCTGAGCGTGTCACGTGCGAGGTCGAGCATCGCTGGAGAGGGGTCCACGCCGGTGAATCTCCAGCCCGGCTGGGCCTGCGCCATCGAGCGCGTTTCCATGCCGCCGCCCGCGCCAACCACCAGCACGCGGGCGGACGCCGGCGCGCGTTCCGCCAGCAGGAGCATGGCCATTCTGTGCAGGTCGAACAGCCCTGGCACCTTGAGCGGCGCCAGCTCTCGATAGTTGGACACGTTGGCTGTCCGGGCGTAGGGCGAAGATGTTGCGTGCGTCATGCATGCTCCGGAAAGGCGAGTGAGCGATGGATCGAGAGTGCGGCGGCAACGCCGTCAGCGCATGCGAAGGTGATCGTGTGTCCCATGCGGGTGATGTCTCCCGCGGCATACACGCCCGAAGTCGTCGTGGCCTTCGTCTCGTCGACCTTGAGGACCGGGCCCAGCGGTCCGGTTTCGGTCGCACAGCCGAGCTGTTCGCCGATGTCGCTGGAGAAGCGGTAACGAGGTCCGATGTACAGCGCATCGATCGCGACGGATCGTCCGTCGGCCAGTTCGATGCCCTCCAGGCGCGGCGCATCGCCTGCAAGTCCGAGGACCCGTTCCGGTTCGATCGCGACACCGCGGCGCCCCAGCGTTGCAAGCGTATCGCGCTCGATCGTGTGGCCATCCAGAAACAGGGTCGTGGGACCCCACTCTGCGATGAGCTGTGCCTGATGGACCGACATGGGCGACATCGACAGGACGCCGAGCCGCTGCCCGGAGAACTCGTATCCATGGCAGTAGGGGCAATGGATCACGCTTCTGCCCCAGCGCTCGGAGATGCCCGTCAGGGTCGGGAGCTCGTCGACGATTCCGTAGGACAGAAGCAGGCGGGCACCGCGCATCGACTCGCCGTCCGCAAGTCTCACCACGAACCCCGCTCCGTGCCGCGACACATCGAGGGCGGCCTGTTCGCGCAGCGCCACGGATGGATAGGCCGACACCTGGGCACGCATCGTGTCCAACATGCTCGCCGGATCGTGGCCGTCATGCCCGAACAGTCC
>Ga0075364_10001858_pt1 | contig 11715 bp, 8 predicted proteins | sample EndMetdeltDD1764_FD_71517 | JGI IMG/M metagenome (GOLD analysis project Ga0075364, IMG submission 71517) | Populus endosphere microbial communities from Tennessee, USA - Endosphere MetaG P. deltoides DD176-4 | ecosystem: Host-associated > Plants > Roots > Endosphere | place: USA: Tennessee... | reverse complement strand
GGCCAGTGAGCGGCCAGCCGGGATGTCCAGGTCGAGGCCGTCGAGGACCGGAGCGTCTGCGGCGGGGTAGGTGAACGACACCCGCTCGAACCGGATCGACCGCGATGGCGCCGTCGAACCGATCGGCCGGTGGGATCCGGCGTCGTGTTCGATCGACGTCAGCTCCCGCGGGACGGTGACACCGGAACGCCCGTGCTCGAGGGCGAAGTCGTCCGGTGTGGGAACGATCAACCCGGCTGCCAGGAACGCCGCCTGGGCCACCGATGCCACGACACCGATGGCGACATCGCCGTTGACCGCCGCGTGGGCGAGCACGGTGAAGGTGACGACGTAGATCGTCGTGAGCGCCCCGAGCTCGAGGTTCGCGTTGCGCCTCAGGTTCGTCCGGACCTGGAGGGGGACTTCGACGGCCTCGCCCCAGGCATCGCTGGTGCGGTCCTTCAGCCACGCGAGCATGCCGAACACTCGGAGCTCCTTCGCCGCCGCGGGCGCCGCGGCGAGGTCCGTGAGGTACGTGGCACGGAACATCTTTCCCCCCGCCGAGACGAGCGACTCGCTCAGGGCGAAGAACTGCCGCTGCCAGCGACGGCGGATGACCAGGAGCGTGGCGCCGGTTGCCACGGCGAGGAGGATGGAGAGCTGGCTGATGACGAGCAGGGCGCCAAGGGTCAGCACGTAGCGACCCAGGACACCGACGAGACCGACGGTGGCGGCGCCAGGTGTACCGAAGAGCGACCCCTTGCCACGCGCGATGGTGGCCTGCGTCGTCGGTCGTTCGACGTCGACGAGGGGCAGGCCGGAGACGGCCTCGGTCACCGCAGCCCGGATCGCCGTGTCGACCTGCCGAGTCGCGCGCTGCTTGCAGGTCTCCATGGTCGACAGCGCGATGCGTTCTACGGCGATGAGCACCACCACCAGCGCCAGCGACGCCGCGAGCGACCGAGCGGCCTCGGACGACAGGTCGGCATTCGTCGCGGCAGGCACTCGCGATGCCACCAGACCGACGGTCAGAGCAAGGAGCACGGGGGTGATCGCCGCGATGATCGTCGAGAGGACGAGCAGGACCAACGTCCCCTTCGAGACCTGTCGGAGTTGCCTCGCGACGTCGAGCTGGGCCCGAAACGTCGAGAACCTATCGGTCGATGTTCCCCTCTGACCTAGCACCGATCGTCGATCCTCCACCCTCTTCGACGTCCAACCGGCCGGACGGAGGTCATCGTTGCACACTTCGGCTGGGACGTGACTGGGAACTTCAGTCTGCGGACGAACGTGGATCGCGTTCGCCGTGAGGCTCGCCGATGAGCGTCCAGTCGAACGGCGGGACGCCAACCCTGGCGCGGAGCGCTTCCAAGGACTTGGCCACGCGCAATCCCTTGAACAGGCCATCGGGCTTGCGGAGCGCCGGGATGTCGAAGGGCATCGCGGCACGGATGTCGGCTGCCTCGCGCTGCGCGCGAGCGAGCAGCTCCTCGACGACCTCGGGCGTCGCGTCGATCGCCGGCGGCAAGGCGGCGATGACGGCGAGGACCTCGTCATCGGTCGCGCCGAGCAGTGCGAGTCGCCGTAGGCCGAACGACCGAAGGCCGCCGTCGAGGAGGTGGCGCATCATGGCGAGCGACGAGAGCACCTCCACGGCGGATTCGAAGGCGGACGGCAGATCGTCATCGTCGACGGCACCCCGAACATCCTCGATTCCTCCCTCGATCGCGAGCGACATCACGATCGCCGTATCAAGGCCGACCGCGGCGAGGCGGCGAGCGTCGTAGACCCTCAACGCAGCGCCTCATCCAGCGCAGGGTCGTTCGCGAGCAGGGTCGCTGCGCCGAGGGCGATCGCCGTGAGGACCGAATCCGGGCCCACGCGGTCGACCTCGTCGCCGAGGTTGCCACTGACGTGCAGGTCGGCATCGAGCAGGTGCTGATCGTTGACGAGGATGAAGGGCCGACTGTTCACGTCGACGGGTTCGATCGAGTCCGAAGGCCGCAACTGCACCAACTCGAAGGGGTCGAGGTCGGGGACGCCGAGCTCCGCGGCTGCGCTGCGAAACGTGTCCGCGGTCCGAACGCCACCGACGCGCCGCAGCAACTCCTCATCGAGGCCGATGGAGATGGCCTTCGACCACAGCCACTTGGGACCCACGAACACCGACCCTCGGGCTCGAACCGCCACCTCGAGAAGTGCGCAGCCGGCCGCCCGCCACCCGCCGCCGCGCACGCCGACGTCCTCCGACCTCGCGTCGATGAGGTGCGCGATCGCGAGTGCCTGCGCCAGCTCGTCGACGGCTCCTCGGGCACTCGCGGCGACCGCGGCGGCGTCGGCGGGGATGAGCGGAGGCGAGGCCTCGGTCAGGGCGACCGCGGTGCACCAACGCCCGAGTCGTGACTGTGCCTTCCTCGAAGGTGCAGGGCCGAGCGCGCAGATGCCGCCTGCGAGCGGGACCCACTCCGACGGCAGGGCGCGAACGAGGCGATCGATGTCGTTGCGGTCGATCAGCACCACATCGACGACCGTCTCGCCCAGGAAGAACATCGTGGGCGCGCTGCCGGTCACCGGTTCGTCACCCACGAGGTGGATGTCGACGTCGCTCGTGGTGTTGCCCAGGCCTGCGGCGAGCGAGCCGACGAGGTAGGCGTCCCCGTCGTCCAAGAGCGAGCCGAGCAGTTCCTGGACCTCGGGGACGGAGTAGCCGACCGTGGCCAGCGCTCGCTCGGGAGTGACCATGTCGTCGTCGACCTCGCACTGCAGTGGGGTGCACGGCACCCTACCGCGCGCGACACTGGGTGTGTGGACGTGGAGCTGCTAGATCGCGCACTCTTCGATGCGGTGCTGGCACAGAGCGACGTCGAGGTTCCACCGCAGCTCCGCGAGGGCGTGTACATCGGTTTCGTCGAGCTTCGCGGCATGGCGCGCCTCCTCCGGAGCCGCCATGATCCTCACCTCGTGCCCGCAGACGTCTTCCGGGCCACGCGTGACCTCGAGGGTTGAGGCGGAAGCGGGCCTCCACGAGGTACCGATCAGTACCCTCGCCGCGCTGCTGCGCAACGGCCAGCTGACCAGTCGTCGGCTCACCGAGCATTGCCTCGAACGCATCCAGAGGCTGGACGGCGCGCTCCACAGCTTCGTGGCCGTCACCGGCGAACGTGCGCTGATCGAGGCCGATCGAGCAGACCGCGAGCTCGCGAGCGGTGTCGACCGGGGGCCGCTGCACGGGATCCCCTACGCGGTCAAGGATGTGTTCGACGCGGTCGGTGCTGCGACCACGTGCCATTCGTGGCTGCGGCTCGACCACCACCCCGTTGCGGACAGCACGGCGGTCGCCCGGATGACGAACGGCGGCGCGGTGCTCGTCGGCAAGTTGGCCACGCACGAGTTCGCGCTCGGCGGGCCGAGCGCCGAGCTCCCGTTCCCACCTGCCCGCAACCCGTGGAACCACGACCACGTCCCCGGCGCCTCGTCGTCAGGCTCCGGCGTGGCCGTCGCAGCGGGCCTCGTGCGGGTCGCTCTCGGCACGGACACAACCGGGTCGATCCGCCTCCCGGCGTTGCACTGCGGTGTGGTCGGCCTGAAGCCGACCTTCGGCCTGGTCTCTCGCGCCGGAACGTTTCCCCTTTCGCATTCCCTCGACCACTGCGGTCCGCTCGCACGAACCGTGCACGAGGTCACCCTGGTCCTCGACGTTCTGGAAGGCCGTGATCCGAAGGACCCCGCCAGCGTCGACCGGCCCGACTGGTCGACGTCAGCCCGTACGGTCGGAAGCACACGACGGCTCGACGGTGTCCGCGTCGGCTGGACACCGACGCGGCTGGAACGGCAGGGGACGGTGCACGCTGAGGTCTGGGCTCAGCTGCACCGGGTGGTTGAGGTCCTCGCGGAACGTGGGGCAACGGTCGTGGAGGTCGAGCTCCCCGACCTCGAGTTGTTCAACGCGTGCGGCCGGCTGATCATGGCAGCGGAGGCGTTCTCGATCCACCAGGACGACATCCGCCGCAACCCCACGTCGTTCGGCCGCTACACGTACCAGCGCGTGGCGGCGGGCGCGACGGTCTCCGCGTCCGACCTCGTGGTCGCCCAGCAAGTGCGTCGCGAGCTCGCTGAGGCCCTGGACGACGTGCTGCGCACCTGCGACGTCCTGCTCGAGCCTGGCGCCCTCGCGCCAGCGCCCCGGTTCGCGGACTTCCCCGAGGATTGGCCCCCGCCTCGGTTCGCAAGCGCATCGCAGACCGTCGAGTTCGACGTGACGGGACATCCTGCTCTCGCGCTCCCGACCGGCTTCTCGACGAACGGTCTGCCGCTGGGCGTGCAACTCGCCGGGCGCTGCTTCGACGAGGCGACGGTGATCCGAGTGGCGGAGGTGCTCGAGGCGCACCTGGAGTTCGACACGCGCCGGCCGCCGGGATGCCGGTGACCGGGAACCGTCGTTCCGACCTGGCGGTCAGCTCATACGCGGACGCTCACGTGCACGCGGACGACCGTGATTGGTTGGTGCTCACGTGGACGAGCGACGAGGCCGACGCCCTTGCGGTCGACATCCGAGCGCTGGTCTCGTCCGAGCTCGTCCGCGAGGTCGAAGACGGATTGCCGTGGATCCGTGACTACAAGGTCAAGGATCCTTGGGGAACCGCGGCGCTGGGCGAGGCGATCGCGTCGCATCTCGGCTCCGATCTCGTCCAGCCCGACGTGACCACGGGTGCCGGTGTCGGACCCATGCTTCGCGATCTTGCGTTGCTCGGAGCACCTGCACCGGTCTACGTCGCAACGGACGTGTACCCGGACTTCCCGGTGTGGGCTGCTCGTGCCGCGCGCGCCGCGGTGCCGGCGCGGTCCGACGCACGAACGACACGGTCGATCGACGACCACCGGCGCGCGATCGACCGATGCGGCGCCAGCGTCGTCTTCCTCGAGCGGCCGGCCCTGCGAGGCGATGTGACCGACGATCTCGGCGTGACGCTGGATCTGTGCCAAGCGCTGTCCGATCGCGACGTGCTCGTCGTCGTCGACGAGTCGAACGCCAACTACTGCCCGCCGGCGTTCAGCGCAGCGCGCGAGACAGGCGCAGTCGACAACCTCGTCGTCCTGCGCGGCCTTTCGAAGGGCTACGGACTCGGCGGACTCCGACTCGGGTATTGCGTGTCGTCGGCATCGGCGACGGCGCACGTGCGTTCGTGCATCGCTCCGCTGCAAGCGTCGTCGATCGCGCTGCGGATCGGCCGCTCGGTCCTGACCTCGGGCGACGTCACGGCGCCTCTTCGGGAGCGCATCCGGTCGCACCGGCCGGCTGCGCACGCAGCAGCCGAGGAAGCCGGCCTCGGTCCTGTTGTCCTCGCGGGGGAGCACCTCCCGTACCTGCTCTTCGGCGACGTTCCCAGCTCGGCCATCGACGCACTCGGGCGGTTCGGTCTCCGCGCCAAGGTGCACCGGTGCTGGGGTCGTGACGGGGCCCAGATGTCGGAGGTGGTACGAGCGAGCGTCCCCATCAATGAGGAGCGACTGTCGCGATACATTGCCCTCCTACGGCAGGGAGGTGGCGCCAGCACCATCCCGATCGAGGACAGCGAGGAGCCGCCGTGAGCGCAGTCGCCCGTGTCATCGGACGCCAGGTGCTGGACAGTCGCGGCAACCCGACCGTCGAGGTCGACATCGCCCTCGACGACGGGTCGTTCGGTCGCGCCGCCGTTCCATCAGGCGCGTCCACCGGTGACCTCGAGGCCGTCGAGCTCCGCGACGGCGACGACACGCACTGGCACGGGCGAGGGGTGGCCAAGGCGGTCGACAACGTCAACCTGATCATCGGCGAGGCGATCATCGGACGTGACGCAGACGACCAGGACGGCGCTGATCGAGCGATGCTCGAGCTCGATGGCACCGAGAACAAGTCGGTGCTCGGGGCGAACGCGATGCTCGGCGTGTCCCTCGCGCTGCTCAAGGCCGCCGCCGCCTCGCACGGCCAACCGCTCTACCGCGCCATCGGCGGCGACGAGGCGACGATCCTTCCGACTCCGATGATGAACATCGTCAACGGAGGAGCGCACGCAGACAACAAGCTCGACTTCCAGGAGTTCATGATCGTGCCGGTCGGCGCCCCCACCTTCTTCGATGCGGTCCGAATGGGATCGGAGATCTTCCACACGCTGCGAGCGTCGCTCGCTCGCGCTGGGCACAGCACCAACGTCGGCGACGAGGGCGGGTTCGCGCCGAACTTCGCGGTGGCCGAGGAAGCGCTCGACTTCGTCGTCCAGGCGATCCTGGATTCGAACTATGCGCTCGGCGACGACGTCGCGATCGCGCTGGACCCCGCTGCCTCCGAGTTCTACCGCGACGGCGAGTACCACTATCGGGGCGAAGGTCGGACCCGCTCGCGGGAGGAGCACATCGACTACGTGTCCTCGCTCGTGGACAGGTACCCGCTCGTCTCGATCGAGGATGGTGTCGCCCAGGACGACATCGAGGGGTGGCTGCTCCTGACCGATCGGCTCGGACGCCGATGCCAGCTCGTCGGGGACGACGTCTTCTGCACGAACCCCCGGCTGCTCCGCGACGGGATCGATCGTGGCATCGGCAACGCCATCCTCGTGAAGCTGAACCAGATCGGAACGTTCACCGAGTTCCGCGAAGCCGTGCGGATGGCGCAGGAAGCGGACTACGGCGTGGTCGTGTCACACCGATCGGGTGAAACCGAGGACGTGACCATCTCCGATGTGGCGGTCGGTCTCGCGGCTGGCCAGCTGAAGACCGGTTCGCTGTCGCGTTCGGACCGCACGGCGAAGTACAACCAGCTCCTTCGCATCGAGGAGCAGCTCGGTGCTGCGGCCGGCTACGCCGGTCGCGCCTCACTGAGGTTCGGTTGATGAGCGACGTCGCGTGGTCCATCCTCACCCGCGATCGCAGCAAGCAGCGGCTGTACGAACGTGAGCCCTACTTCCGCGAGGGTTTGGCCGACGCAGCGCAGCAGTGGGGCGATGATCTGGCGTCGACGCTCTATCGCTCCGCGCTCCTCATGGTGAAGCCCGACGGCCTCCAGATCGGCAACACGCTGTCGTCGATGCTCGAGTTCCTCGACTCGAGCGGGTTTCGCATCCTGGGTGCCCGCTGGGTGCGGTTCGATCGCTTCATGCTCCGGGAGCTCTGGCGCTATCAACTGACATCCGCGTCGCTCGACCGCTTCCTCGTCGCCGACGCGTGGTGCACGATCGGGCCGGGGTTGCTCCTCGTCATCCGGCGAATGACGGACACGGACGTGCCGGCGACGGTGGACCTCGCAGGTAGGAAGGGCTCGGCGACGCTGTCGCAGCAGGAGCCGGGCACCATCCGGCACCTCCTCGGCCAGCCGAACCGGATGCTCAGCCTCGTCCACGTGGCCGACGAGCCGGCCGACCTTCTCCGTGAGCTGTCGGTGCTGGTGGACCGGCCCACGCGCCTCGACCTCCTTCAGCAGCTTCGAGACGGCTCGATGCTCCCGCCAGCGGATGCCGCGATCATCGACGACGGGCTGCGAACACCGCAGCGGTCGACCGATGTGCTGGCTGCCGTCGAGCGCACGGCGTCGACGGTCGGGGATCGGCCTGACGTCCCGCCCGGGGTCGCCCACGGCATCGAGGCGATGCGAGCTGGACGATTGATCCCGTGGCGTCCGTTCGCGGACGGTCTTCGCGCGCTCGGCGTGGAGCTCGAGCCGTGGGATCTGGTGCTGATGGGCACCAACTCGATCGAAGTCGACGAACCCGGGAGCTCGAAGCTCCTCGTGAACCCGAAGCCCGGGATCTGGTCGGGTTCGCGAGCACCGCTCGAAGACATCCACCGAGTCGACGAGGCGGCACGAGCGTTGGAGGCAACCGTGAGATCGATGGACCCGGTCGCACTTCACGCGCCGTCGGCCGTGCAGGCGCGGAGTCGTGCCGAGGTCGTGGACGAGGTCATCCGGCGGGCCGGGGCCGAGATCGCCGCCGTGGCTGATGTGGTCGCACCGACAGGTGGTGCGCCGGCGTGCGATCCGGTCGCAGCGGCGGGCGCGCTGGACGCCGTCGATCGCGCCGCCGAGCTCGCCGAGACCCGCCTGGCGTTGCTCGCGGCATGGGCGAGCGTCCCGGTCGGATCCTGGTCGCACGTCATCGATGCTCCCGGCGAAACCGTTCGCCTGGCAGATCGAGTTCGTGACCGGTGGATCGACTACGAGATCGCCCAGGTGGACCTCGGCTGCGGACGAACGACGGTCGACTGGCCCTCCGACCTCGTGACGGCGGTGCTCGAGCAGCGTCGCCGACGAGGACCCGGACCGGCGTGAACCGAGGTCAGGTCCTGCTCAGCAGTCACACGTGCACGCTACGTAGTGGGCGATGATCCAAGCACTTCGGCTCGCTACACGACGACAAACATGCTAACACAAGGACACTCGATCCAAGGGGTGCGCCATGAGGCTCGCGACGATCCTGGAGCTGGGCATCTACGACAACACGTTCCCGCTCGTCGGTGGCTATTTGAGCGCCTACGCGAAGAAGGACGTGACGGTTGCGGACAACCACGTCTTCCGGTTGCTCACGTACGGGGTCGATCGCGACGAGGACGATGTCGTCGAGGATCTGTTCAAGGAGCGTGCCGACATCTACGGGTTGAGCTGCTACTCGTGGAACATGCGCACGATGCGGCGCATGGTCGAGAGGATCCGGGCCGCGCAGCCCGACGCCTGGATCGTCCTCGGTGGGCCGCAGGTCATGGACCACGCCTCGCACTACCTCCCGACGGGCGACGAGCGCATGGTCGTCGTGAACCGGGAGGGCGAGATCTCGTTCCAGGCCTTCCTTCGCGAGACGATGGACGAAAGCGGCGACCTCGAACGCGTTCCCGGCATCACGTACTGGAAGAACGGGGCGCTCGTGACCACCGAGGCAGTGGATCGGATCAAGGACCTCAACGAGATCCCGTCGCCGTACCAGACCTGGGTCGACGACGGCAGGCGGTTCGCCATCGCCATCATCGAGACGAACCGGGGGTGCCCCTTCCGGTGCTCCTTCTGCTTCTGGGGCGCGGCGACCAACGACCGCGTGCGCAAGATGACGCTCGATCGGATCAAAGCCGACATCGACTGGATCGCTGAACACCACTTCCTCGAGCTGCACGTCGCTGACGCCAACTTCGGCATGGTCCCGCACGACATCGACATCGCCAAGCACGTCGTGGCCTGCCGGAAGGAGCATGGCTACCCGCGGATGATCTCCTACAGCACCGCGAAGAACCGTCCCGACGCCAGCCGAACCATCACCGAGCTGCTGACCGAAGGCGGTGTCACGACGACGCAACCGATCTCGATGCAGACGATGGATCCGGTGGCGTTGGAAGCGGTGTCCCGGCGGAACATCAAGCTCGACGCCTACGAGCAGCTCCAAGATGACCTCACGGATCGTCAGATCAGCTCCTACATCCAGCTGATCTGGCCACTGCCGAGGGAGACGCTGGACTCGTTCAAGTCGAACATCCAGACCCTCTGTCGCCGGAACGCCGACACGATCGTCACGTATCCCCTGCAGCTCATCAAGAACTCGCCGATGGAGAAGCAGGTCGACGAGTTCGGTCTCGTCACCGAGACGATCCCGCACGAGAAGGCGGAGATCGAGATCGTCGTCGCCACCGACGACGTGAGCCCGGAGGACTACAGCGGAGGTCTGTGGTACTTCCAGGCCGTGCAATGCGCATACAACTTCCGTGGCGCCTACATCCTGGCGAGCTACTTGGACCGGAACGGCTACAAGTCCTTCCGGTCCTTCTTCGAGGAGCTCTCGGACTTCCTCCGTGATCACTGCCAAGATTCCTTCGTGGCGCAGTACATCGCGAACACGCTCGAGACCTACGGGCATTTCGACATCCTCTACTTCGGCAGGATCGGCCACTTCGCGCTGCACTCAGAGCGAAACGACGTCGAACAGATCATCCATCGTTTCGGTGAAGCGAACGACTGGTGGGGTGCTCCATTCTCCCGAGAGGCGTACATGCTCGACCTCGTCCTCAAGCCGTACGTCTACCGTGAACAGCCTCGCGACATCGATTTCGAGCTTCCCACGATGCGCGTGCGTCGAGGCGATGGAGCGACCTACGTCGTCGGTCCGGTCGCCGAACCGCTCGTCGAGATCTTGGTCGACAAGAAGCTGCTCGACGCTTCGGCGTTGGACCAGCCCCGGCACCTCATCGTCGATCATCGCGGTCGCCCCGGCGCCCTTCGCCTTCCCTATCTGAGCGGACGCTCGCTCGATCACAACGCGATGTACACCGACGGCATGTGTGCGCGGATGCGCGACATCAACCCCCTCCTCAGCGTCACCGAAGAACCGGCTGTCCACGCAGTTCGTTGAACGGGAGCACACGTCGGCCCCTCCGACACTCGCGCGTCCGCGAACGACGGGCCGGCGAGCTGAGCACCGGACCCGGCTCCTCCACGTCCCGAGGTCGGCATCCGGGCAGTAGAGTTTCGCAAACAGGACGTCCGAGGGGGGTCTGATGTCGGACACGGTCGAGCTGCTCTACAACCCGCTCGAGGATGGGTTCCTCGAAGATCCATATCCGGCATACCAGCGGATTCGCGAGGTGGCTCCGCTGCACAAGAGCCCCCTCGGGTTCTGGGTCGCAGCCGGCCATCACGAGTGCACCGCGATCCTGCGGCACCCCGGTGTGAGCGTCGACTACGCGAACCACAGCTACTTCAACGGGCGTCCGGTGCCCCCTCGGACGCTCAAGGAGTCCGAGGTCCTCCTCTTCCTCGATCCGCCTCGACACACGCAGATCCGAGCGCTGATCTCGCCCGGCTTCACGCGCGGTCGCGTCAACGACGTCGCCGACTTCGTCGACGAGCGCGTCGCCGCAGGGGTCGATCGGCTGCTGGCCGGGGACGAGGTCGACTTCGTGGGGCAGGTGGCGTACCCGATGGCGATCGACGTGATCTCGACGATGCTCGGGCTCGGGCCGGAGCACTTCGCGACGGTGCGGGCGTGGTCACAGGCGATGGCCCGAGGTCTCGATCCCGACTTCACGCTGCCGCCCGACGCGATCGAGCGGAGCGAACAGGCGATCGCGGAGACCTCCGCGTTCCTGCTGGCCGAGATCGACGCCCGCCGGAGCGAGCCGCGAGACGACATGTTGAGCGAACTGCTGCAGCCGAACGCAGAGCACGGCGAGGTCACCGAAGAGGAGATGGTCAACGTCGGTCTGCTGCTGCTCCTCGCCGGTCATGAGACCACGGCGAACCTCCTCGCGAACAGCGTGCACGCGCTGCTCCTTCCCGAGAACGAGCACGTTCGGCAGCGCTTGGCGAGTGACCACGACGTGATCCCACAAGCGATCGACGAGCTCCTCCGCTACGACGCACCGATCCAGGCGTCCCGACGGGTGCCCCTCGTCGAGCTCGAGATCGGCGGCGCCACGCTCGAGCCTGGCGACATGGTCGTCCTCCTGCTCGGTTCGGCCAATCGCGACGGTCTCGTCTTCGATCGCCCCGACGAGATCGTGCTCGATCGTTCGCCGAACCCGCACCTCGGCTTCTCGGCCGGCGCCCATCACTGCCTCGGCGCTCAGCTCGCCAAGTTGGAGGCACAGCGCACGCTGTTGCAGCTGGCGCCGCTGCTCGACGAGCTGGAGCTCGTGGAGGAGTCCGTTCCGATGCGGCCCGGCGTCGTGGTTCGGGGCATCGAGCGGCTTCTCGTGCGGCGGCGATGACCCAGCGCGGCAGCGGCTCGG
>Ga0075364_10001857_pt1 | contig 11717 bp, 10 predicted proteins | sample EndMetdeltDD1764_FD_71517 | JGI IMG/M metagenome (GOLD analysis project Ga0075364, IMG submission 71517) | Populus endosphere microbial communities from Tennessee, USA - Endosphere MetaG P. deltoides DD176-4 | ecosystem: Host-associated > Plants > Roots > Endosphere | place: USA: Tennessee... | reverse complement strand
CCCTGCACGCAGCCGTCCTCGCCCCAGCGACCGTGCAGCGCGTTGAAGCAGACCTCAGGGCGAACCTGATCCAGTTGCTGGGCGAGGTGGCGGCCGGCATCGACGCGCGAGACCTTGTAGCCGGCGCTCTCCAGCGCTTTCGCGCACGCCTCGCCGGAGCTGAGGCTCACCTCCCGCTCGGCCGACAGTCCGCCCATCAGGACGGCGACGTGATGGAAGCGACGCGCAGTCTTGCTCATTGGCCAGTCTCACTTATTGGCTCATTTATTGGCTCATTTATTGGCTCACTCATTGCACGAGCGCCTCGGCCAGCGCGTCTCCCGTCGGTCGGCCTTCGAGCGGCAGCCCCAGGCGGATGATTTCCCAGCTCAGCGCCACACCGCTCGACGCCTTGACGCGGGCGCGCACCGTCTCGCCGAGGCGCTCGATGTCCTCGGCGGAGGCGTTGCGGTCGTTGATCAGGAAGTTGCAGTGCATCTCCGAGACTTTGGCACCCCCGACACGCAGGCCGCGGCAACCTGCGGCGTCGATCAGCTTCCAAGCGCTTGCCCCCGTCGGGTTCTTGAAGGTCGAGCCGCCCGTGCGCTCTTTTATTGGCTGGTTGGCTTCGCGGTACTGCGCCACTTCGGCCATCTGCTCCAGGATCTGCGCCGGATCGCCAGCATTGCCCTGATAGAGCGCCTCGGTGAAGATCCAATCGGCCGGCACGCCGCAATGGCGATAGGTGAGCTGCATGTCGGCCAGCGACAGGACATGGATGTTGCCCTGTCGGTCGACGGCGCGTGCCTCGACCAGCACGTCCTTGGTCTCGCGGCCGTGCGCGCCGGCATTCATGCGCAGCGCCCCGCCGATCGAGCCAGGAATGCCGCGATAGAAGGCGAGACCGGCGATGCCGGCATCCGCTGCGGCACGGGCGACCTTCACGTCGGGCACAGCCGTGCCGGCGCGCAGGCGGTGGCCGGGCTCGACCTCGATCTTGGAGAACCCGCGCCCGAGGCGGATGACGACGCCAGCCACGCCGCCGTCCCGCACCAGCAGGTTCGAGCCCAGGCCGATGACGAACACGGGTGTGTCGGCCGGCACGTGCGCGAGGAAGTAAGCGAGATCGGCCTCATCGGCCGGCGTGAATAGGATCTGCGCCGGGCCGCCGGCCCGAAACCAGGTGATGTCCGACAGCAAGGCGTTGGCGACCAGCCTGCCGCGTAATTCTGGAAGCGCAGCCGTGAGGGCCGGCAGCAGGTCGGGGAACGTCATGCCGATAAGCCGAGCTTGTAACGTGTTGTCATCCCGGCCGGAGCGCGCAAGCGCGCAGAGCCGGGACCCAGTGAACGGCAGCTGGACCTGGCCCTGGGTCCCGGATAGTCGCTGCGCGACTTCTGGGATGACAACAAGGTTGAGATCACGCAACACCCCCCGCACGCACGGGCTCCCGCGCCAGCCAGTCGGGGAGCGCGTGCGCCCATTCAGTGCTGTTGCCGGCACCCAGGCAGACCACCATGTCGCCGGCCGATGCCGAGCGGCGCAGGATCGGCACGACGTCGCGCTCGCTGTCGACGCTGGCCACGGACGCATGGCCGGTGGCGCGGATGGCTTCCGCCAGCGAGGCGTTGTTCACCCCGTCGATAGGCGCCTCGCCGGCCGCGTAGAGCGGCGTGACGATCACCTGGTCGGCATCCTTGAAGCAGGCGGCGAACTCGCGGAACAGGTCGCGCACACGCGTGTAGCGATGCGGCTCGACCAGGGCGATGACGCGCCCACGCGCGCCGGCGCGGGCGGCCTTCAGGACGGCGGCGATCTCCACGGGGTGATGGCCGTAGTCGTCGTAGATCGACACGCCGTTCCAGGTGCCCGTGAGCTGGAAGCGCCGCTTGACGCCGGAGAAGCCGGCGATGGCCTTGCGGATCACGTCGTCGCCGATGCCGGCCTCGCTGGCCGCCGCGATGGCGGCGAGCGCGTTGAGCGCATTGTGGTGTCCGCACAGCGGGATGCTCCAGCCGCGGATGGTGCGCGCGCCACCCTGCACGCGGGCGCCGAGATCGGCGTCGAAGACGGTCGAAGCACCTTCCACACGCGCCGACTTGAGCACGATGTCGGCGTCCGCCGAGGCGCCGTAGGTGACGAGCCTCCGGCCGTCGCGGCGCAACGCCAGACGCTCGATCATCTCGCTCACCACGGGATGATCGATGCAGGCGACCGCCAGGCCATAAAAGGGGATGTTGCGGAAGAACGTCTCGAACTCGCGGTGCATGTTCTCGACCGTCTTGAAGTAGTCGAGATGCTCCGGGTCGATGTTGGTGACGACGCCGATCTGGGTCGGGATCTTGATGAAGGTGCCGTCGGATTCATCGGCCTCGACAATCATCCAGTCGCCGTTGCCGAGCCGCGCGTTCGATCCCCACTCGTTGATGATGCCGCCGGTGATCACGGTCGGATCGCGGCCTGCCACGTTGAAGACGTGGGCAATCAGCGACGTCGTGGTGGTCTTGCCGTGCGTGCCGGTGACGGAGACCGTCGCATAGAGCCGCATCAGCTCGGCCAGCATCTCGGCGCGGCGGATGATCGGCAGGCCCTTGGCGCGCGCCGCATCCAGCTCGGGGTTGCCCGCCTTCACGGCCGTCGAGATGACGATGTACTTTGCGCCCACCAGATTGACGGGATCGTGCCCCACGAACACGCGGATGCCCTTGGCGCGCAAGCGCCGCACGTTGGCGCTGTCCTTCTGGTCGCTGCCCTGCACGGTATAGCCCTTGGCGTGCAGGATTTCCGCGATCGCGCTCATGCCGATCCCGCCCACGCCGACCACGTGCACGGGACCGATATCGCGAGGCATTTGCATGCGTATTTCCCCTCGTTGGCAGCAAAAAGCCTACGCGCTTTTCGGCTTGCTGCCTATCAGCTCCTCGACCAGATCGGCGAGGCGAATGACTGCGTCAGGCTGCCCCAGACGCTTGGCTGCGGCCGCCGCATCGGCCAGCGTCTGTGGCGATTGCAGCAGGTGGCCGATGACGCTGGCCAGACGCTCCGCGCTCAGATCCTTCTGCTCAATGCACCAAGCGCCGTCCGATTCGGCAAGCCGGATCGCGTTCTGCAGCTGGTCGTTGTCGACCGCATGCGGCAGCGGCACCAGCACGGCGGGCCGACCCATCACCGTCAGCTCGGCCACGGTCGACGCGCCGGCACGGCCGATGACCAGATGCGCCTTGGCCATTTCCTCCGGCAGATTGGCGAAGAAGGTGGCAAGGTGCGCGCGCACGCCGGCCGCCTGGTAGGCCTGCTCGACGCGCGGCAGGTCCTCCTCGCGGCATTGCTGCACGACGAACAGGTTGGTGCGGATCTCCTCGGGCAGCAGCACCAGCGCCGGCGGCAGCGCGTCGGCGAAGAAGCGGGCGCCCTGACTGCCGCCGAACACCAGCAGCGAGTAGGGGCCGATGGGACCGGGGGTGCGATAGCTTTGCGTGGCCCAGTCAACCACCTGATCACGCACCGGATTGCCGGTCAGCCGAGCGCGGGAGCGCGCCGAACCTTCGAGGTACTTGGTGTCGTCGAACGAGGTGGCGATGGCGGTCACGCGGCCGGCCAGCATGCGGTTGGCGCGGCCGAGCACGGCGTTCTGCTCGTGCAGGGCGGTGGGAATGCGGCGCAGGGTGGCCGCGACGATCGGCGGAAAGGCCGGATAGCCGCCGAAGCCGACCACCGCACCGGGTTTCACGGTGCCGAGCAGCGAATACGACGCGACGATGCCGCGGCCCAGCCTCCAGGCCGTGGTCGCCGCCGCGATCGGCGAGCGGCCGGCCAGGGTGGCCGACGGAACGCGATAGACCGCGCGCGCCGGGAAATTGGCACCATAGCGGTCGCCGCGCATGTCGGTAACGAGATCGACCGGGATACCGCGGCGACCGAGCTCCTGCGCCAGTGCGAAGGCCGGGTAGAGGTGTCCGCCGGTGCCGCCGGCGGCGAGCATGACTGAGGCCTTGCTCACACTGCTCCCCTTCCCCGTAGCACGATGCCCGGTAGCGCCGCCACCAGCGCGCGGAACGCATCGCCCCTGACCTCGAAGTTCCTGAACTGATCATAAGACGCACAAGCCGGCGACAAGAGGACGACCGGATCCTTGGCACTGCTGCCTGCCGCATCGCGGGTGGCCGCGGCGACGGCGGCATCGAGCGTGCCGCAGCGGTCGAACGGAACTTTGCCTTCCAGGGTGGCCGCGAAGTCCTCAGTCGCCTGGCCGATCAGGTAGGCCTTGGCGATGCGCGGGAAATAGCCGGTCAGACTTTCGATGCCGCCCTCCTTGGGCTTGCCGCCGATGATCCAATGGATGTCGCCGGGAAACGCCGCCAAGGCCGTAGCAGCGCTGTCGGCGTTGGTTGCCTTGCTGTCGTTGATGAAGAGGGTGCGGCCGACCCGGCCGATCTCCTCCAGTCGATGCGGCAGGCCGGGGAACGTGGCCAGCGCCGCTGACACTTCCCCCGGCGTCACGCCGGCAATGAGGCAGGCCGCACTGGCTGCCAGCGCATTCTGGATGTTGTGGCGACCGCGCAATGGTCCGAGGCCTGCCAGATCGGCGAACGCCCCGAGCGGCCCGGTCCATGGCGCCCGGCTGATCAGCTCGCTGCCGTTGGCGTACCAGCCGTGCGATACGCGCTCGCTGGCTGACAGCACATCGACCCAGCTGCGATTGGCGAGTCGGAGCCGCTCGCAGACGTCGCGGCACCAGTCGTCGTCCTCGCCGATGATCGGCCGAAGCGCTGCCTTCACCAGGCGCGCCTTGAGAGCCGCGTAGTGCTCGAGCGTGCCGTGCCGGTCGAGGTGATCGGGCGAGATGTTGAGCAGTATGCCGATGCTGGGTGCCAGCGACGGCGTCAACTCGATCTGGAAGGAGGACATCTCGATGACGTGGAAGCGATCGGCTGAGGGTGGTTCGAGCGCCAGGATCGCCGTGCCGATATTGCCCCCCATCTGCACGTCGCGACCCGAAACGCCCAGGATGTGAGCGATCAGCGCCGTGGTGGTCGACTTGCCGTTGGTGCCGGTGATGGCGATGAACGGCGCGTCGGGGCTCGACTTGGCCCGCTCGCGGCAGAACAGCTCGATGTCGCCGATGATCTCGACGCCGGCGGCCTTGGCCTTGGCGACCGTCCAGTGCGGTTCGGGATGCGTGAGCGGCACGCCAGGTGCCAGCACGAGAGCCGCGAATCGGCGCCAGTCGGCGCCGGCGAGATCCTCGACCGCAAAGCCTGCCGCCGATGCCGCGCTCCGTCCCGCTGCGCTATCGTCGGCAGCGATCACCGTCGCCCCGCCGGCGGCCAGCGCGCGGCATGTAGCGATGCCGGAGATGCCGAGACCGAACACGGCGACAGTGCGGCCCGCGAATGTGGTGATGGGGGTCATCGACGCAGTCTAACGCGGCAAGCAGCTGCTGGGACGGCCATCAGTCTGGCTGGATGAGGGCCGGCCTCGTCGAGATGGATTGGCCGTGGTATGCTGCGCATATGACAAAATTGCTTGACCAGGCTATCGCCAAGGTGCGCGAGCTTCCCGAGGAGGAGCAAGAGCGCGCCGCGGAGTCGTTGATGGTCTTCGCCGAACTTGCGAAGCAGGGCGCCTACAAGCTCTCGCCTGAGGAGCGCGCCGCTATCGAAGAATCGCGTCGCGGAGAACTGGCGACCGACGAGGAAGTGGAGGCCGCTTTCGCTCGCTTCCGCGCATGAAGGTACGCTATTCGAGGCGTGCCATCGCAGATCTTGTCGGCATTGCCGACTATGTTCGTGAGCACAATCCGCCAGCGGCCGCGGCGCTCGAAAAGCGAATACGGGCGTCAATCGAGCAGCTCCAAATGTTTCCCTACAGTGGCCGGTCGACGGATGATCCGAGCATGCGCATGTTTCCCATCGTGCGCTATCCGTATCTCGTCTTCTACGAGGTCGGCGTCGCCTTCGCTAACGCAGTTTCAAGGTGGCGAGGCCGACCAGCGCCAGCACGACGGAGATGATCCAGAAGCGCACGACCACGGTCGATTCCTTCCAGCCCTTCTGCTCGTAGTGGTGATGCAGCGGGGCCATGCGAAAGACACGCTTGCCCGTGAGCTTGAACGACGCCACCTGGATGATCACCGACAGCGTCTCGAGCACGAACAGGCCGCCGACGATGGCCAGCACGATCTCGTGCTTGGTGGCCACGGCAATGGTGCCGAGCGCGCCGCCCAAGGCGAGCGAGCCGGTATCGCCCATGAAGATCATGGCCGGCGGCGCATTGAACCAGAGGAAGCCGAGGCCCGCGCCGATCAGCGCGCCGCAGATGATGGCGAGCTCGCCGGCGCCCTGCACGTAGTGGATCTGCAGGTAGCGCGCGAAGTTGGCATTGCCGGACAAGTAGGCGATCAGACCGAAGGTGGCGGCGGCAATCATCACCGGCACGATGGCGAGACCATCGAGGCCGTCCGTCAGGTTCACCGCATTGCCGGCGCCGGCGATCACGATGATGCCGAGCAGAACGAACAGGAACGCGCCAAGCGGCAGGATGACATTCTTGAAGAACGGCACCGTCAGGGAGGAGGACAGCTCGCCCGTGCCGAGCCGCATCATCATCCACGCGGCAACACCTGCAACCACGACCTCGGACAGAAAGCGCACCTTGCCGGACACGCCGGCGCTCTTGCCGCCCTTCACCTTGACGTAGTCGTCGTAGAAGCCGATGGCGCCGTAGCTGAGCGTCACGAACAGCACGATCCAGACGTACCAGTTGCTCAGATTGGCCCACAGCAGGACCGATACCGTCACGCCGGACAGGATCATGAGCCCGCCCATGGTCGGCGTGCCCTTCTTGGCCAGGTGCGTCTGCGGGCCATCCTCGCGGATCGGTTGGCCCTTGCCCTGCTTCAGACGCAGCAGATCGATGATGACCGGTCCGAACAGGAACACGAACAGCAGCGCCGTCATGATGGCGCCGCCGGTCCGGAAAGTGATGTAGCGGAAGACATTCAGCGGCCCGATCTGCTCGCTGAAGGTCACCAGCATGTAGAGCATTCCTAACCTCCAGATGGCTCCTGGCCGAACCGCGCGTGCATGGCAGCCACCAGTGGCGCCATGCGCGAGCCCAGCGAGCCCTTGATCATCACCACATCACCCGGACGCACCGCATCCAGCAGACCATCCATCAGCTCGGACGAGGCATCGGCCCACGCACCGCGACGGGTGGGGGCAAGTTCGTCCATGAGCAGCTTCATCATCGGGCCACAGGCAAAGACCAGATCGACGCCCGCCGCGTCAACCGCTTCTTTGAGGCCGCGATGCAGCTCCGCCGATGCGTCACCCAGCTCCAACATATCACCCAACACGGCAATGCGGCGCGGGAACTCCTGGCGCGGTGTGGTGGCCATGGCCGCCAGCGCGGCGCGCATCGAGGCCGGGTTGGCGTTGTAGCTCTCGTCGATCAGCAGAATGCCGGCATCGGGCGCACCCAGCAGCGTACGCGCACCACGGCCGGTGGCTGCGGACAACGACGCCAGGGCGGGCAGCGCGCGCATGATGTCGGCGCCGAGCGCCCGCAAGGCAGCGAGCACGGCCAGCGAATTACGCACGAAGTGCTCGCCGGGGGCGCCGACCTTGTAGGGGAAGCGCTGCGACCCGTGCCCGGCAATGACGGCGGAACCCTTCGGCCCGAGATCGACCTGCACGCAGCGGAAATCGGCTTCATCGTGGAAACCGAACGTGAGCAGCTGTGCGCCGACGCTCTTGGCGCGATCGCGCAGCAGCGGGAAGTGCGGATTGTCGCGCGGCAGGACGGCGGTCCCGCCCGGCACCAGACCCCGGAAAATCTCCGCCTTGGCTTCGGCGATCTCTTCGATGGACTTGAACTGCGCGAGGTGCACCGGCTCGACCGTGGTAATGACGGCCACGTGCGGGCGCACCATCTGCGTGAGCGGGATGATCTCGCCGGGATGATTCATGCCGATCTCGAACACTCCGTACTGCGTGTCCTTCGGCATGCGGGCCAGCGTCAGCGGCACACCCCAGTGGTTGTTGTAGGACTTCTCGGACGCGTGCGTGGCGCCGAGCGCCGAGAGGCAAAGACGCAACGCATCCTTGGTGCCGGTCTTGCCGACGCTGCCGGTGACGGCAACGATCTGCGCGTTGCTGCGGATGCGCGAGGCGCGCGCCACGCCTTCCAGCCCGCGCAGGGGGTCATCGACGCGCAGGAGGGCGCCGTCCGCCGGCGTGCGCGCATATCCGTCGGCGACGATGGCCGCAGCGGCGCCGGCTTTGAAGGCCTGGCCGACGAACTCGTGGCCGTCGCGCACATCCTTGAGCGCGACGAACACATCACCGGGCTCCAGCGTGCGCGTATCGATGGAGAAGCCGGTAACCTCCGCGGGCGCCGCACCTTCGGCGCGGGCTCCGGCCGCGGTCGTCAACTCGTCCCACTGCCACAAGGGATCAGCCATGGATGGGCGCCTCCGTCAGTGCAGCACGCACCGCCTCATGATCGGAGAAGGGCAGGACTTTGGAACCGACGATCTGCCCGGTCTCGTGCCCCTTGCCGGCGACCAGCAGAACGTCGCCCTTGGCCAGCCGACGGACCGCGGCGCGGATGGCCTCGGCCCGGTCGCCGATCTCGCGCGCCCCCGGTGCACCGGCCAGAATCTCGGCCCGGATGGCTTCCGGCTTTTCGCTGCGCGGATTGTCGTCGGTGACGATCACCGAGTCCGCCTTCTCGGCGGCGATGCGGCCCATGATCGGCCGCTTGCCCTTGTCGCGGTCGCCGCCGCAGCCGAACACGCACACCAGCTTGCCCGGCGCGAACGGGCGCAGCGCATCGAGGGCCGCGGCCAAGGCTTCTGGCTTGTGCGCATAGTCGACGACCACGAGGCCACCATGCGCCTCGCCGACGATCTCGAGGCGGCCCTTCACGCCCTTGAGCGTTTCGAGAGCCGGGAATACGCGGTCCGCCGGCTCGCCCGCGGCGAGCGCGAGGCCGGCGGCCAGCAAGGCGTTGGAGGCCTGGTAGGCCCCGAGCAGCGGCAACCGCACGTCGTGGATTTTGCCGGCGTGGCGCACGCGCAGGCGCTGCGCGAAGCCGTCAGCTGCCAGCTCCTCCAGGTGCACGGTCTCGCCGGCTTTGCCGACGCTCATGATGGCGGCACCGCGGGACTTGGCGGCGGCGATCACCCGAGCGGCCTCGGGCGCATCGGCATTGACGACGGCGGTGCCGTTCTGCGGCAGCAGATCGGCGAACAGGCGCAGCTTGGCCGCCAGATAGGACTCGATGTCGGGATGGTAGTCGAGGTGGTCGCGGCCGAGGTTGGTGAAGGCCGCCGCCATCAGCCGCACGCCGTCGAGACGGTGCTGGTCGAGCCCATGCGAGGAGGCCTCGAAGGCGAGATGCGTGACGCCTTCTGCCGCCAGCTCCGCCAGCGTCCGGTGCAGCGAGATCGGATCGGGCGTGGTCAGCGAGCCGTACACGCCGCCATCGGGCTTGACGAGGCCGATGGTGCCCAGCGAGGCGGCCTTGCGGCCGAGCACGGCGAAGATCTGGCGGGCGAAGTCGGCGACCGAGGTCTTGCCGGCGGTGCCGGTGACGGCGACGATCTTGTCGGGCTGGGTTGCGAAAAAGCGCGCCGCCATCAAGGCGAGGGCGCGACGGGGCTCTGCGGATGCGAGGACCGGGACTTGTCCGGCGCCGGAAACATCGGCGCCGCTCTTCACGAGAATGGCGGCGGCCCCCTTGGCAATCGCATCGGGCACGAAGCGGGCGCCGTCGGCCTTGGCTCCGGGGAGCGCGGCGAACAGCCAGCCGGGCCGCACCTCGCGGCTGTCGGCCGTGAGTCCGGAGATTTCGACGTGTCCCCACCCCGGCGAGGCCGCGGTCTCGGGACCGGTCAGCATCTGGAGCTGCATTGCCCCTCGAACCTTGCTTTGGATGGGCGCGTTCGGCGCGTCGGATGACGCATGCTTGGCTTCTTATTGTGCCGGGCTTGGGGCGTCAAACATGGCCGCGCGCGGAAAAGCTAAAGGCGGGGAAACGCCAGATCGGCGCTGTCGTCGGGCCAAGCCGGCGCCTCGGTGCGGATCGCCATGCGCAATTTTGCCGAGCGCGCACGGGGGTTTGCGTCGACTTCGGCCTGGGTCGGACTGATCGGGCGCGGACTGTCGAGGCGGAAGCTGGGCGGCCTTTGCGCGACCGGACCTGGCGGCAGGTGGCGCGATCCCTGGGGCTCCGGGATTGCCCGCTCACGCAGGAAGTGCTTGAGCAGGGCGTCTTCCAGGGAATGGAAGGTGACGACCACCAGGCGTCCGCCCGGCGCGAGGGCGCGCTCGGCGGCGGCCAGCCCACGGGCCAGCTCGCCCAGCTCGTCGTTGACGTAGATGCGCAGCGCCTGGAAGGTGCGCGTCGCCGCGTGGCGGCCGGCGATCTTCTCGCGGCCGAGCACACGCGCCGCCAGTGCAGCGAGGTCGGACGTGGTCTCGAACGGAGCCTCGGCCCGCCGCCGCACAATCGCACGGGCAATGCCGCGCGCGCTGCGCTCCTCGCCCAGGTGATACAGGATATCGGCGAGATGGGCTTCCTCTGCCGTGTTGACAACGTCGGCGGCGGTCGGGCCGCTGGCCGACATGCGCATGTCGAGCGGACCGTCCCTCTGGAACGAGAAGCCGCGCGCGGGATCATCGATCTGCATCGACGAGACGCCGATGTCGAGCACCACGCCGTCGGCAGGCGCGAAACCGTTGACCTGGGCGATCTCGTCGAGGTCGCCGAAGCGGCCTTCGCACAGCGTCAGACGTCCCGGATGGGCTGCCGCCAGCTCACGGCCGGCGGCGATGGCAGATACGTCGCGATCAATGGCAAGGACGCGCGCGCCCGGCGCCGCGTCGAGAATGGCGCCGGTGTAGCCGCCGGCGCCGAACGTGCCGTCAATGTAGGTTGCGCGGCCTGTCGGAGCGAGCGCCTGCAGGACCTGTGGAAGTAGCACGGGAACGTGGCGCATTGTCCCTCCGCGGACACCCTTGGCCGTAGGGGCGTCGCGCCGCGCCGTCATTCCCGTGCTCCTCCCTCACCGCCTCCGTCCCCGCGACCGAGGCGGCGCCCCGCGCCGAACAAACGACGATGGCCTTGGACCTTTTCGCGAGCCTGCGCGCGCCGCTCTTCGAAGCGCTTGGGCTCCCACATCTGGAATTTCTGGCCCAGGCCGACAAACGTGACGTGGGTTTCCATGCCGGCGTGGGCGCGAAGCGCTTCAGGAAGCACGATGCGTCCGTCCTGATCGAGGCTGAGGATCTGCACGTCACCATAGAGCGCGACAGACAGCTCGTCGCGCTCGTCCGAATAGTCCGGCAGGCCATCGAGAAGCCCGTCGATTTTTTGCGCAAGGCTCTGGCCGCCTGCATCGAGCGCCGGAGCGTCGAGCGAGGGGTAGCAGTAGATGCCGCCCGCATAGCCGTCGCGCTCCAGAATGCCCCGGAAGGGCGCCGGCACCGAGACGCGGCCCTTGGCGTCGATCTTGTTCGTGAATGTCGAGACAAAGCGGTCCATCCCCCGTTTCGAACCCTGCCCGTTACTCGACCAACGCCAACCCGCATTTCAGCCCATCGGCGCCGCCTCGGTTGCGATTGCCGGAATGCGGCGCTCGATGGGTGTTCATGGGATTACATGGGATACTATGGGAGTCAATGGGTGGACTTGGAGCGATTGTGGGAAAACCATGGCGCATGACGGCCGTG
>Ga0075364_10001856_pt1 | contig 11726 bp, 8 predicted proteins | sample EndMetdeltDD1764_FD_71517 | JGI IMG/M metagenome (GOLD analysis project Ga0075364, IMG submission 71517) | Populus endosphere microbial communities from Tennessee, USA - Endosphere MetaG P. deltoides DD176-4 | ecosystem: Host-associated > Plants > Roots > Endosphere | place: USA: Tennessee... | reverse complement strand
CCTGTCGGGCAACCTCTGCCGCTGCACCGGCTACCAGGGGATCATCAAGGCCGTGCACCAGGCGGCCGAGACGATGCGCGAGCTCAACGCCGAGGTCTGACCTGCCGGCTCGCGAACGTCTGGCGCGTCGACCACCGATCCGGTGGCTCACGCGCCGAACGTCAGCCCGCGGCGACGCCCCGCGGGACGAGGTCGAGCAGCGATTCGGGCGTCAGCGGCAGCGACGTGATCGTCGCCCCGAACGGGGCCAGCGCGTCGGCCACCGCGTTGACGACCGCCGGCGGCGCGCCGATGGCGCCGCCCTCACCCACGCCCTTGTAGCCACCGGGGCCGGGGCTGGGGGTCTCGACGTGGCCGTACTCGATCACGGGCACCTCGGTGATGGTCGGCAGCAGGTAGTCCATGAACGTGGTCGACAGCGGGTTGCCGTCGGCGTCGTAGGCGAGCTCCTCGAGCAGCGCGCCGCCGATGCCCTGCACGGTGCCACCGGCGATCTGGCCCTCGACCACCGTGGGGTTGATCATCGGGCCGCAGTCCTCGCTGACGATGTAGCGCAGCAGCGTGACCATGCCGGTCTCGATGTCGACCTCGCAGGTGCACACGTGCGAGGCGTTGGCCCACAGCGGCATGGGCGACGCCGCCGTGTAGCGCTCGCTGGCCTCGAGCCCGCTGCCCACACCTGCGGGCAGGCCCATGAGGTTGTAGTAGGCGATCTCGGCGATCTCGGTCAGCGTGATGCTCACGCTCGGGGTGCCCCGCACGAACGCCTTGGCGTCGGCCAGCTCGATGTCCTCGGCCGCCGCCTCCAGCTTGTGGGCGGCGATCTTCGTGATCTTCTCGCGCAGCACGCCGGCGGTCGCCGCCACCGCGCCGGCCATCATCGAACCGCTGCGGCTCCCACCGGTCCCGGCGCCGAAGGGCGTGACCGCGGTGTCGCCCTGGATGGTGGTGACGTCCTCGATGGGCACGCCGAGCGCGTCGGCCGTCAGCTGCACGACGGTGGTCTCGAGGCTGTTGCCCGTCGACCCCCCGGCGACGTACACGGCGACCTTGCCCGACGGGTCGATGCGGATCGACGCGCCCTCGCTGCCGTAGTAGCCGTAGCCCGGCGACGTGGGCTCGACGTAGCTGCACGTGCCCACGCCCAGGTAGCGACCCTGCTCGCGGGCGGCCGCCTGCTCGCGGCGGAACGCGTCGTAGTCGAGCAGCTCGAGCGCGTGCTCGAAGGTCTCGAGCGGGGACATGTCCGAGTACGGCATCCCGTTGCCGTTGGCGTACGGGAGCTCGTCCTTGCTCAACATGTTCCGGCGGCGCAGCTCGACGGGGTCGATGCCGATCTGGCGGGCGGCGATGTCGAGGCTGATCTCGCGGGCCACCGACTCGAACATCCACGGACCCCGGTACGCGGTGCGCCCCACCGTGTTGGAGAAGATCGACTTGTGGGCGTACGAGGTGGCCCCGATCTTGTAGGGCCCCGGGAAGATCATGCCGACGGCTGCGCCCGTGCCGACCGGCCACGGCATCGGGTAGGCGCCGACGTCCTGCACGTGCTGGAGCACCGACGCCAGGAACGTGCCGTCCTCGTCGAAGGCCATCTGGACCTTGGCGCTCTCGTGGCGGGCCTGCCCGGCCGACTGGAGGTTCTCGCGCCGATCCTCGATCCACTTCACGGCCGCCGGCAGCATGCGGGCGGCGATCATGAGCGCCACCTCGTCGCGCTGGGGGATCACCTTCTGGCCGAAGCCACCGCCGGTGTCGCGCATGATCACGCGCACCTGGTTCTCGTTGATCCCGAGCACGCGCGAGCACACCGAGCGGACCTCGTGCGGCGCCTGGGTCGCCGCCCAGATCGTCATCTCGCCGCCGGCCGACGACCACTCGGCGACCATGCCCCGCGTCTCCATCGGGACCGCGGCGTACATCTGCTGGCGGATCTCGTGGGCCACCACGTGGGCGGCCGACGCGATCGCTTCGGCGGCGCCGTCGCGGTTGCCGCCGGCCATCTTGCCGACGATGTTCTGCGCGTAGTCGGGGAACACCAGCTCGGCGTGCTCGGTCGCGCTGGTGTAGTCGACGACGGGATCGAGCGGCTCGTAGTCGACGAGCACGAGCTCGGCCGCGTCCTCGGCCAGGTAGCGGTCGTCGGCGATGACCAGCGCGACGGGATCGCCCACGTAGCGGGCCTCGTCGTCGGCGAGCGGGGGCAGCGGCGTCGACGGCGTGCCCTTGCCCATCCCCGTGAACCACAGCTCGTCCACCTGGCCGTTGAGGTCGGCGCCGGTGAACACGGCCCGCACCCCCGGCAGCGCCAACGCCTCGGACGGGTCGATCCCCTCGATGCGGGCCCGCGCGTACGGGCTGCGCACGAAGCAGGCGTGGAGCAGGTTGGGTCGCCGGACGTCGTCCACGAAGGTGCCCTGCCCGGTCAGCAGGCGGGCGTCCTCGACGCGGCGCACACGGCTGCCCGCGTACCTCGTGGAGCCAGTGGCGAGATCGGTCATCGGAACCCCCGGTGCGGTGCGCCCCGGCGGCGCGGAAGCGGCTGGGCAGGTGCTGAGCATAGGTGGTCGCGCCCCCCGCACCCGCAGCGAGGTGAGCGGACGCTCACCGGTCAACCGCCCCATCGTCGCCGATACCCTGCCGACCCATGGCCACGACCGACACGCCTTCCGCTCCCCGCCGCCCGGGCGACTCGTCCGCTCCCCGCAGCGCCGGCGTCCTGCTCGAGCACGCCGACGACTCGATCCGGCCCCAGGACGACCTGTTCGGCCACATCAACGGCCGCTGGCTGGCCTCGGCCGAGATCCCGGCCGACCTGTCCTCCATCGGTGGCTTCGTCGACCTGGTGCTCGAGGCCGAGGCGCAGGTGGGCGAGATCCTGCGCGAGGCCAGCGCGGCATCGGCGGCGGGTGACGCCGAGCCCGGCTCGAACGAGCAGAAGATCGGCGACCTCTTCGCCAGCTTCATGGACGAGGACCGCATCGAGGCCCTCGGGGTCGCGCCCCTCGCCGACGACCTGGCTGCGATCGCCGCGCTGGAGGACATCGCCGACCTGGGTGCGCTGCTCGGACGGCTCGAGCGTGGGGGTGTGGGCAGCATCGTCGGCTCGTACGTCGACACGGACGACCGTCGTTCCGACCGCTACATCGTCAACCTCGTCCAGGGTGGCATCGGCCTCCCCGACGAGTCCTACTACCGCGAGGACGAGTTCGGGCCCGTGCGCGCCGCGTACACGGCCCACGTCGCCAACATGCTCCGCCTGGCCGGCACCCACGAGGGGGACGAGGCCGACGACGCCGCGCACCGGCTCGTCAACCTCGAGACACGCCTCGCGCGCGGTCACTGGGACAAGGTCCGGTGCCGTGACGTCATCGCCACCTACAACCTCACGACGTTCGCCGAGCTGGGCGAGGCGGCACCCGCGTTCGACTGGTCGGCGTGGGTCGGTGCCTTCGGCGGCAGCCAGGAGGCGTTCGCCGAGGTGCTCGTGCGCCAGCCGAGCTACCTGCCGGTGCTCTCGGAGGCCCTCGCCGAGGTCCCGCTCGACGACTGGAAGGTGTGGCTGACGGTTCGTCTGCTGCACGCCGCCGCGCCGTACCTCAGCACGCCGTTCGTCGAGGAGAACTTCGACTTCTACTCGCGCACGCTCACGGGCACCGAGGAGATGCGCGACCGGTGGAAGCGGGGCGTCGGCCTGTGCGAGCGGGCGCTCGGTGAGGCGGTCGGCGAGCGCTACGTCGCCCGGCACTTCCCGCCCGAGGCGAAGACCCAGATGGACGAGCTCGTCGCCAACCTCGTCGAGGCGTACCGCGTGAGCATCGGTCGGCTCGAGTGGATGGGCGAGGACACGCGGACCAAGGCGCTGGCCAAGCTCGGGAAGTTCCGCCCGAAGATCGGCTATCCCGACCGCTGGCGCGACTACGGCGCGCTCGACATCGTCCGCGACGACCTCTTCGGCAACGTCAAGCGGGCCGCCGCGTTCGAGACCGACCGTCAGCTCGCCAAGCTCGGCTCGCCGGTCGATCGCGACGAGTGGCACATGACGCCGCAGACGGTCAACGCCTACTACAACCCCGGGACCAACGAGATCTGCTTCCCGGCGGCGATCCTGCGCCCGCCGTTCTTCGAAGCCGGAGGCGACGCCGCCCGCAACTACGGCGGGATCGGCGCGGTGATCGGCCACGAGGTGGGGCACGGCTTCGACGACCAGGGCTCGCAGTACGACGGCGACGGCAACATGGTCAACTGGTGGTCCGACGACGACCGGGCAAACTTCGAGGTCAAGACCAAGATGCTGGTCGACCAGTACGACGGCTTCGAGCCCCGCAACCTGCCGGGCCAACACGTCAACGGCGCGCTGACCGTCGGCGAGAACATCGGCGACCTCGGCGGGCTCACGATCGGGTTGCTGGCCTACGAGCTGAGCCTGCGGGGGATCGACGCGCCGGTGCTCGACGGCCTCACGGGGCGCCAGCGGCTGCTCGGCAACTGGGCCCTGATCTGGCGGGTGAAGCGGCGGCCCGAGCTCGAGCGCCAGCTGCTGTCGGTCGACCCCCACTCGCCGCCCGAGTTCCGGGCCAACATCGTGCGCAACCTCGACGAGTTCCACGAGGCCTTCGGCACGCAGCCGGGCGACGAGCTGTGGCTCGACCCCGACGAGCGCGTCCGCATCTGGTGATCAGCTGGTGATCCACCGGCCGTCGCGCTGCCCCGGCCGCTCGTCGCGCCGCCCGGCGGCCCGTCCGGCCCTCGTCAGCGGGTGCGCGTGCGGCGTTCGTCGGCTGTGGGCGCGGCGGCCGGCGGTGTGCGCTCGGTCGGTGCGGCCTGCACGCGATCGCGGCCGGCCGCCTTCGCCAGGTAGAGGGCGCGGTCGGCGCGCTCGAGGAGCGCGTCGGGTGCTTCGTGGCCGTCCCACTCGGCCACCCCGGCCGACACGGTCAACGGCCGGGCGAGCTCGAGGTCGCGCACCTGCGGGCGCAGCTCGTCGAGGATGCGCACGGCGTCGGCCAGTGCGGCGCGGGGGAGCACCATCGCGAACTCCTCACCGCCGTACCGGCAGACGAGGTCGCCGTTGCGCATCCGCCTCGTCATGAGCGCCGCCACCTCGGCGAGGGCGTGGTCGCCCTCGAGGTGACCGAACTCGTCGTTGTAGTCCTTGAAGTGGTCGAGGTCGACCATCACCGCGCAGAGCGGATGTCCCGCCGAGGTGGCGTCGGCCATCGCCTGGCTGAGGCCGACGGTGAGGGTCCGCCGGTTCGGGAGCCCGGTGAGGCTGTCGGTGCGGCCCTGCTCGGCCAGGGCCTCGATCGAGCGGACGCGACCGACGAGCAGCCGCAGCTGCAGCGCGACCTGGTGCGATCGGTAGAGCTGGTACATGCCGTCGACGACCCTCGTCGCCGTGCCCGTCGCGACGGCCACGATCGTGCGGTCGTCGACCACGCCGCCGATCGCCGTGCGGTCGCCCTCGAGGACCGGCGCCTCGGAGTCCGCCGCCAGCTCGACCATCTGGCGCAGCGTGGCGTCGTCGAGGTCGAGGGTCGCGCCCGACGGCCAGGCGGCGCGTGGAACCCAGTCGCGACCGTCGTGCTCGATCACGATCACCGTGCCGGCGTCGAGGTAGCTGGCCACCATCGGCAGCACGCGCGCCCACCCGTCGGCGAGCGAGTCGGCCGTCGCCGCGACCTCGCTCATCGAACCGAACAACGTGTCGCGGGCGAACGAACGGATCACCCGTTCGGCGAACACGCGCATCACGAAGACGATCACCGCGGCGATCAGCAGGTCGGCCGGCCACGACGTCGTTCCGCCGGGCTGCGTCTGCGCCGACGCGACGGCGAGCGTGGCCGCGGCGAACAGCGCGGTGACGGCCAACATCACCCGGTTGCCCATGGTGGCGATGACCATGACCGGGACGAGGAGCAGCCAGCGCATCGTCGCGTCGTGCGGCGACAGCGCCATCTCGACGGAGAAGATCGACACGATGATCGACATCCCGATGAGCAGCGTGACGGCGGGGGTCGTGATGCCCGTGTGGTCGGAGTGGCTGGCTCGCCGCTCCTCGGCGACCCCGAGGAGGATCCCGAGTGACCACGCCAGGACCGCGGCGAGGACGTACCACCAGCTCACGTCCTCCCGGCCGGGGAGCTGCGCGACCGCCCCGACGATGGGGGTGAGGTAGGCGATCACGAAGAGGCGCCAGGCGTAGTCCGCGCCGGCTGCGCTCTGCTGCTCCATGTAGTCCAGTGCGACGCGTCGCGCCATCGTCGTGCTCCGGCGGCCCCGGGGCCGACGGGTGCCGGCCCACCAGCGAGGGTGGTGCTCGTCCAGAGCATCGGCCGTGGTGGTGGCGAGCTGCATGGGCCGGAACGCCCAACACGGCACGGGTCGGCTTCAGCCGCGGCCTGCAGCGGGCCGCATCGGGCCGGGACGGCCTCCGACGACCGCGTGGCCGGGTCGGGATCGCCGCCCAGCGGGGGTCCGGTCTGCCACGATGACCGCCGTGTTCGGGATCGCCCAGCCCTGTCGGCACACGCTCGAGCCCGCGCTCCGGCGCCAGTGGATGCGCCACCTGTGTGGCGTGTGCCTCGGTCTGCGCGACCACGCCGGCCAGTCGGCCCGCGCGACGACCAACGTCGACGCCGTCCTGCTCTCGGTGCTCGTCGAGGCGCAGCGAGCCGAGATGGCGACCACGCGCCTCGCCGGGCCCTGTCCCGGACGGGGCGGCGGCCGCCAGGTCGTGCCGGTGTCGTCCGACGGCGGCGTCGTGCTCGGCGTGGCGACCTCGCTCACGATGGCCGCCACCAAGGTCGACGACCACGTGCTCGACCACGACGGCGCGTGGACCCGCGTGCCCGTCGTCCCCCGCGCCGTGGCCCGCCGCTGGCAGGTGCGCGGCGACCGCGCCGCCGACGCCATCGGGTTCGACGCGCCGGCGGTCCGGGCGATCGTCGAGCGGTCCAACGTGCTCGAGCGGTCCGGCGCCCGCACCTTCGCCGAGCTCGCCGCACCCACCGAGGACGCCGCCGCGCTGGCGTTCACCCACACCGCCGTGGTGGCCGGGCGGCCCGGCAACCACGACGCGCTCGACGAGCTCGGCCGTGCCTTCGGGCGCATCGTGTACCTGCTCGACGCGGTCGAGGACTTCGACGACGACCTCGCCGCCGGGCGGTTCAACCCGTTGGCGACCTTCCCCGACCCGGTCGCTCGGCGGACCGAGGCCCGGACCCTGTTCGGCGCCGCCCACGCCACGATCGTCGCGGCGGTCGACCGTCTCGAGCTGGTGGCCGGGCGCGAGGCGCTCGTGCGGGCCCTGCTCGTCGAGCAGGTGGCCCGCGCCGGCCACCGCGTGTTGCACGGCGCCGGACATCCGCACTGCGCCGCCGGTGCGCACCACGACGCCCGACCCCGTCGGCAGACCCTGCGCACGCTGGCCGAGCTCGGCATCGCCGGCATCGCCACGCTGACGGCCGGCGCGATGGCGTTCAAGCCCGGCGAGGGGCCCGCCGGCCCCGAGTGGAACCCGCCGGTGCCACCCCCGCAGCCACCGCTCGAGGAGGAGCACCCCGTGCGGGACGACCTCGTCGACGCAGGCAGCGACTGCTGCTGCGAGCTCAGCTGCTGCTGCTGCTGCGACAGCTGTTGCGACAGCTGCGATTGCTGCGACTGCGCGTAGAGGCCCCGGGTGCCACGGCGCCCTCGGGAGCCGCGCCGGGCCCGCGCCATACTGGCCGGGTCCTCCGACCGCTGACCCGATGCAGGAGCGCCCGATGTCGAGTCCCGCGCCGCTCACCACCGCCACCCGCCCCGGGGTCCAGATCAGCGACCCCGAGGAAGAGGTCGAGGACGGTCCCGTCGCCCACATCGTGAAGGTGGGGCCAGGCGAGACGGCGGCGGCCAAGGTGCTCGAGGCCCGGGTGACGGGCACGCCGATCGAGGCGCTGTGCGGCTACGTCTGGGTGCCGTCGCGCGACCCGCGCGACCTGCCCGTGTGCGAGCAGTGCAAAGAGGTCTACGGCATGTACCGCCAGTTCAACGACGGCCTCAACGAGAACCCCACCGACTGATCACGAGCCGCTCGCGTCGATCGTGCGCAGCAGCGCCACCAGCTGCTCCGGGTTCATCGGTGGTTGCGGCCGATCCTTCGAGTACGCGGTCAGTTGGTAGCTCCAGCCCGATGGACTGAGCCAGGCGACGGTCACGCTGGAGCCGACGTCCTGGACGAGCCACGGCTCGGTGCCGGTCGTGCGGGCGGCCGTCGTGGTCGGGACCATCGACAGGCCGACGACGTTGTTCGACAACGGGTCAGCCCCTCTGGCTCCCACGCCGTATTCGTTCGGGCCATCGCCGCCGAGCGCCACGATCCCGACCGGGAGGCTCGCCCTGAACGTGTCGATGCGGGGCTGCGCTCCCGGGGGTACTTGGTAGCCGATCATGCTCGCGTAGCCCGGAGCCGACGGGATGAGCTCCGCCGTGCCGACGACGAGCGAGCTGCGCTCCTCGGGGGTCAGCTCCCGGATCGCCTGCTGCAGGCGCGCCACGTCGGTCGGGAGCGCCGACGCGGGCCACGACCGGCGGGCGGCGTACTGCCGCGCACCATCCCGCCACACCGCCACCTCACCCGAGCCGAGCATCGCCGGTGACGGAACGACCGTCATGCCGTCGACGCCCGCCACCGAGCTTCGGATCCAGTTCCCCGCGCTGCGCCGGACCGCGTCCTCGGCGACGTCGACCGGATCTGCGGTGAAGCGGATCTCGACGGGGTTCGACGACGACTGACGGTCGATCGGCGTGCGGTCGATGGAGGCGAGCGCGCCCGCCTCGGCCGCGGTGATGCGGTCGCGCCGCAGTTGCACGACCTGCAGGTCCGCCGGCAGCGACGACCATGGTTGCCCGCCGGTCACGGCAGGTACCTGGCCGGCCAGCGTGCGGATCGAGTCGTCGTCGATCCCGGCGGCGGTGATCCGCAGCGTGCGTCGATCGTCGAGCGCGGCCACCATCGTGGCGAGTCCACCGTTGCGCACGATGTCACCGCCGGGGGCCGGTGCGTCGGTCGCCGTGGGCAGGATCTGTGCGTACGGCGCGTCGAGGATGACGACCGAGGCGGCAGGCTGCGCCCGCCAGTCGCCGCCGGCGTGCAACTCGGAGACGAAGCTCGCTGCCTGTCGGCGGGGCATCGACATCATGTACGCGGACCAGAGCGAGAGCTCGGGGGTCTGTGCCGGATCGAAGCCGAACCAGCGCAGGGGCGTGTCCGGGAGCTCCACGTCCGTCGGGCTCGCGGGCGGGGTGACGCGCACGTCGGGGTCCACCGCCCGCTGGCGCACGACGGCGGCGGCGAGGACCACGAGGACGAGGCATGCGGCCGCCGCCACCAGCGCGTGGCGACGGTGCGCCTGGTGCCGATGGCGCGCGACTGCGGGCCCGAGATCGAGGACGGGTGCGAGGTCGACGGGGTGGTCCTCGGCGAAGGCCTCGTAGGCCGCGAACAGCTGCTGATCGAGCGCGTCGAGGTCGTCGGGCAACGTCGTGCTCATCGTTCGAGCTCCTCACGCAGGCGCGCCTTGGCGCGGTGGAGGCGGGACTTCACCGAACCCACCGGGATGGCGAGGGTGTCCGCGATCTCGGGTTCGGTCAGGCCGAGCTGGTAGCGCAGGACGACCACCTCGCGATGGCGGGCGGGCAGTCGGCGCACGAGCTCGAGCAGGTGGTCGTAGCCGTGCTCGACCACCCCCTCGAGCTCGCTCGCCGCCATGCCGTCCACCAGCTGCTTCACCTTCGCCGTCCGCCGGAGGTGGCGCTTGCACCCGTTGACCACGCACACCCGCAGGTAGGCCTCGGGACGTTCGAGGCGGCCGTCGCGCTGGTACACGGCGGCATACGCGTCGTGGGCGACCTCCTCGGCGATGCGCCGATCGCCGACGAGCGCCCACGCCACCTGCGTCATGATCCCGACCGTCCGGCGGTACAGCTCGTCGAACGGTTCGGCGGGGGTCGCCGCGGGCTCGACTCGCGGGATCGCCACCTCCGCTGCATCGATCGCCTCGTCCATCATCACCACCACCCAGTCACGAGGTGGCGACATGGTTCCACCGTTCGTCGTGCGACGCGAGATCCGCGAACTTGTCGCAGGTGTCCTCCCTCACGGCGGACACGTGCGACAACCTCGGCTGGGGGCAAGTGGGGTGCGGCGCCGCGAGGTCAGGTGGCGAGGGTGTCGAGGATCTGGGGCCACGCCTCCATCACGACGAGGTGGCCGGCGTCGGGCACGAGGTGGAGGCGGCCGTCGGCCAGCGTGCGCTGCCAGTGCTCGCCGTGGGCCGGCGTGATGAGCACGTCCGCCTCGCCGTAGAACAGCTCGACGGGGGCGCCCACGGCCCGGGGGTCGAAGCCCCACGGCGCCACCTGCACCGCGACGATGTCGGCCGCGGCGCCGCTCGCGCCGGCGCGGAAGGCCTCGTCGTTCATCGCCTGCACCCGGCCGTCGGCGTCCGCGGCCAGCGCCCGCTCGTCGGCCGCTCCGCCCGTGAAGGTCCCCAGCGCGTGGTCGGGCTCGGCGGCCATCGGCGCGAACACCTCGGTCATGATCCCGAAGGCCGACTCGGGGTGCGTGCGCATCTCCTGCAGCTGGGCCCGATGCTCGTCGCCGACCCACGGCACGTCGTCGTCGGGTGCGGGCGTGCCGACGAGCGCGAGGTGGCGCACACGATCGGGGTGGCGGGCACCGACGCCGAGCGCCACGAGGCCACCCGTCGACCAGCCGGCGACCGCGGCGTCGGCCACCCCCAGGTCGTCGAGCACGGCGACGACGTCATCGGCCAGCGTGGCCAGCGTCGGCATGGTGCCCTCGGGCCACGGCGATGAGCCGCCGTACCCGGGCCGGTCGATGGTGATCAGCCGCACGCCGGCGGCCTCGGTGGCTGCCGGATCGGGATCGAAGCAGCGCGAGCCGGGTGCCGAGTGGAGGAAGACGACCGCCGGCGCGTCGGCGGGACCGCGCTCGTCGACGGCCAGCGTGCGCCCGTCCGCGGTGGCGGTGGTGCGGGTGGGGATGCGGGAAGATGTCGTGGTCATGGAGGCATCATCCGATCAGCCCGGTGACAACGGCCTGTCACCGTCTCGGCCGGTTCCGGCGACGGTCGCCCGGCCGCTTCCGGGGGCCGACCCGTGAACCGGACCGACCGGCTCTACGCCATCGCCGAGGAGCTGCGCGCCGCCGGCGCCGAGGGTCGGACGGCGACGTGGCTGGCCGGGCGCTTCGAGGTGTCGACGCGCACGATCAAGCGCGACGTCTCGGCGCTCCAGCAGGCTGGTCAGCCGATCTGGGGCGAGGGCGGACCGGGTGGCGGCTACGTGCTCGACGGGCGCGCCGACCTCCCGCCGGTGTCGTTCACCGAGGCCGAGGCGGTCGCCATCGCGACGGCCCTGGCGACCAGGGGCGACCTCCCGTTCGGCCCCGACGGGCGCAGCGCGCTGACCAAGGTCCTGGCCGCCATGCCCGCCGAGCGCCGAGCCCAGGCCGAGGCCCTGACCGAGCGCGTGTGGGTGCGAGCCGGCGAGCTCGGTGAGCGGGGCGCCGCCAGCCGCACCATCGACGAGGCGCTGCGCCGGCAGGTCGTCGTCGTCCTCGACTACCTCGACGGCGAGGGTCGGCGCTCGACGCGCCGTCCGGTCGAGCCGATGGTGCTGGCCTCGACGCGAGGTTCCTGGTACCTGCTGGCGTGGTGTCG
>Ga0075364_10001855_pt1 | contig 11727 bp, 12 predicted proteins | sample EndMetdeltDD1764_FD_71517 | JGI IMG/M metagenome (GOLD analysis project Ga0075364, IMG submission 71517) | Populus endosphere microbial communities from Tennessee, USA - Endosphere MetaG P. deltoides DD176-4 | ecosystem: Host-associated > Plants > Roots > Endosphere | place: USA: Tennessee... | reverse complement strand
GTGGGAGGCGCGTTTTGCCGATGCCCGCAGGATGGCGGTCGGGGCTGTGGCCCCTCCTACCCGCCGTCGTCGTCCCGACGAGGAACATCAGGGGCCGACGTCGCACCACTGCGCTTCCGCGCGCACGGCGGCAACCATTTCAGGATCGCCCTCAGCCTTTGTAGGAGGCCGCTTGAGGCCGACCGCGCTGTGTGGGAGGCGCGTTTTGCCGATGCCCGCAGGATGGCGGTCGGGGCTGTGGCCCCTCCTACCCGCCGTCGTCGTCCCGACGAGGAACATCAGGGGCCGACGCCGCATCACTGCGCTTCCGCGCGCACGGCGGCAACCATTTCAGGATCGCCCTCAGCCGTTGCAGGAGGCCGCTTGAGGCCGACCGCGTTGTGTGGGAGGCGCGTTTTGCCGATGCCCGCAGGATGGCGGTCGGGGCTGTGGCTCCTCCTACCCGCCGTCGTCGTCCCGACGAGGAACATCAGAGGCCGACACCGCACCACTACGCTTCCGCGCGCACGGCAGCGACGGTTTCAGGATTGCCCTCAGCCTTTGTAGGAGGCCGCTTGAGGCCGACCGCACTGTGCGGGAGGCGCGTTTTGCCGATGCCCGCAGGATGGCGGTCGGGGCTGTGGCCCCTCCTACCCGCCGTCGTCGTCCCGACGAGGAACATCAGGGGCCGACGTCGTACCACTGCGCTTCCGCGCGCACGGCAGCAGCGATTTCAGGATCGCCTTCGGCCGTTGTAGGAGGCCGCTTGAGGCCGACCGCGCTGCATGGGAGGCGCGTTTTGCCGATGCCCGCAGGATGACGGTCGGGGCTGTGGCCCCTCCTACCCGCCGTCGTCGTCCCGACGAGGAACATCAGGGGCCGACGTCGTACCACTGCGCTTCCGCGCGCACGGCGGCAACGGTTTCAGGATCGCCCTCAGCCTTTGTAGGAGGCCGCTTGAGGCCGACCGCACTGCGTGGGAATCGCGTTTTGCCGATGCCGGCAGCATGGCGGTCGGGGCTGTGGCCCCTCCTACCCGGTCGTCGCCATCCCGACGAGGACACCAGAGGCCGACGTCGCACTCCTGCGCTTCCGCGCGTACGGCAGCGACGGTTTCAGGATCGCCCTCAGCCTTTGCAGGAGGCCGCTTGAGGCCGACCGCGTTGTGCAGAACGCGGCGCTGCGCGATGCCGGCAGGAGGGCGCCCCTGGCCGCGGCCCGCCTACCTGGCCGCCATCGCCGCTTCGATCTCGTCGGCGCTGCGGGCCAGGCCGTCGCTCAGCAGTTCGTGGCCGTCGGCGGTGATCGCCACGTCGTCCTCGATGCGGATGCCGATGCCGCGCCAGCGCTCGGGCACCTCGCGCTCCTCGCGCGGGATGTAGAGGCCCGGTTCGACCGTCATCACCATGCCCGGCTCGAGCAGGCGCGACTCCTCGTCGATCCGGTAATCGCCGACGTCGTGCACGTCCATGCCCAGCCAGTGTCCGCTCTTGTGCGGATAGAACCGCTTGTAGTGGCCGTCGGCGATGTTCTTCTCCAGCCGGCCCTTGAGCAGCCCCAGGCGCAGCAGGCCGTCGGTGAGCACCTGCACCGCGGCGTCGTGCACCGAGGCGTAGGACACGCCGGGCCGGGCCGCCGCCAGCGCCGCGGCCTGCGCCGCGCAGACCAGGTCGTGCAGCAGCCGCTGCTCGCGCGAGAAGCGTCCGCCGACCGGAAACGTGCGGGTGATGTCGGAGGCGTAACCGCGGTATTCGGCGCCGGCATCGATCAGGACCAGGTCGCCGTCGGCGGCGCGGGCGGTGTTGGCCATGTAATGCATGATGCAGGCGTTGGCGCCGGCACCGACGATGCTGGCGTAGGCCGGCCAGGCATCGCTGGCGCGGAACACGCGCTCGACCTCGGCCTGCAGCTCGTACTCGCGGATGCCAGGACGCGCCGCAGCCATCGCCGCCTGGTGGCCGCGCACGCCGATCGCCGCCGCCTGCCGCATCAGCTTGAGCTCGTCGCGCGATTTGAACAGGCGCTGCTCGTGCAGCAGGTGGCCCAGCTCGAGGAACTCGTGCGGCGGCTGCGCGCCGTGCCGGGCCTGCGCCCGCACCCGGTTGACCCAGCCGATCAGCTTGAGGTCGAACTCGGCGTCGCGGCCGAAGTGGTAGTGGACCCGCGAACGGCCTTCCAGCAGCCCGGGCAGGATCTCGTCCAGATCCTCGATCGGATAGGCGTCGTCCAGGCCGTAGCTGTCGACCGCTCCTTCCTGGCCGGCGCGCGGGCCGTCCCAGCGCTCGCGCAGCGGGTCGCGCTCGCGGCAGAACAGGATCGCCTCGCCGTGGCGGCGGCCGGGCACCAGCACCAGCACCGCGTGCGGTTCGGGAAAGCCGCAGAGATACCAGAAGTCCGAGTCCTGCCGGTACGGGTAATGCACGTCCAGGCTGCGCACCCGCTCGGGCGCGGCCGGCAGCACCAGGATCGCGCCGTCGCCGGCCATGCGCATCAGCTGGCGACGGCGGCGCGCGTACTCGGCGGTGGCGATCCCGGTGATGCGCTTGAGCACGTCAGTTCAGGCTGCGGCGGTGGCGCGGCCCCAGCACGCAGTCGCCATGCAGCAGCAGCACGGCCACGCGCACGAACTCCTCCAGCTCCGACAGCGCGGACTCGTCCTCTTCGTCCTCGTCGATCTCGTCCACGCTGGTCTGCGCCAGCTTGGCCAGGTCCTGCAGCGCCTCGGCGCCCTCCTCCGACAGCGGCGGCGTGGCGCCAGCGGCCAGGCCGAACGCGCCGAGGAAGCCGCGGCACCAGTCGAACAGCGCCTGGGCGCGCTCGCCCAGCGGCGCATCGGCGGCCGGCAGCAGCAGGTCCAGCGCGAAATCGGAATCGGCCAGCTGCGCCACGGTGACCTCGCGCAGCTGGTCGAGCGCGCTGCCCGAGGCCGGCGTCGGCGCTGCAGGATCGGCCAGCACGCTGGCCGGCCAGGCGGCCCGGTCGGCACCGCCACCGGCAAGCCAGCCGCAGAGGCCGCCATGCAGTTCGGCGGCGGGGGCGCCCAGGCCGAGCGCGCGGCTCTCGGCGTCGACGAGTGCGGGAGATGGCAATGACTGCATCCGCTGGAAACTCCTGATCCTGTGACGGTCCGTCCACGGCCGCGGACGGCTGCGAAGTGTAGCAATCGGACACGCGTGCAGCTTGTCGGCGTCGCGGCGCCACGCCTACACTGACACCGTTTTCACAGCCGCCGACAGGCCATGCCTCTGCCACGCGTGACGCGTCACCGCCCAAGCGTGGTCAGCCCCGGGAATCGACCTCGGTGACCGCCGCCCTGATGGCGCTGGCCGTGGCCCTGATGATCGCCGTTCTGCTGCTGAGCTGGCACTGGCGGCGCAACGAGCTGGAACATTCGCAGGCGCTGGGCACCCGCGACCAGCACCTGACCGTGGCCCTGTGGGGGTCCGGCGAGCAGCTGTGGGACTACGACCTGCGCAACCGCCGCCTGCATCTGCTTCATGCCGAGGATGGCGACGGTTCGCTGCTGATGGTCGGCAGCCACAGTCCGCTGCCGCTGGTCCATCCGCACGACCGCCTGCTGCTGCGCCGCCGCCTGCGCGCGCACCTGCGCGGCCACGAGCCGCTGTTCGTCTCCGAGCACCGCGTGGACGTGGATGGCGACGGCAGCTGGACCTGGATGCGGGTCCGCGGCCGCACCGTCGAGCGCGACGCCGGCGGCCGCCCGCTGCGCCTGGCCGGCACCGCCCGCGACACCACCGCCAGCCGCCACGCCGACGCCGAGCGCCGCATCGCCGGCGAAGTGCTGCGCAACATGAGCGAGGCGGTGGCCATCCTCGACCGCGATCTCAACTTCCTCGCGGTCAACCCGGCCTTCTCCCAGATCACCGGCTACACCGACGTCGAAGCGCTCGGACGGCCATTCTCGATGCTCGACAGCGACCGCTACGGCGGCCAGCAGGGCGCGCTGCGCGAAGGTCTGGGCCAGCTCGGGCACTGGCAGGGCAACCTGTGGATGGCGCGCCGCGACGGCCACGAGATCCTGTGCCGGGTCCGCCGCAACGGGGTCCAGGACGGCGGAGGCGACACCAGCTTCCACGTGGTGGTGCTCAGCGACATCACCGAACAGAAGCGCGCCGAGCAGGAACTGCGCTACCTGGCCAACTACGACACGCTGACCAGCCTGCCCAACCGCTCGCTGCTGTCCGAACGCCTGGCGCGTGCCATCGTCCGCGCACGCCGCGAGGGCGGCTGGGTGGCGGTGCTGTTCCTGGACCTGGACCGCTTCAAGGACATCAACGACTCGCTCGGCCATGCCGCCGGCGACCGGGTCCTGCGCGCGGCCGCCGAGCGCGTGCAGCACGCGGTGGGCCCGCAGCACACCGTCGCCCGCATCGGCGGCGACGAGTTCACCGTGGTCCTGGAAGCCCTGCCCTCGCCCGGCGAGGCCGAGTACGCGGCCCAGCGCGTGCTGGATGCCTTCGCCGATCCGCTGCTGCTGGGCGACCACAACGAGATCACGATCTCGCCGTCGATCGGCATCAGCCTGTTCCCCGACCACGCCCAGGTTCCCAGCGAGCTGCTCAAGCACGCCGACACCGCCATGTACCAGGCCAAGGCCGCCGGGCGCCGCACCTGGCAGCTGTACTCGGCCGACATGGACGAGGCGACCCGCCGCCGCGCGACCCTCTCCGGCCTGCTGCGGCGCGTGCTGGAGCGCGACGAACTGCGCGTGGTCTACCAGCCGCGCTGGTCGATCGGCGAGCGCCGGGTGATCGGCGCCGAGGCGCTGCTGCGCTGGTACAACCCCGAGTTCGGCGTGATCCCGCCGGACCAGTTCATCCCGCTGGCCGAGGACACCGGCCTGATCCTGGAGATCGGCGAGTGGGTGCTGCAGGAAGCCTGCGCCACCCTGCGCCAGTGGGGCGAGGCCGGCATGGACGGCCTGTGCATGTCGGTCAACGTCTCGGCGATCCAGCTGCTGCGGGGCGACCTGCCCGGCACGGTCGCGCGGATCCTGGCCGAGACCGGCATCGACCCGGGCCGGCTGGAGCTGGAGCTGACCGAGAGCACCATCATGGGCAACGTCGCCCGCAGCGCGGCGGTGCTCAATGCCTGCCGCGCACTCGGCGTCGGCGTGGCGGTGGACGACTTCGGCACCGGCTACTCCTCGCTGGCCTATCTCAAGCGCCTGCCGCTGACCACGCTGAAGATCGACCAGGAGTTCATCGGCGACCTGACCCGCGACCCGGACGACGAGGCCATCACCAGCACCGTCATCGCGATGGGCCATTCGCTGGGCCTGACCGTGGTCGCCGAGGGCGTGGAGACCTTCGCCCAGAGCGACTTCCTGGAAGCGCATGGCTGCGACCAGATCCAGGGCCACTACATCGCCGCGGCGATGGACCGCGAGACCACCCTGCGCTTCCTGCGCGAGCGCGACGGACTGGTCGCCTGAGCGCCGCCGCCGGGCCCGGGCCCGGCGCTTGACCGCATGCCGCGGCCCTGCCTATCGTGGCCGCACCCATGGACCCCTCGACCGACGCCACCGCCCAGCTCCGTGCCCTGGCCGCGCGCATCGAGGCGCTGGCCGACCGCTGCCAGCGTCTGGGCGACGAGAACCGCAGCCTGCGCCAGCAGCAGGAACAGCTGATCGGCGAACGCGCCCAGCTGCTGACCAAGAACGAGCAGGCGCGCTCGCGGGTCGAGGCGATGATCGCCCGCCTGAAGTCGCTGGAGCAGCACACATGAGCACCGCCAGCGAACCGGTCAGCGTCCGCATCCTGGACCGCGAGTACACCGTCGGCGTCAGCGCCGACGAACGCGACGGCCTGCTCTCTGCCGCGCGCCTGCTGGAAACGCGCATGCGCGAGATCCGCGGCAGCAACCGCATGGTCGCGCTGGACCGGCTCGCGGTGCTCGCCGCGCTCAACCTGGCCCATGAGCTGCAGCAGCTCAGGACCGAGCGCGACGCGCAGGAACGCGAACTCACCCGCACGCTGGACGCGCTGCATCGTCGCCTCGACGGCGTGCTGGGGCCCAGCGGCGGCTGAATGCGCCGTTCGATAGACGCGGCCTTTGCGAGACTGAATCGCGCATTGCCGATTTCTCTCGCTGCACCGACGAACGGACTAGGCAGCCCCGCGCACGGCGCTATAATCCACCTGCGTTCTCTGCCGTGTTCGACAGCTGGCAAAACATTCGCCTTGTCCCTTAAGAACGACACCGGGGATGCGACGACACCGGGTGTGCAAGTCCGCCACGTAGCGGAAAGCCCGATGGGGTCCCAGCGTTCCCACTTGAACCTCGGGTTCAAGGTCGTTTCGCCGCATCGGCAATGGCGGAGAATGCCTAGATTCGCGATGACGCCTTCCTGCCTGCGCAGGAGGGCGTTTTTGTTTGTGCCCGCCGGCTGACCGCGCGCCGACCGGCATGGGGCATCGAGCGCGATGCCGCGGCGCATGCGTTGCGCCACCCGCGTCGATCGCGGCGCGGGTGGACGACGCCTCCCGGCCCGGACCGCCGGTCCACTTGTGCGCGGCTTTCCTTCATCATGCGCGCACCCACGCACCACCGGACATCCGATGACCCAGGACCGTGACGCGCTGCGCCGCGCACTGCGCGAGCGTCGCCGCGCCCTGCCCGCCAAGGCGCGCATCGCCGCCGCCGAGGCCCTCGCCGACCGCATCCTCGCCCTGCCGTTCCTGCCCGCAAGCGGCTACCTCGCCGGCTACTGGGCGCTGGATGGCGAGATCGGCCTGCACGTACTGCAGATGCGGCTGCCGGCCGGCCTGAGCTGGTGCCTGCCGGTGCTGCACGACGATGGCGTGCTGCGCTTCGCACCATGGCGCGCCGGCGATGCGCTGGTCAGCAACCGCTACGGCATCCCCGAACCGGACGTGCACCCCGACTCGGCGCTGGACGCGCATGAGATGGCGCTGGCGGTGATGCCGCTGGTGGGCTTCGACGCGGCCGGCCAGCGGCTGGGCATGGGAGGCGGCTGGTATGATCGCAGCTTCGCGTTCCGCCGCGAGCAGGCCGCGCCGACGTGGCTGGTCGGCGCCGGATTCGCGGTGCAGGAAGTGCCCGCGCTGGACACCGCCGACTGGGACATCACCCCCGACGCGATCTGCACCGAACACGCCACGTACCTCCGCGAGACCCGCACCGCATGACCGCCCGCAAGCGCTACTGGTTGATGAAGTCCGAACCGGACGCCTTCTCCATCGACGACCTGCAGCGGGTCGGTACCGAGCCCTGGAACGGCGTGCGCAACTACCAGGCGCGCAACTTCATGCGCGACGGCATGAAGATCGGCGACGGCGTGCTGTTCTACCACTCCAACGCCAAGGTACCGGGCGTGGTCGGCGTGGCCAGCGTCGCCAGCCATGCCTACCCGGACGAGACCCAGTTCGATCCGAAGTCGCCCTACCACGACCCCAAGGCCACGCGCGAAACGCCGCGCTGGTTCCTGGTCGACGTGAAGTTCGAGCGCAAGCTCACGCGTGTCATCGCACTGGACGAAATCAAGCAGCACACCGACGCGCTCGGCGAAGGCTTCCCGCTGACCTCGCGCGGCAGCCGCCTGTCGGTGTTCCCGGTGACCGCCGCGCAGTGGAAGCTGCTGCTGGCGCTGGAGTAAGCACGGCCGCACCTGCCTCATCCCATCGCTGCAGCGCGCATTCCGGCAGCGGATCCCGCACACGCCTTCCTTCCTCCCTGATCGACACCCCACCATGTCCGAAGCAAAGCGCCTGGCCGGCGAAAAGGCCATCGATTACGTCCAGGACGGCATGATCGTCGGCGTCGGCACCGGCTCCACCGTGGCCTTCTTCATCGATGCGCTGGGCCGCATCCGCGATCGCATCGCCGGCGCGGTGTCCAGTTCCGAGCAGAGCACCGCGCGGCTGAAGGCGCTGGGCATCGAGGTGCTGGACGCCAACGCCGCCGGCCCGCTGAAGCTGTACGTCGACGGCGCCGACGAGTGCGACGCCAACAAGTGCCTGATCAAGGGCGGCGGCGCCGCGCTGACCCGCGAGAAGATCATCGCCGAGGCCAGCGAGACCTTCGTCTGCATCGTCGACCCCGCCAAGCAGGTGCCGGTACTCGGCCGCTTCCCGCTGCCGGTGGAAGTGATCCCGATGGCGCGCAGCCTGGTCGCCCGCCGCATCCTCGAACTCACCGGCGGCCAGCCGGTGTGGCGCGACGGCACCGTCACCGACAACGGCAACTGGATCCTGGACATCCACAACCTGTCGATCACCGACCCGGTGGCAATGGAAACCGCGCTCAACCAGATCCCGGGCGTGGTCAGCGTCGGCCTGTTCGCCCGCCGCCGCGCCGACATCGTCATCGTCGGCGGCGAGCCGCCGGTGGTGCTGTAAGCGCCGCCTGATCACCGCTCGAAAACTCGCAACACATCGGCCACGGTCAAGGCGGGCGCGTTGCTGTTCGCGCCTGGCAGGGGCTGCACGACGCCCGGGCTCGCGCCGCCGGTGGCGTCGATCGTGCGAGCCGACGGCCACCGGCACCGGTATAGCGTGGTCGACCGCGGTACCTACAGTGGTGCGCGCGTGTACTGGAGCGACCACAAGGGCGCAAGACGGAAATCGGTGCTGGTCCGTGCAGCCGGCAACGTGAAGACCCTGAGCGAGACCCACGACAGCGCAAAAACCGCGCGCGAGCCCGCCGACGCGCAATGGAAGCGGCTGTAGCGCGGCGAAGCGACGCTTCACTGCACTAAACGCTGGCGCTGGGCCGCCCCCTTCTCACCCCGAGAAGCGCGTGAGCGTCAGCGGGTTCAAACCAGAGATCGACACGCAGCAATGGCTGATCGACAACGCCACGCACCATTTGCGGGGCAGCAGCGGCTTTATCACCGAACTGGAAATGGAAACCGCAGCTCGCACATCAATGAGCTGCGGCCAGCTTAGAGACAGGGATGTTGTCTATCTCCGTCAGCTGCGACCACGGCATCAGGAAACCCTTAGTGCCCCCACGACCACCCCTAAGCGGCTTCTATTGCCCACGGAATACGAAAGCGCGACTTGACGCCATGCATATCTGGCGGACTCAGCAAGTCAGAGAAGAACACCTTCTCCCTGCCGATGCGGGTGTGCTCCCTCGCGCTGTAATGCAAACGCATGTCCTGCTCGCGAAAGCCCGAATAGATCTCACTGATCAGCGGATGGGCGTCGTAGGAAACAACCCAGGGGCACTCAAGCTTTGCCACCGCTGCAGCAAGCTCGCGGTGGTCCTTCTCCTCGTACGCATTCAGGTACAGCCTCGGCCCCTTCTCCACGTAAGGGGGATCAAGGTAAATCAGCGTCCTCTGATCAAATGACGCCGAGTACTGATTCAGCAACTCGCGGGTATCTAGCTGGGTTACGGTGATGCGGCTCTTCCAATCGCCGATCGTACGCACGCGCTCAAGAAGATCGGTCTTGTTGAAGCGAGCGTCCATCCGCCAAACTCCGTCCTGCCTTTGCCCGCCAATCACACCTGCATTCAAGATGCCCGAACGGTTCGTGCGGTTTAGAAAGAACGTTGAAAATCCCAGCCGCAGGAGATCCGCCTGCTCTGCCTGCCGGTAGGTCTCCCGACATGCGTACCAGACATCCATCGTCACAGGCGATGCATCGATCAGCGTACACAGCTCATCGTTTCGATGAACAGCGCTGTGCCAGAACGCGAAGACTGCCCGGTCCAAATCATTCAGATGGATCTCATCGACGACGTACCCTTCGAGCAGCTCAATCGCGAGCGCCGCCCCACCGCAAAATGGCTCCACGTATCGGCAGTCATTGAGATTATTCTGCTGTATCAACCGCAAGAAATACTTGAAAAGTCGGGCTTTTCCACCCGGGTACCGTAAAGGACTGATCTTCGCCATGGGCTAATCACCGCTCGATGTGTTGGAGATGCTGCCAGCAGTCAACGCTGTTGGCCAGCAGCATGCTTCTTCGAAGTGATCCTGTCCCAAGCCAGCTTGAGAGCGGGACCCACCGTACCCCAAGTAGCGCGGACGTGCCCCTCATCAATGATCATCCTTGGGTTGTGAGCCACCTCGCTCAGGCCATCGTATGCACCGGCCGACCTCAACAGTGCCCCTCCAAGATCTTTACGATCGTTGGGCTCCACCTTCATGCGTGCGTGCGCGATCAGATCCTGACCGAGCGCTTGAATCACCGTTGTTTTATTTGATCCAGATACCAATGAAAAAACCTGCACGTACTCAAGCGCAGTTATCTCAAGGAGAGATCTGATCAAATGAGAGCAGGCATATGGTGCGTCACCAACCCTGATCTTTCCCTTCGAAGAAAGCTCTGCGATCAAGGCATCACACTTTGGGTGGCCCGTCCTGAAGGCATCGCCCTGTTTGATCAGATATGGGCTGGTACGGGTCCGGGGCGGTGCCGCGGGGCGAGGCTCAGCGGGGCCTCTCTCTTCCGCAGGGCGCGCCTGGGGCGAATCACCCGCACCGGGCGAAGCCTCGGGTTGCGCCTCGACCTCAGGGCCCGGATGATTGCTGGCTACCAGTCCTTCACCCTTCTGCTCGCCCGGCACCCCACCCCTGACTGCGTCGCCCGGTGGAGCAACTGGCACCTGGAGTTTGGCCTTTATCGCACTCAGGTAGTCGCGAATCTTTTCGGTGTTCTCGATCTTCTTTCGAGACGTAATGGCTCCGGTTGCAACCTCGTTCGCAACCTCTGCAGCCGCCCTTAGAGCGAGGTTACTGGAGTTGCCGAGATTCATGCCGGAGTGCCTAATGGAAGCTCCCATTAAATCGGTGAATGCTTCGGTCTCCACCACACGTTCGAAATTCGTTATTACATAATCACCGCGACTGATCTGGAGCATCGTCTCTTGATTGAGCAGACCTGAATCCATCAGCTCCATGAGAAGCTGATAGGCGCCAGAGTTCGAAAATCGCCGTTCTTGGAAAGCCTCCCAAGCACTACGCCCGGCTCCTTCCAGCTCACCACTGTGCTTCCTGTGAATGATCTCCTTGGCACTCTTTCTGTCCGGGTAGGCGATTACGTCAAGAGTAATTGGCAAGAAACCAGGAGAAAGCGACTCCTGCAATTTTGCAAGGCGCTTTCGCACTGCCACTGATATACCTAGGTCATCGCGTGCAGCAATATTCGGCATCGTCAGCAAACGCAATGCCGACAGACGGCGATTCCCATCGAGCACTATGTAACGATCGGACGAATTGACATTTGGCATCACGATGAGTCGCTCGCTTTCGTCGAACCCTTCCTCGGCAATGCTCTTCGCAAGATTGAGGAGTTTTCGCCCAACGTCATCACCCGAGCTTTCTGCCTCAATTACCCGCCCCAACGCCTCCGCCTGTGAACTCGCAGGGTTGATGCGTGGGTTGCTCACATCCAAGTCGAGATCTTTGACAGCAACCGCCTTCTTTTCCATGTCCCCCTCCTGTTGGTCTTGGTCCTTCAACGACGCCCGATCATCAAGCTGCCCAGCAGACTGCGATCGCAACACTTGCATCATCCAACGCACCCAATCCATCGACGGGCAGCGTCAGAAGTGCCTGCCAGCCGGTGATCACGACCAGCGAGGTAGTGATAGATTGCCGTCGCCGCCTGCGGGCTTCGCGAGCGCGCAGCACGACAGCGGCCTCAACGTCACCGCGTTCCCCCGTCTGCACGGCTTGAGCCGCGATGCCGTCGCCGATGTCCTGCGCAGTGCCGGCAAGGTCCACTACGGTGCGTCCCATCGCGCCGCAGC
>Ga0075364_10001854_pt1 | contig 11732 bp, 11 predicted proteins | sample EndMetdeltDD1764_FD_71517 | JGI IMG/M metagenome (GOLD analysis project Ga0075364, IMG submission 71517) | Populus endosphere microbial communities from Tennessee, USA - Endosphere MetaG P. deltoides DD176-4 | ecosystem: Host-associated > Plants > Roots > Endosphere | place: USA: Tennessee... | reverse complement strand
CTTTGTGGCTGGCATGGCGCACACGCGGCTGGGTGCGAGGGGCGAGTCTGGGGGTGGCGGTCGTCAGTCTGGTTTTCTTCATCTGGTTTTTCTCGGGGTTGCTCGCCGCACTGGAAAGCGCCTGACGCTGGCGGGCGCATCGGTCAGGTCTTTGGATCAGGCGTGCCACTTGCGCCTGTTCCTGCATCAGAATGGAGAGCATCAATGAACGAACCTAAAGTCCGCAATCAGTACAGCATGCAAAACCCGCTTACGCAGTATCCCCAGCCCCCCTTTCCCCAGCAACCCCAAAAAGCACCGGGCCTCGATTCCAGGATGTCGCCCTCGCCGGATCATGGCGAAACCAGTTACCAGGGATTCGGGCGACTGGCGGGGCGCCGGGCGCTGATTACGGGGGCAGACTCCGGAATCGGACGTGCGGTGGCGATCGCGTATGCACGAGAGGGTGCAGACATCGCACTGAACTATCTTCCGGAGGAAGAGAAAGATGCGCGTGAAGTCATTGCGCTGATAGAGGCGGCTGGCCAACGAGCCTTCGCGTTTCCAGGCGATTTGAAGGATGAAGCCTTTTGCCTCGGTCTGGTCAAGAATGCGCACGCGGCACTGGGCGGGCTGGATATTCTGGTGCCGGTGGCGGGCAAGCAAGTTCATGTGCCGGACATTGCGAACCTGACGACAGCGCAGTTCGATGCCACCTTCAAAACCAACGTCTACGCCATGTTCTGGCTCTGCAAAGCGGCGCTACCTTTGATGCCGGCCGGTGCCACCATCGTGAACACGACATCGATACAGTCCTACCAGCCTTCGGAAGGACTGCTGGATTACGCCAGTACGAAGGCGGCGATTACCGCGTTTACCAAAGGGCTTGCGAAGCAGGTCATCAAGCAGGGCATTCGTGTGAACGCTGTGGCACCCGGCCCGATCTGGACGGTGCTGCAACCCAGTGGTGGTCAGCCGCAGGAACTGGTGGCACATTTCGGCGAAGGGGTGCCCATGAAGCGTCCCGGGCAACCCGCCGAGCTGGCGCCGGTCTACGTGCTGCTGGCGTCTCAGGAATCCAGCTTCATCACCGGCGAAATCTATGGTGTGACGGGGGGCAATCCTTTGCCCTAGCGCGGACCCGGCCCGGGCAAGGCGGCAAGCGTGTCGTGCACGCCTCACGTTGTGCGACACGACTCAAACCTATGTAAGGTCTCAAACACGAGATATCGTATTCAGTTCGCGGCAGCAGGGACTTCAAATTCGAATGTTGCACCGCGCGAGGCCGTGTCCAGCAGACGGATATCGGTGTGATGCAGCTGCAGCATTCGTTTGACGATCAATAGTCCCAAACCGCCTCGATCACCCGCAGAGGGGGCCAGGCTCGAGGGCCGTTTGAAGAGGTGCTGCCGCTGGTCCGGCGAGATGCCTGGCCCGGTATCGCTCACCACGACCCGGATGCCGTGTTCGCCTCGTTCCAATGCGATATCGACATTGCCCTGCGTGGGCGTATGGCGCAGCGCATTGTCCAGCAGATTAGTCAGCACACGTTCGATCATGCCCAGATCTGCATGCGCCATGGGTAAATCACGTGACATGCCAGTCGTCAGTCGTATGCCCTTTGCCTCGGCCGAGAGTTCAAATTTTTGCATCACGTCCTGTACGAGATCGGATAGCGAAAAATCCTCCGATTCTGGCTGTACGATGCCGGATTCCAGCCGGGCTAGTTCAAAGAGCGTTTGTGCCAGTTTGCCCACTTTGCGGCTTTGCGCCAGGGCGATGTCAAGGTACCGGCGACGCTCAGACTCAGTCAACGTTTCAGACTTCAGCAGCAGCGTCTCGAGATATCCATGCAAGGATGTGAGTGGCGTGCGCAAGTCGTGCGAAATGTTCGCGATGATTTCACGGCGCTCCTGATCGGCCCGTGTTAACGCTTGCCATTGCTCGCTGATGCGCTGCGCCATGTGGTCGTAGGTTTGGCGCAGCACCAAGATTTCGTCGCCTTCGTCAGGCTGAGCTGGCGGGCGAGTCTGCCTGGGCAATGCCAACGGCGCGGCGCCAGCATCGAACGCACGCACGGTTGCGGTCAGACTTCGTAATGGCTTGGTGATCAGGCGAAACGCAATCAGGCCAGCCACCAGACCCAGCAGCGCGATGAGTGCCATGGCGCCGAGCGTGACGTGCACGGCCGAATTGGCGGACAGGCGCGAGGCGACCATGTCATGAGTCTCGCCCAACAAAACAACGTATACATAACCGGCTTCTTTACCGTCCTGGAACAGGGGTGCTGCGCTAAACACCTTGCGCGCGGTACGGCTGCGGGGGTCATCGCCGGTGATCGGCAGGGCTTGCCCGGCAATAAGCGCCTTGACGGGAGCGAGATCGACCTGAGTGCGTTTGACGCTTCCGGCGGGTGCAGCATGACCGACGATGCGTCCCGAGGCATCCAGCAGATAGACCTCTACGCTGGGATTCACGGTCATCAGTTTGTCGAACAGCTCGCGCAATGCATTGGGGTTCCAGCCATCTCTGGTCATCAGTTCCGTGCTTTGCGCGATGTGCGCAGCCAGTCCGATGGAGACGCGCTGCACTGTTTCCTGCTCGTGCTCCATCGAAGCACGCATCTGCAGCCACATGGACGCGCCGCTGCATGCCAACAGCAGCAGCGCAAAGACGGCGGAAAGACGTTGGCTGAGCGTCAGGCGTTTCACGCTGGTGTGCCCCCAGGAGAAGGCGCGGCGGCAAATCGATAGCCGCGGCCCCACACCGTCAATATGCGTACCGGGTTGGCGGGGTCGTGTTCCACTTTGGTGCGCAATCGATTGATGTGGGTATTGACGGTATGTTCGTAGCCATCGTGCTGATAGCCCCACACGTGATTAAGCAGCTCCATCCGCGAGAACACCTTGCCTGGATGCCGAGCAAAAAACATCAGCAGATCGAATTCCCGTGGCGTGAGCTCTATGGCGCGGCCTTCCACCGATGCCTCGCGTGCCAGAGGATCGATCACCAGACCGTGCATCTCCAGTCGACCCGCATCGATCTGCATGTCACGCGCAAGCGCATCGGTACGGCGAATGAGCGCACGCACCCGGGCTACAAGCTCGAGCACCGAGAAAGGTTTGGCGAGGTAATCATCAGCGCCCAGTTCGAGTCCCAGAATGCGGTGCACTTCGCTGGCACGTGCGCTGATGATGATGATCGGGGTGTAACGCGTCATGGCCCGGGTTTGTCTGCACAGCTCCAGGCCGTCGATGCCTGGCAGCATCAGGTCAAGCACCAGCGCATGCCAGCCGCCTTCCTGCAGCATGCGCAGGCCGAGGCCTCCATCCGCGGCGTGCTCGACCACATAACCCTCGTCGCGCAAATGAAGGCGCAGCAAGTCTGCAATGTGCATATCGTCCTCGACGATAAGAACGCGTTTCTGCGAATCCATGACCTTTTTCGTTCTAGGGAGCGTGCGGTCATTGTCGCCTTTTTCGGGGACGGCAAATATCACATTTATTTTAAGTTTGCGTGAGGACTTGGCGATCCCGAAAGACCAACAATGCACCCAACGTCATCCACCCGGAGCAGAACATGCCGGTTTCGCTTAATCCAGCAGGTCGCAGTCAGCCAGTATCGGGCCAAACCAGGCGTACGGTGCAGCCGGGCTGGGTCAGGGCATGGCACTGGATCAATGTGCTGGCGGTGTGGGTCATGGTGTCCAGTGGCTGGCGTATTTACAACGCCTCGCCCCTCTTTGACTTCAGGTTCGACGATGTGCTGACGTTGGGGGGATGGTTGGGAGGTGCGCTGCAATGGCATTTTGCCGGCATGTGGCTGCTGTTCGTCAACAGTCTTTTTTACCTGGTTGCCAATGTCGCGACGGGTCGTCTGCGCACCAGATTCTTTCCGATCACGGTGTCGGCCCTGGTCAAGGATGCGTCAGCCGCCTTCCATGGGCGCCTGACGCACGCCGACTCTCGCCACTACAACAGTATTCAGAAGGTCGCCTATTTGTTTGCGATTCTGGATATCGCGGTATTGATCGCATCAGGCCTGGCCTTGTGGAAGCCCGTGCAGCTTGCGCTGCTCAGCACGTTGTTCGGCGGCTATGAGTTCACCCGTTTGGTGCACTTCTTCTCGATGGCCGCGTTGTTAGTGTTTGTGGTGGTGCACGTGCTGATGGTGATTGTCGTACCACGCACGTTGTTGACGATGATTCGAGGAAGGTGAGCTGCAATGAGAAAAAACGAACGTCACTCGCCTATGCAGTCGCACGCTGAGGACATCGTGCGCGATGCCAAGAAAGTGCTGTTGCCTCGCGTGCAGGACGGGAGCCGGCGTGCTTTTCTGTCGCGTACGCTCAGCTTAGGGGGCGTCGCGTTGCTTAGTGGATGCAATATTTCCGACAACGCCAGCGTCGAGACAGCACTCACAAAAATATCAAGGTTCAACGACGCCGTTCAGGGTTGGATATTCGACCCACAGCAACTGGCGCCGACTTATCCCGCCTCCATGATCACGCGCCCTTTCCCATTCAATGCCTACTACGGCCGCGACGAGATTCGGCAGATCGATGGGTCCAGCTACCGGCTCGAAGTCGGTGGCCTGGTCATGGACAAGCGTGAGTGGCGTCTGCCGGATTTGGTGAGCATGCCGCAGATCGAGCAGATCACCCGCCATATTTGCGTCGAGGGATGGAGTGCGATCGGCAGGTGGGGGGGCGTGCGATTCTCGGATTTCCTCAAGCTTGTCGGTGCAGATACCTCTGCCAAATACGTCGGCTTCAAATGCGCCGACGATTATTACACCAGCATCGATATGTTGACCGCGCTTCATCCGCAGACGCTGCTGGCACTGACCTACGACGGGGCGATCTTGCCACCTGAGTACGGCTATCCGATGAAGCTGCGCATGCCGACCAAGCTTGGCTACAAGAATCCCAAGCATATTCAGGCCATATTTGTGACGAACGTCTATCCAGGCGGGTATTGGGAAGACCAGGGATACAACTGGTTCGGGGGAAGCTAGACAGCACCGTGTATTTTCACTTTCTTAAGGTATCTATCATGAAAAAACTGACTACTGTAGTGCTCTCGTTGTGCATGGCTGCTGCTGCCGGCACGGTTTATGCCGCGGACACCATGAGCCGGGATGGGATGGCGAAGGATTCGATGTCCAAAGATGGCATGGGCAAGGGATCGATGTCTAACGACTCGATGGGCAAAGGCTCTATGGCCAAGGGTGACATGAGTAAGGACACCATGTCCAAGGACAACATGGGCAAGGGTTCGATGAGTAAAGATTCGATGTCGGGGAACGGCATGGGCAAGGACTCCATGAGCAAAGATTCGATGTCCAGGGATAGCATGGGCAAAGGGTCCATGAGCAAAGATTCGATGTCCAAGGGCGGCATGACCAAGTAGAGGGAAACCATGAATACCAACCGAAGGCAATTGTTGGCGCTGGGGGGTGTGGGGCTCCTGAGTTGGGGCGGCCTGGTCTGGCGTGGCCATGGCGCAGTGCAGGCGCGTGAAACCGCTCATTCAAAGGCCCCGTTTGCGGTGACGCATTCGGAGCAGGAGTGGCGGCGATTGCTCACGCCCGCGCAATATGACGTGCTGCGTGAGGAGGGTACGGAAAGGCCATACTCCAGTCCGTTGAACGACGAACACCGCGCAGGCATTTTTGCCTGCGCCGGCTGCAAACAGGATCTGTTTTCGTCAAAGACGAAATTCGAAAGTGGAACAGGATGGCCCAGTTTCTGGCAGCCGCTACCCAACGCGATCAGAACGAAGTCCGATTCCACCTTTGGTATGGTGCGCACCGCAGTCGAATGTGATCGTTGTGGTGGTCACCTGGGCCACGTGTTCGACGATGGCCCCAAACCCACGGGATTACGTTATTGCATGAACGGCGTGGCGATGACCTTTCGCACACAAACCGGTTAACCCTGGCACCCTGAACCGGTTAATGCCTTAAACCCCTGATCCGCAAGGAAACTATCATGTCGGCAACAACAAAAGCAGATGGCAAACGGAACTGGCCCCGTCTGGGCGCGGCAGCGGCATTGGCTGCAGCGCTCGCAGGCGTGTGGCAAATGAGCGCGGCGAGCGAAGCGGTCTACAAGATCGAGGCGCCCCGGCTGGATGAATCCAGGAGCGGCAAGCAGCTTGAGCGCGCCGTTCTCGCAGGCGGGTGTTTCTGGGGCGTGCAGGCGGTCTATCAGCACGTCAACGGCGTCAGCAATGCGCTCTCGGGCTACGCGGGCGGCGCGCAAAATACGGCGCGATATGACGCGGTGGGTTCCGGGCGTACCGGCCACGCCGAGGCGGTCGAAATCACCTACGACCCGACCAAGGTGAGCTATGGCCAACTCCTGCAGATTTACTTCTCGGTGGCGCATGATCCGACGGAGCTGAATCGGCAGGGGCCGGATACGGGCACACAGTACCGATCCACCATCTTCCCCACTACACCCGAGCAGCACAAGGTGGCCGAGGCCTACATTGCGCAATTGAATGCATCGGGTGTCTACCCCAAAGCGCTGGCGACCACGATCGAGGATGGCAAGCCCTTCTATTCTGCGGAGGGTTATCACCAGAATTATCTGGTCAACAACCCCTATCAACCTTATATCGTGATCAACGATAAGCCCAAGGTCGAGAACCTGGCGCGTACCTTTCCCCAGACGTATCGTGCCGACCCGGTATTGGTCGCTACGCAATAGCAATGGCCGCTGTGGAGTGCCAGATCTCGTCGTGATCGGGTGCCAACCCGAACGTGTGGCAGGCAAACCTTGCAGACCAGACCGATCGGTTCATCATTTGCCTGAGCGAACCGATCGGCACGCCGTGCCTACTTCTTTTTCTTCTTGAATTCCGCGAACATCTGATCGGCGAGCCCTTTCAGGGCGCGACTGATGTTGGCATATTCATACTCGTTCAGGTTCGCCAGCGACGCACGGCCAGCCGGTTGCTTGGTGCCGAAGCCACGGCCCGGCAGCAGCACAATGCCGGTCTCCTCGGCAATCCGGAACAGCAGATCGCCCGCGCTCGATTTGGCCTTGACCCACACGGCGAACTCGTCCCCATAGAGCTTGCGCGCAATATCTTCCAGATCGAGCAAGGTGTAGTAGTCGACTGCGTTCTTGTTTTCGATGGGTTCCAGACCCAGTTCGCGATAGAGCGCCGCTTCGCGCCGCCGGATCAGTTTTTTCAGTTCCGCCTTGTAGCCGTCGTTCTCGTCCATCAATGCGAAGAGGGAGAACAGCACCATTTGCACCTGTTGCGGGGTGGACAGGCCAGCGGTATGGTTCAGCGCCACCGTGCGACTATCGGCCACCAGCCGATCGATGAACGAGAGCTTGCTCACATCCGGCAGCAGTGATCCATAACGCTTGTCCAGGGCTTTTTTGGTGTCTTTGGGCAGGGCCGCCAGTGCATCGTCGAACACATTGTTCTTGTGCGTGGCGATCACGCCCAGGCGCCAGCCGGTTGCCCCGAAGTATTTGGAAAACGCGTACACCAGCATGGTGTTCTGCGGGCAGATGGCAAACAGCGAGCGGAAGTCATCGGCGAATGTGCCGTACACATCATCAGTCAGGATATACAGGTCAGGGCGATGGTCGCGCACGATCTGAGCCACCTTTTCCAGGCTGCGATCGTCCATCTTCACGGAAGGGGGATTACTCGGGTTCACGCAGAAGAAGATCTTGATCGCCGGGTCTTTGAGTTTCTCCAGTTCTGCGTCCGGGTACTGCCAACCGAGTTTCGGATCGGCGTCGATATACACCGACTCCAGGCCATACTCGTCCAGTTCGGGGATTTCGATGTAAGGCGTGAAGACCGGCATGCCGATCGCCACCTTGTCGCCACGCTTGAGCAGGCCGTTCTGCTTGAGTGAATTGAAAATGTAGGTCATGGCGGCCGTACCGCCTTCCACTGCAAACAGATCCACGCTCTTGGGGGGCAGGAAACCACCGATCATTTCCTTGACGATGTACTGCCGCACAATCTGCTCACTGACGTTCAGCATCCGGGGCGGGACAGGGTAATTCGTGCCCAAGACGCCTTCGACCATTTCGTGCAGGAATGCGGAGGCCGACAGACCGATCTGATCGCGGATATAGCTCAGGCTGCGCGCCAGGAAGGCCACGCCCGGCTTGTCGCGGTTCTCGGCGGTAAATCGCTCGAATCGCGCTTCGATGCCATCGATGTGCGGCAGGCCACCCACGCCGTGCGGCATATAGGAGTAAGAGAGTTCGGCCTCGGTGGTGGCAAACAGGCCCAGCTGGAAGAACGCGCGGCGGGGCAGGGTGGCCAGAAAATTGGGGTTGCCTCGTCCCGCATTGAGCATCAGGCGGTTTTCTTTGCCCGATGCCAGTTTGATCAATTCATCCTTGAGTTCGAATGGGCTGAGTTTTGCGTATTTGGAATAGTCAACGGCCATTGAAATGTGTCTCCAGCGTGGTTAAACGAATGCAACAACGAGCGGGCCCAGTAGCGTCAAGAACACGTTTGCCAGCGCATACGTGATCGCAAACGGGGTGGTGGGAATTGAGTTGCCTGCCTTGTCCAGAATTTCGCCAAAAGCCGGGTTCGCGCTGCGCGAGCCCGACAGGGCGCCAGATTGCAAGCCGACGACCGCCACGAAACCTGCCAGGCCCAAATCACGCAACAGGGCGGATGCTGCCGTGGGCATGTTGCCCTGCGCCATGTTGCGGCTGCGATACCAGCCGAAGGCAAGCCCCGACAGCAATGCGCCACCACCGCTACCGAGCGTGAGCGGAATCGAACCCAGGCGGACCACGATCAGCCCAAGCAGCAGCCCGGCCACCAGACCAATGCCATGGAATATGAAATCGGTTTTGTCGCTGGGCACGAGCACGATGCCTGCGGTTTTTGCGGCGCGTGCCACGTCGTCACCCGTGCCGTACAAGGTCACGATATCGCCGGCTTCGATAATCGTGTCGGCTTTCAGGGGCATCGGCTTGCCGCCTCGTTTCAGCTCGGTCACGAATATGCCGTGCGTAAGGGACGCATTGGCCGTGGAACGAATGTCACTCACGGTGCGCCCCACGAATTCCGGGTTCGAGACCGCCACGTCGCGGGTGACGACGATCAGGTCCATGCCCGTGGATGACTGCAGTTCTGGTCCGATGGCGCTGGCGATATTGACCACGCCCGATCGCCGCCCCACGATCAGAACAATGTCCCCGGCCAGCAGCACGAGTGACTCATCGGCCGCCAGCAGGGCCCCGTCGCGCTTGACCCTTTCAATGCTGATGGCGGCGCCATCGTTGGCACGTGCCTGGGCCTCGATGTCGGCAATGGTCTTGCCCGCCAGCTGTTCGACCCGAAAAAAGCGCCCCACCAGGTCCGGCATGGCGGGCTGTTCGCCCGGGCCAAACACCTGCAGGCCTGCGAGCAGTTCGGCCTCGGCTTTGATCGCGTCATCGCGGATGCTGCGCTTCATGAACCAGGGCAGGACATTGACGCACATGATGATGGCGCCGAACGACCCGAAAATGTAGGTCACCGCATAGCCCACCGCGACATTTCCCTGCAGCAGCTGGGTCTGCGCCGGATCCAGCCCCAGTTTGCCGATGGCCGCGCCCGCCGTGCCGATAATGGCGGATTGCGTCAGCGCCCCTGCGGCCACGCCTGCCGCCAGCCCCTTATCCAGGCTGAAGAGCTTTGCCAGCACAATGACGGTGAGCAGGCCACTGACAGCCAGTACCGCCGCCATGACAACCATCGCGGATGGATTTGCGACCCAGCGACCGAAAGAATTGGGGCCCGCTTTCAAAGCCGACGGCATAGATGAACAGCGCAAACAGCAACGACTTGATGCCGTTGTCGATCTGAATGCCGACCTGACTGATGATGACCGCAACCAATAACGACCCGGCTACGCTTCCGAGTTGAAATGTGCCGAACTGGAATTTGCCTATCCCGTAGCCCCCGGCGAGAGCCAGGAACAGCGCGATTTCCGGCGCCTGATTGAAGATGCTGTGCAGATACGCCATCGACCATGCCTCTTAGAGAAACGCATTGGATGGCGCAATGTCCATGTGGTCATAGCATCCCGCCACATCAATCGATTGCCGGGGCTTCATAGTGTGGAGAAAACCCGACCTTTTGTAAGCCTCATGCCATCATGCGAATATGACAGTGTCAATCTGTCATCGGACAGCCGAGTCGCCGTACGACGTAAACTCGACCTTTTGCCCGGATACCTTATGCCGCGAACATCGCCCACACCCCCGCCCGCAACGCACGGTTCGGCCAGGGCGCCTGCATCGAGTGGCTTCATTCTGCTGCTGGTGATGATTGCGGCAGTCAGCCCGCTGGGGATCAATCTTTATCTGCCCTCGATGCCCGGCATGGCGCGCATGCTGCAGGTGGATTACGCCTCGATCCAACTCACGCTGTCGGTGTATATCGCCGCCATCGCCGTGGGTCAGTTGATTGTGGGACCTATCTCCGACCGCTATGGTCGCCGCCCCGTGCTGCTCGGCGGATTGGCGACATTCGTGGTGGGCTCGGCGATTTGCATGCTTGCGCCGAATGTGAGCATTCTGATTGCAGGGCGCGTCATTCAGGCACTTGGCGGATGTGCAGGGATCGCGCTCAGTCGTGCCATCGTGCGCGATCTATACGACCGGGATCGTGCGGCGAGCATGATCGGCTATGTCACGATGGGCATGGCGGTGGCGCCCATGGTGGCGCCCACGATTGGGGGCGCGCTGGAGCTGGCGTTCGACTGGCGGGCGGGTTTTGCGTTTCTGACCCTCTTCGGCATCGGCACACTGTTGGCGACCTACCGCTGGTTGCACGAAACCGCACCGCGTGTGGGTGAGGCGTCCAGCGCCTCGGCGCTGATACGCGACTATGGATGGCTGCTGCGCAGCCGCGTGTTCTGGGGCTACGCACTGACCGCGGGCGCCTCGGCCTCGGCCTTTTTTGCATTCGTGGGCGGCGGCGCCTATGTCGTCATCAACCTCATGGGCAAGACGCCCGTGGAATATGGGATGTATTTTGCGCTGGTCAGCGTGGGCTACATGCTGGGCAACTTCGGGTCGGGACGCTATGCCATCCGGTTCGGCCCGCAACGCATGATGCATGCGGGGCTGGTCGCCAGCATGGGCGCCGCTTTCGTCATGGCAGCGCTTCACGCCGCGGGTCTGATGCACCCGCTGGCGTTCTTTCTGCCCATGCTGGTGATGGCCATGGGCAATGGCCTGACCTTGCCCAGTTGCATTGCGGGTGCGGTGAGCGTGAAGCCGGAAGTGGCGGGCGCGGCGTCCGGGTTGGCCGGCAGTATCCAGATGGGCGCCGGCGCCATTGTGGCAGCGCTTGTCGGGATGCAACTGCAGGGCTCGGCCTGGCCACTCATCATCGCGCTGATCAGCTGTACGGTCGCCGCGTTTCTGACCTTGCGCGTGCTGGTGCGCTGATGCGCCCGTGCGCGGCGACGATCCCGGTCCAAGGAGAATGCTTGATGTACATGCTGTTTAAACGATTCACAGTCCTGAACGCGTTGGCTGCGACAGCCATCGCGATTGCGGCGCACACCTCAGCCGCCGCAGCTACCCCTTCTGCCGCCACGACAACACCCACCACCGGCGATCCGGTGGCACTCGAACACACGCGTGAGTTCTCGCTCGTTTCGCGAGCAGGCAAGCAATACCGCATCTTTGTTTCCGTTCCACCGGGCGAGCCGCCTGCGCAGGGCTATGGTGTGCTGGTGGTGCTGGACGCGAA
>Ga0075364_10001853_pt1 | contig 11734 bp, 10 predicted proteins | sample EndMetdeltDD1764_FD_71517 | JGI IMG/M metagenome (GOLD analysis project Ga0075364, IMG submission 71517) | Populus endosphere microbial communities from Tennessee, USA - Endosphere MetaG P. deltoides DD176-4 | ecosystem: Host-associated > Plants > Roots > Endosphere | place: USA: Tennessee... | reverse complement strand
CCTGGATTGAGCAGATTGTAAGGATCGACCTGACGTTTGAAGGCGATCTCGCGTTCGGTGATTTCCTTTTTGCCGACGGCGCGCACATTGGAGGTATGTGAGTTGGAGACCACGGCTCCGGCCTCCTGCATCAGCCGCACCATGGTGGCCATCTGTTCCGGGCTTTCGTAAACGAAATAGGGCGAGCCGGAGCCAACCACCTGACCACCAACGCGCAGGATTTCCATGCGCATCGGGCCATAATGGCTGACCTTGTCGTGCACCCGCTGCACAAGTCCCACCAGATCGGCATCGCGGAAGAAGCCTTCGACGACGGAACGGCCGGGCTCGGTCTTTTGAATCTGGAACAGCGCGTGGCCGAACACGAATTCCCAGATCGGCCCGCCATAGGGACCTTTGCCTTCTGGCGCGGACGAAACGATGGTGCCGCCGAAGGAGGCGACACAGGCCTCGAAATCTTCCCAATTGTCTTTTGCGATCATGGTCGAGCAGATCGAGTGACCTTCGGGCACAATATCGGCAAATTGCCGGATCAGCTTTGGTGTTGGCCATTCCTGAACCGAAACGACCTTGCGGTTGATGCCCGCTTCATTGGCAAGCGTCACGCCAAAACGTACCGCCTGCATATATTCCGGGAAAGCAACGATTGCTTCGATCCAAGGCCATGCCGGAGCAAGTGGCATCTCGACTTCGGTGATGATGCCCGTTGCGCCATAGGTATGGTGAATGAGCTGCGCGTCCGGGCCTCGCAGTTCAATCAGCCGCGGTTCTTCTTCCATGGTGAGCACCTGCGCGCCGGCAATATTGCCGCGATCACGCAGGATGCCGTAGACGACCGAACCCGGTCCCCCGGTACCGCCAGCGATGTGGCCGGCGATGGTAGCAATGCGAGCTGTTGTCGGGTGCACGCGCAATTCCCAGCCGATCTCGCGGGCTGCCTTGTCAATGTCGATGACAAGTGTGCCGGCCTTAGCGCGGGCCATGCCCGGCTTCAACTGGACCATACCGGCATAGGCGCTCATGTCGAGCAGGATGCCGCCCCGCAGCGGCACGCTCTGGCCGTAATTGGCAGACCCGCCACCTCGTTCGGTGATGGGGATGCGATAACGGACCGCTGCCGAGACGACTCGCTTCAACTCCTCAATGGTTTTCGGCGTGACGACTACATCGGCCTGCTTGCCTTCCAGCATGGTGCGCAGCAGCGGGCTGACGGCGTAGCGGTCACGGCTTTTGACGCGAATGCGGCGAGGGTCAATCGTCATTTCGACACCCTCAATGGCGGCGGCGAACTCTGTCAGCGGGTATGAGGTCATTGGCTCATTTCCCCTTCGTATACATTGTCTCGGATGTGATGCGATCGAGTGGGTAGTGGGCAATTTCGCCGATCAGCTTGATCAGACGGTCAGACGCACGCTCGACGGTGATGCGGCCGCGCTCCGCGTCGGCTGCAGCGGCATTGCCGCAGGCGCCGGACGGGTGAATATCCTGCGATTGCCAGCCGAAACCGACTGCACCGCCTTCGGTCATCAGCATGTCGTATTCTTTTTCAAGCTGCTTGGAGAGCGGTACGAAATCCTCGGCATATTGCATGTCGACGAGTTCCGGGTGCAGGTAACGAAGGACGCTGGTTTCGACTTCGCCCGCATGAATGCCGTGTTTGCGTTCTTCGCCATCGAAAAGGTCGCTCAGGTCGGTGAAGCGCGACCACTGCGATGAAACGGCGAACATGCCTAGATTGACCCGCAATTGGCGGCAGACGATTTCCATGACCTGCGGCTGGCCACCATGCGAATTGACGAACAGCACTTTGCGCACACCAGCGCGGTAGGCGCTTTCGCAGACTTCGTACCAGAGACGGCCGAGCGTTTCGGCAGACAGTGTCAATGTTCCGGGGAAGGCAGAATGTTCGTTGGATTTGCCAACACTCATGGTTGGTAGGATAAGGACTGGAAAATCGGGTGCCATCTTGGCGACCGCGTGTTCCATGATGCCATTGTTTATGGCGGCGTCCACTCGGACGGGTAGATGCGGTCCGTGTTGTTCGACGGCGCCAACCGGTAGAACGGCCACGATCTTGCTCATGTCCAGCGTTGCAAAGTCACGCGCCGTCAGATCCCACCACCAATGCGATTTCAGTTTCATACTCATATTCCCGGTTATTATGCGAAGTGTTGTGAGAGGGGCGGCAAGCGCCCGCCCTCGACGTCGTTGTTAGTTCATCGGCTTTTCGAGAAACTGTGTCGTAAAGGCACTCGCGTAGTCGAAGTCCGCAGCAAACAGGCCGTTAGCGACCAGCATCTCATAGTGAGACTTCCATCGCTCGGCTGAGATCCAGCCGATACCGTGTTTGGCGGTGTCGTCGTTCTCGACCAGGTTATTGGCCGTCATCATCTCGTGGCTGTAATCCATCAGCTCTTTGGTGATCTGGGGATTGAGCTTGTTGATGGCAGCAAAAGCGACCGACGGGTCTTTCAGGAAATCGACCCAGCCCTTGCGAGAGCCGTCAACCAGGCACTGCACGACCTCAGGCTTCTCATCGATCATCTTCTGCGAGACCACGACGATCACGGTGTAGGGGTTGTAACCCATGTCCGACAGCAGGAAGTAGGATGGCAACTTGCCGGTCTCGGCCTTGATGCGGAAGGGTTCCTGCGTCACGACACCCTGCTGGATGGAGGTTTTGTCCGACATCCAGGTTGCTATCTGGCCAGTGTAAGTGCGCAGCTGATCGTCGGTGTAGCCATATTTGGATTTCAGGAATGGCCAGAAAGTCGTGCGGTTGCTCTGCGAAATCAAGACAGGTTTGTCCTTGATGTCTTCAGGCTTCTTAATGCCGGATTCGTCGTGGTACAGCATCACCGTCAGGAATTTCTGCATCGACGCCATCACGGCCTTGGCCGGGAAGCCGACCGAATTCATGCGCAAAACACCATCATTCTGCGGCAGCAGGGCCACATCGACCGCGCCTGTTGTCAGAAGCTGGGTTGGATCGATACCTGGTGCGCCTTCGCGCAACGTCATGTCGATTCCACAGGCGGCATAATAGCCTTTTTCAAGGGCTTCATAGAAACCTGCAAATTCCGGCTGGGCTTTCCAGCTTAACTGAAAGGTGACTGGTTCGTTGGCGGCTGCGGGAGCGGCGAGGCCTGCAAACACGGCCAGGGCCGCGATGGAGGATTTCAGGTAATTGCCTATCTTCATTTCCATTGTTCCCTCATTGTTGTTTTGGGGTATGCGATCAGGCGGTTTTGGCTTCCAGCCAGCCATCGGTTTTCAAAAATTTATCGATGACGGCATCCTTGGTTTCATCAATCTCGAAACGGCCCGGATTGAGCAGGCCTTCGGGATCCATGCGTTTCTTGAAGGCGATGTCGGCCGGGCCGATTTCCTTTTTCCCGACGCCACGCACGTTTGAGGCATGGGGATTGGCGACGCGAATTCCCTCTTCGCGCATCATCCGCACGACATCGTCGACCTCTTCTTCCTTTTCGAACGTGATGAAGGTTGAGCCGGAGCAAACGAGATCGCCTTCCCAGCGGCGAACCTCCAGCCGCAGGGGGCCGGTGTGACGGATGCGCTCATAAACCCGCAAAACCTGACCCTCGAGGTCGCTTGAGCGGAAAAATCCCTCAACCTCTGTGACCGTCGGCACGGTTTTCTGGACTTGAAGCGTTGTGTGACCAAAGGCAAATTCATGCATTGGCCTGCCATAGGGGCCTTGGGCTTCAGGTGCCTCGGTCAGTATCGTGCCACCAGCCTCGCTGACCATCTCGTGGTAAAGCTCCATCGAGGAGGCATCGATCATTGCCATGACCACGGACTGTCCTTGCGGCACAAAGGGTGCGAAAGGGGTAAGCCACTGACCGATTGGCCACTCGTAAGCCGAGGCCAGTTTTTTGACGAGCCCGGTCTCGTAACCGATTGCCAGTGCGTGACGTATGGCTGTCGGGTAGTCGTTGAAACCGACCAGGATCTCAACCCATTTGCGGGCCGGTGCCAGCGCAAATTCGACTTCGGTAATGATGCCGTTGGTGCCGTAGCCATGCTGCAGAAGACGGGTCTCCTTGCCGCGTAGTTCCACCAGTTGCGGCTCCGCTTCTACGGAACAGGCTTCCAGTGCGATGATGTTGCCCCGGTCACGCAGAACGCCCCAGGTGATAGAACCCACACCGCCCGTGCCGCCTGCGATGAAACCGCCAATCGTTGCCTGTCGTCTGGTGGTCGGGAAGAAACGCAGTTCCTGTCCCGTTTCCTGAACTGCGGCCTCGATATCCTCGATCTTTGTTCCCGCACGTGCCCGCACCGCACCATCGCGAATGGATACGATGCCGCTCAGCCCGGAAAGGTCCAGCATGGCACCGCCACGAAGGGGAACACTCTGACCATAATTTGCAGTTCCCGCACCACGTGGTGTCAGTGATATGCGGTGTTTGTGGGCGGCTTTGGCAACAGTCAGAACCTCATCCTTGGTGCGGGGCGACACCACCAGTTCCGCCTGCAATCCCGCCAGTGTCTTTTGCAAGAGCGGGCTAAGCGAATAGTGATCGCGGCTTTTTGTCCGGATGGTGCGTGGATCTGTTGTTGCGGGAATATCGCCAAGATCTGAAATGAAGGCATGAATATCAGACATTCCGGCCTCCTGCGGCTTAACGGTCGGCGTTGATGAGTGAGACGTGAGCGGCGGCAATTTTCCAGCCGTCGACGGTACGTATCCAGGTCTGGCTCTGGCGCCCTCGGGTGCCGGTTGCTGGCCTGATAAATTCGAGATTACAGGTCGCGACATCGGTTCCGTGGGTCGTGATGACGCGGCGAAGGACGTCCCGTTGCGGCGAGCCGCCAGTACGCCCGACACGGTAGGCGCGGATTTCTTCTATGCCGTAGAGATTTTCGGCAATGCCGTAGCGTAGCGTTTCGCTTGCAGACCAGAAAAGCGCGTCAAGCGTGTCCAGATCATTCGCCATCAATGCCACCTCATAGGCGTCACACAAAATGGTGACTTCGGCGATGACGTCGGGCAAATTGACCGGCAATACGGCTGCGCTTGACGGAGTGGTGTTCGTCGTCATGCCAGCTGCTCCCGAATTTCGTTGGAACCGCAGACAAAACCGAAGCACTGGCGCACATTGTAGAGGGTAGCATCCATGCAGAAGGTCGGTGATGTCGTGGCCGAACAATCTTCCAGCATGATGCAGTCGAAACCCCGGAAGTTTCCGTCCTGTAGTGTGCACAGAACACATTGGTCCGCATTCACGCCAGCAAACAGCAAGGTTGTAACGCCGAGATTGCGCAGGATGCTTTCCAGAACCGTGTCATGAAAACCGGACATGCTGTATTTGTCGACACAGATATCATCCGGCTCGATAGCCAGTTCATCAACGACCTGTGCAGCCCAGCTTCCGACCTGAAGAACCTCCGCGTTGCGTGATGGCAACTTGTCGCCGATGCCGATGCTGACGCCGTCCGAATTGTAGACATGCAGCACGCCGGGCGAAAGGTTGGCGCGGTCCGCCCTGTTGCCCCAGTTCACCCAGATCACGGGGACGTCGGATTTGCGCAGCACTGGTAAAAGCGCTTTTAACGGCTCAATCGGCGCGCGTGCAGGGGTAACGTCTACGCCAATATGGGCAAGCCAGCCGTCGGGATGGCAGAAGTCGTTCTGCATATCGATGACGATGACCGCGGTGCGGGCCGCGTCGAATGTGATGGTGCGGTTACGGTCCTGTACCGAGACTGGACGTGCGCTGACCGGTACACGGATCATGTTGACCGTGTCAGCTGAAACCCGCCATTCGTTGCGGGCTGATGGGCCGAGGGGATTGAGGTGCGGCTGGGTTGCCATAGTGTCCATTGATCAAAGCCCCTGCAGAACGCGAAGGTCTTCTTCGTCTAGGCTGATGCGATGGCCGCTGCGGATAAGTTCGGAAAAATCCTGGTTCGGCGTCATCACGGTCAGTGTGTAAAGCTTTGATGTGCCCGTGTTTTTGACAATGTGGACGCTGCCGGGGTTGAGCAACAATGCATCACCTTTTTTGATCGGCATTTCGTCGCCGTCGCTTGCGGCGGTGCCTTCACCGTGCAGCACGTAGAAAAATTCATGCGCATCTGAGTGGCTGTTGGGCGGCGTTGCGCCACCGACATTGAAGATTTCGACGACGAAGATGTTGTCGGTTGGTGCGGATTTCGGGTCGAACAGGATGGCGAAGTAGTTGGTATCCGTCGGCGAGATCTGGAACGCCTCGGCACTTGTCGCATTTTCAAAAGAAAAGGTTTTCATATTCGCTTCCTATGGTATTTGCCTAGTTTGTAGGCGTGGCGTTTTTTCAGGCGCATAGACATTGTTAGCAAGGATAAAATGAATTAAAAGCGCTTAATTGTGTTGTTTGCGTTGCCTTTTGGGCAACATGGATTTGACGTTATGCTGCACGCCAGATTGCTCAGCTATTTCGATGAAGTGGCCCGTTCAGGCTCGATCCGTAAGGCCGCCGAAAAGCTCAATGTCGCGCCGTCCGCAGTTAGCCGGCAGATTCTTGCGTTCGAAGAGGAGCTCGGAACGCCGATTTTTCAGCGCACGACCCGCAAGCTGTTGCTGACGGCGGCGGGTGAAATTCTCATTAGACATATCCGTGCGACGTTGAAGGACATGGAGCGCGTCCAGTCGCAGATCGAGGAGCTGAAAGGCTTAAGACGGGGTGAAATTACGGTCGCGGTTATGAGCGGCCTTGCCGCCAACCTGGTGCCGCGTGCTGTTGCGCATTTCCAGAAGCGTAATCCGCGCGTCAAACTCCAGCTTCGGCTGCTGCCGACTGGTGATGACATCATGGACAGCGTGGAAAATGGTGAGGCACATATCGGTATCGGATTCGACTTTCCATCCAGACCCAACATCCGCGTTCTTGATGTGGCAATCGGCCGTCTGGGCGCTGTCATGGCGCCGGATCATCCGTTGGCGTCGCGGTCCAGCATTCGGATCAGTGATTGCATCGGTTACCGTCTGATCGTTGCGGATATGACCATGGCTATCCGGCCGCATCTCGACAGGCTGTTTAGCAAAATGAAGCTGGAGCCGCAGTTTGCGGTCGAAACCAACTCGATTGAGGTCATGCGGCACACGGCCCTGTCGGACGAGGGTATTACTTTCCTGACGCCATTCGATATCGAATATGAGCTAAGGCAGGGGAGGCTAGTCTATATTCCGATCCATGAACTCGCGCATCACACGCAGCAATTGATGCTGATTGGCAGTGAAAGAACACCAAGTGCGCTTGCCAGCCTGTTTGTCGAGAACCTGCGGCAGGTCATCCAGCAGGTTTCAAGTGTGCCGGACCTAACGTCGATTTAGTGCTTTATTGCAGATATCAAAAATGACGCTCCGCCCGCGAGAGCGGAACGCCGTTTGTTTACGCGTCGCGAAACCAGCCTTTAGGCCTGGGTCGCGCCCGGTCTTGAACGCATCACGCAATGGTTGGCAACTGGCAGGTTTTGCCGGACGGACTTTATGTATGGTAGGTCAATCCGCGCCGTAATGGCGGTTACCAAATCCGGGCTCTGCGCAATCATGTGACCCCAAGGATTGACCACCATCGAGCGGCCGTAACATGCCTTCCTACCACCGGCATGAGTGCCGGTTTGTCCAACAGCCACAAAATATGTCTGCGTTTCAATGGCGCGCGCTCGTGCCAGAATTTCCCAGTGGTCCTTGCCGGTCGAGAGCGTAAATGCGGCAGGCAGGACAATGATTTCGGAGCCAAGGTCACGCAACCGCTGAAACAGCTCGGGAAAACGGATATCGTAGCAAATGCCGCAGCCAACGGTGATATCTCCGACCTTGTAGGTCACGACATCCTCACCGCGACGGATGGAGTCAGACTCGCGGTAGACAATGCCTTCAGGCGTTTCGACATCAAAAAGATGGATCTTGCGGTATCGTGCTATCTGTTGTCCGTCCGGTCCGAACACCAGTGACGTATTGTAGAAGTCCTCTCCTTCCTTTTCGACGATCGATCCCGCATGCAAGGTTACGCCATGTCGCGCTGCGGTTTCTGAGAGAAAGGACCAAGTCTCGCCACCGGGAAATATTTCAGCACTGGCGTGCATGGCGTTTCTGTCATCATCCAAAAATGCAAAATATTCCGGCAAGACGACGAGTTGAGGTTTTTCATCGCGGATGGCGGTCTCAATAAGCTTCGCCGCGGTTTGCAGGTTCGCCGCCTTGTCGTTTTGCGAATTCATCTGGATCAGTGAGATTTTCATGTCGCTATTTCCTTTGTCAGTGCGCTGGCGAGAGAAGTTGCGCGGTGGTGTTCCAGGCGTCACGAAAACCAAGTGCGATGGCACCATGCTCCATGGTCAACACAAGTGTGTGGGCATTATTTTCTAGGGCGAATTGCTTTTCGGAGACACTCCAGGCTGGTAGCAGCCAGTGTTTGCCAGCGGCCTTAGCTGCATCGGCAATCGCTTTCAGATCGGCAAAATCGGCCTCGCTGCGTTTGTAGGATCCGCGGCCGCGCCGCAGGGAGAGATCGCTCGGACCAATAAAAACGCCGTCCACTGTGTCGAGTGACAGGATGTGTTCGATATCTCTCAATGCGCTGGCGTGTTCGATCATTGGGTAACACCTGGTCTTGCGATCCTGATCGATGAACCATTGGTCATCGGGACTGCCATAGGCCACGGTTCGACCTCCGGCAAAGCTGCGCTCGCCATGCGGCGGGAACTTTGCAAAGGCACATGTTTTCTCTGCATGGGCAGCATCAAGAATGTGGGGAATGACCACGGCATCTGCGCCGAAATCCAGCGCCTGCTGGATGGGACCACGCTCAGGCGCCAATACCTTGGCCAGGACCTCCAGTCCCAAACCCTTGAGAACCGGAATGAACCGTTCAAGTGTGTCGAGGTCAAAACTGCCGTGCTCGATATCGAGCACGACGGCGGTGTAGCCGATGGAGGCAGCAATTTCTGCAGCTGCGATGTTCGGCCCGGAGAGCCAGACGGCTGATTTATGTCCGGAATTTTTTGTCATGCGACGGTATCCCTGATCTGGAAATGGATTGGCTGGCGCATTTATCCCAGCACCTGTCTGACGGCGTCGGCGGTGACCGAAACAATCTCTTCTGCCTCTTCACGTGTCAGGCACAGCGGCGGCGCAAAGCCGATGATGTCGCCCTGCGGCATGGCGCGCGCAATGATGCCTCGCTCCAGCATGGCCGCCACGATGGAGGCGCCCACTTTCTTTGATGGATCAAAGAAACGGCGATCATCGCGATCTTCCACCAGTTCCACGGCGGCCATCAGGCCGTCACCACGCACATCACCGACATTGGCGTGGCCGCCAACGGCCTGTGCCAGTGCATCGCGGAACCATGCGCCGGTAACGCGTGCGTTCTCTAGCAGACCCAATTCGTCGATCAGCTCTAGATTGGCGACACCGGCTGCGGCGCAGATAGGGTGGGCAGAGTAGGTCCAGCCATGGCCGATCGGCCCGAGCTGATCAGAACCCTGAACCAGAACATCCCACATTTTTTCGCTGACGATGCTGCCGGAAAGCGGTGCATAGGCAGAGGTCAGTCCCTTTGCGATGGTGATCAGGTCCGGTTCCATGCCGTAATGATCTGAGCCGAACATGCTGCCCAATCGCCCAAAGCCGGTGATGACTTCATCGGCAACCAACAAGATATCGTATTTGCGCAAAACGGCCTGAATGGCCTGCCAGTAACCCTGTGGCGGTGGCACGATGCCGCCGGTGCCGAGAATTGGCTCTCCCACGAATGCGGCAATCGTATCCGGGCCTTCGGCTAGAATAAGCTCTTCCAGCTTGTTTGCGCAGTGTGCCGAAAACTGGGCCTCATCCATGCTGCGGTCTTCGCGGCGGAAGAAATAGGGTGCTTCGGTATGCAGGATCGGCGCGCGAGGCAGGTCGAAAGCCTTCTGGAACGCTTCAAGGCCAGTCAGGCTGCCGGTCATGATGCCAGAACCGTGGTAACCGCGCCAACGCGAAATGATCTTCTTCTTTTCCGGCCGACCGAGTACGTTGTTGTAATACCAGATCAACTTGATGTTGGTCTCGTTGGCATCGGACCCGGAAAGGCCGAAATAGACGCGGCTCATATTGCGCGGTGCCCGTTCAATGATCATCCGCGCCAGTGTTACTGACGCTTCGGTGCCATGACCGACATAGGCGTGATAGTAAGCCAGTGACCGCGCCTGTTCGGCAATGGCGTCGGCAATTTTCTGGCGGCCGTAACCGACATTCACGCAGTAGAGACCGCCGAAGGCGTCAAGGCTGCGGCGACCATTGGTGTCGGTAATGTAGACGCCTTCGCCGCTGGCGATGGTGCGAATGGGGCTTTCACCGCGTGCATGGGCGCCCATGGCCGTCGAGGGGTGAAAAAAGTGATTGCGGTCCCAGGCGTTAAGATCGTTGCGATGGTCGTTCATGCGTAGTTCCTTTCCATCCCGCGGTCAGCGGGGGTGTCGATGCACAGATATTTGAGTTCGGTGAATGCCTCGATGCCGTGGCGTGAGCCCTCACGCCCCAGCCCGGACTGTTTCCAGCCGCCGAATGGCACCGGGCCGCCGGTGATTTTGACGCGGTTGATGGCAACCATGCCAAATTGCAGGGCGCGTCCCATGCGCCACTGGCGTGCGCCGTTTTCCGTCAGCACATAAGCAACAAGGCCATAATCGGTATTATTGGCGCGTCTGATGACCTCCTCTTCGCTGTCGAATGCGTTGACTGCGGCCACAGGGCCGAATGTCTCCTGCTGCATGATAAGTGCGTCATCCGGCACGTCGGCAAGCAAAGTAGGGGTGTAAAACAGTGATCCGGCCGGGTGACGTTTTCCGCCGGTCAGGCAGCGTGCACCATAGGCCATTGCATCCTTCACCTGGTTTTCGACGCCGTCTATTGCCCGCTGATGCATCAGCGGACCGATCTCAGTTGCCAGATCCAGTCCGTTGCCAACACGAAGGGCTGCAATACGTTGAGTAAATTGCGTCAGAAACTGTTCGTAGATCGAGCGATGCACGAAGATGCGGTTTGCCGCGAGGCAATCCTGGCCGGAGGTCGCAAATTTTGCGTCCATGGCGATGTCGACTGCACGCGATACGTCTGCATCTTCAAAAACAATCAGAGGTGCATGGCCACCCAGTTCCATGACCAACCGCTTCATCGAGGGTACACACCGTGCGGCAATCAGTTTTCCGACCGTGGTTGATCCCGTAAAACTCAGTGCGCCGACACGATTGTCATCGCACAGTGCTCCGACGATTTCTTTGGAATCGCCGGTCAGTACATTCAAGACACCCGAGGGAACGCCGGCGCGCTCAGCGAGTTCCACCAAGGCCAACGCAGAAAGCGGTGTTTCTCCAGAGGGATGGGCGACGACCGTGCAGCCCGCTGCCAGTGCGGCAGCTGCCTTGCGTGTCAGCATCGCGGACGGAAAGTTCCACGGCGTCACCAATGCGGCAACGCCAATCGCTTCCCTGCGGACAATCATCTCCGCGCCAGGAAGATGCGACGTTACGCTCTCCGTGTTGAGGCGTTTGCCCTCTTCTGCATACCATTCCGGGAACGAGGCGGCGTAATCCTGTTCTCCTAGTGCTTCATTGAACGGCTTGCCCTGTTCAAGCACCATGATCCTCGCCAGATCCTCGCGGTGTTCGCGGATAAGCTCTGCCCAGCGACGCAATAGGGTGCCACGCTGTTCCGGCAACAATGCCTGCCAGACGGGAAATG
>Ga0075364_10001852_pt1 | contig 11736 bp, 13 predicted proteins | sample EndMetdeltDD1764_FD_71517 | JGI IMG/M metagenome (GOLD analysis project Ga0075364, IMG submission 71517) | Populus endosphere microbial communities from Tennessee, USA - Endosphere MetaG P. deltoides DD176-4 | ecosystem: Host-associated > Plants > Roots > Endosphere | place: USA: Tennessee... | reverse complement strand
GTTGTGGTCGACCCACACCTTGCGTGCGTGAACCTGGCCGGCCCGGACGATGGATACAGTTCGCAGGAAGCGGCACTTGTCGAGAAGGTCGATCACCATCGACGAGGCAGGTCGATTGGTCAGGAGCCCCACATGAGCAGCGACACAGCGCAGGTCGAGACCCGACAGGTCGCAACCAAACGGTTCGGCATCGTGAGCGTCGCAGAGGGCGAGCAGTTCGCCGTCCCGCGGGGCATTCCGGGCTTCGCCAACCTGCGCCACGCAGTGTTGTTGGCCGCCGGATCACCGGACGCGTGCCAGTTGAACGCCGACGAGCACTCCCTGTTCTGGTTGCAGGACCTCGACGACGGCGACCTCGCCTTCCTGTGCGTGGTGCCGTGGGGCCTGTTCGGGGACTACGACCTCGAGATCGACGAGGAGGACTTTGGCATCGACCAGAGCGCCGACGTCCGTGTGCTCAACCTCGTCTCGGTGAACCGGTCCGGTGGCGAGCCCAGCCTCTCCATCAACCTGAGGGCCCCGCTCATCGTCGACGTGAAGCGACGTCAGCTGTTCCAGACGATCCTGTCCGACGCCCGTTGGCCGATCAACGCCGAACTCCCGTCGGCCGTCTGCTTCGGAGGCCAGTGATGCTGGTCTTGACGCGACGCAACGGTCAGAGCATCCGCATCGGCGACGACATCGTCCTGACGATCCTGGAATCAGGACGCGATCAGGTCCGCATCGGCATCCGCGCCCCGCGTTCGGTCTCCGTGCATCGGGAGGAGATCTACGAGGAGATCCTCGTTGCCAACCGGTCCGCGGCATGCAGTGACGACGGCGTCCAGAGCGACGGACCGCAGCAGTTCGTCGTCGATCTCCCCGCCCGCCAACACTGATCGCCGGCACCGGCCGCGCTGTGTGCGCGCAACAACGTCAGACTTCAACGTTGTTGCGCGCACAGAAGTCGGAGCGGCCGCAGCGAGCGCGAACATCGCCCCCGTCCTTGCGGGGACTCACACCAGCTGCCGACGCCGGCCCCGGGCGGGCACGGCGTCGAGGGTGGCCCGCTCCACGTTGTAGTTGCGGGGCAGCGGTAGCGCCGAAGCAGCCAGCACACCCCCACGCAGCCTGCGGACGAACGCGAGCACCTTGGCCACGGCCTCGTACAGCACGTACGGGATCTCCTCGCCGACGTCGCACGAGCGCCACAGGGCACGAGCAAGCGGCTTCGATTCGACGATGGGCACGCCGGCCGCGTGCGCCCGCTCGCGGATCTTCGCCGCGACGGCTCCCACGCCGATGGCGACGATCTTGGGGGCCCCGCCGACTCCCACCTCGTAGCGAATCGCAACCGCGATGTGTGTCGGGTTGGTGACCACCACCGTCGCGGTGCCGATGCTCGACATCATCCGATTCGTGGCGAGCGCGTTCTGCAGCGCGCGCATCCGTTGCTTGACCTGCGGATCGCCTTCACTGCTGCGCATCTCCTCGCGCACTTCTTGCTTGGTCATCTTCAGGTCGCGCATGTACTGGCGGCGCTGATAGCCGTAGTCCACGACGGCGATGATCAGGACCACCCAACAGGCGCCGCGGATCATCGCCACGAGTTCGCCGACCGAAGCGGCCAACCCCGGACGGAGCGCGACCCGACCGTGGTCCATCAGTCTCGAGGCGATCGCCTCGATGTGTGGCTGCGAGACCTTGGCGATCGCCAGGCTCTTGGCGATCTGCTTGCCGGTCTCCCAGATCGAGCGCATCGAGAACAGCTTCTTGATGCCCTTCGCCGGGTTGATCCGCTTGAAGTCGGGCTTCAGCGGGTGCAATGTCAACACCAGGCCGGTCTGGCTGAAGTGGGTCAGGGTGCCGACGAGCAAGCAGATCATGAGGATCGGCAGCAGCGCGTACAGGCCACCCTCGAGCGCGTCGCCCAGCGCCGGGACGACGTCTCGTGCATCCGGCTGGGCGGCCAGCTTCCCGACCGAGGACAGGGCGCGGACCACGACCTTCTGGACGCCGCCGATGGTGCTCGGCACCGCGTACGTACACGCCAGCAACGTCGCCCAGCCGGACAGGTCCGCAGAGGTGGGGCGGCCGCCCTTCTTCCGCGAGTCCTTCTTCTTCTTCTGCGTGGGAGCTTCGGTCTTGCCTTCGCGCGATGCCATGGGTCAGCCCGTGAAGACCTTTCCAGCCGCATGGAACGCGCGAGAGAGCAGCGAACCGGTGGTCTCCGGCAGCATCACGAACGTCGCCGCGAGGAGGGAGAACGCGATCATCGTCTTCAGGGCGAAGCCGATGACGAGGATGTTCAGCTGCGGAGCCGCCTTGCCGAGCAGCCCGAGGGCCACCTCGGTGCAGAACAGCGCGGTGAGGATGGGCAGCGCGATCTCGATGGACGCGGCGAGGAAGATGCCGAGCAACCCCGCGAGGCCGGACGCCAACGCAGCCGTGTCGACCCTGCCGAGCGGAGCCGCATTGACCGACTCGACGAACGCATGCACGACGAGCACGTGACCGTTGATGGCGAAGAGGATCACGACGCCGAGCAGCTGTTGCAGCCGGCCGATCGGTGCTGCCATGTTGCCCGAGATCGGATCGATCACCCCACCGAGCGAGAAGCCGACCTGCAGGTCGAGCAGCTCGCCCGCGGCCTGGATCGCGGCAAAGAGGATGAACACGAACGCGCCGAGGGCGAGACCGGCCAGGATCTCCGTGGCGAGCGCGCCGATCAGTCCAGCCGTCGTCAGGTTCGTCACGCCGGTGCCGACCGACCGCGCCAGCGCGAACGACATGGCTGCCGCGAATCCGACCCGGATGCGCTTCGGAACCGACGGCGAGTTGAACGGAGGGCACAGCGAGAGCCACGCGGTGGCGCGCACGAGCACGAGGCAGAAGCCGACGAGGACGTTCGGATCGACAGGCAGCTCCACCTCGGCGTCAGCCCTTCAAGAGGTTCGGCACGCTGGCGATCAGGTCGTGGCCGAACGAGACGAGCGTGGCCAGCATCCAGTTGCCTCCGACAGCAATGACGACGGCGGCACCGATCAACTTGGGCACGAACGTCAGCGTCGGCTCTTGGAGCTGCGTGACGGACTGCAGGAGACCGACGACGATGCCGACGGCCAGGACGACGATGAGGAACGGGCCCGCGATCTTGGCGCAGACAAGGAGGGCGTTGGTGCCGATGTCGAGCACCTGCTGAGTGTTCATCCGATCATCTCCGCGGTCGACTCATCGGTACGACGTCAGCAACATGCCGACGATCAGCATCCACCCGTCGAGCATGACGAAGAGCAGCAGCTTGAACGGTAAGGAGACGAAGGATGGCGGCAGCATCATCATGCCGAGCCCCATCAAGACCGCGGACACGACGAGGTCGATGATGAGGAACGGTATGAAGATCACGAAGCCGATGATGAACGAGCTCTTCAGCTCCGACAGCACGAACGCGGGGATCAGGGCGTTCAGCGGCACCTTCTCGCGCGCCACGGGTGTCGCGGTCTTGGAAGCGTCGAGGAACAGGCCGAGCTCGGCCTCACGGGTGTGCTTGAGCAAGAAGCCGCGCAACGGCACCTCGGCCTTGGTCAGCGCCTGCGACGTGGTGATCTTGCCGTCGAGCAGCGGGTCGAGCGCCTCCGACTTCATCTGCCCGAGGGTCGGCCCCATCACGAACAACGTCAGGAACACACTTAGCCCGACAACGACTTGCTGTGGAGGTATCGAGGGGATGCCGAGCGCGTTGCGCGTCAGCGACAGGACGATCACGATTCGGGTGAACGAGGTGCACAGCACCAGCAGGCTCGGTGCGACCGACAGCACGGTGAGCAACAGGATGATGACGACCGAGTTCGACGAATCCTTCGCGCCGGGAAGGGCCAGGCTGATGTTCGCGTTTCCGTCGGAGTCATCGCTCGGCGACACGGTGGTCGGCGTCGGTGTGGTACCGCTCGTCGGGCTGAGATCAGGAACTGAGATGTCGGTCTGGCCGTCCGGGATCGGGATCGGCACGGATGCTGCGGGTGCGCCGACGTGTGCGGCCGCCACCGCAGGATGCACGGGCGCGGCCGACGCGGCTCCCGATCCGCAGAGGACCCACAGCACTGCCGCCGCGCCGGCTCCAAGCGCAGCACGCGCGACGAGACGAACGAACCGGCGGACAATCGAATGTCCTGTACCGCCAGCAGCGGCGCGATCAGACACGACGAGCTGTCCGCTCACGGAGCGCGTCGATGAAGCTGGTCGGCCGCGGCCGGCCAGCTGCCGGATTTCCGGCCACCGGCACCCTCACCATGGGCAGCGAGCTCTCGTCGTCGTCGAGTGACGACGTCCATGCGGCGAGTTCGATCTCCGCGAGAACGGTCGGTGGCGCCTGTTCCGTCGCCCCGACCATGAACACCCGCTCTCCGAACTGGACGGCGAGGACTGACGAGGTCTTGGAGACTCCGACGCGGGCAACGACTTTGAGGCCGCGCTTGGAGTTGTTCGAACGCGTCCGAGACGAGCGTCCGGCGCCACCCGAGGTGGCCGAGCGGGCGACGCCGAGCAGGCCACCGGCCACACGGTGGGCACGCACGGGCGGGCCGCTTTGACGGCGCTTGATGATCTTGTAGGCCACGAACATGAGTCCGAGGACGACCACGAGTGAGATGGCCATGCGTTCGACGAGATCACCGAACTCGACGTTCATCATCGGCGGAGGTCGCCGATCGGCGCGATGTCGGTGATGCGAATCCCGAACTCCTCGTCGATGACGACCACTTCGCCGGCCGCGATGCGGCGGCCGTTGACGAGCAGATCGATCGGCGATCCGGCAACACGATCGATCTCGACCACCATGCCCGGCGTGAGCCCGAGCAGGTCGCGCACGGCCATGGTTGTGCGGCCGAGCTCAGCGGTGACGACCAGTTCCACATCGTTGAGAACGGTCAGTGCGGCCAAGCTGTGCGACAGGCCGGGATCGACGGGTTCGTCGAAGCTGCTCGGCTCGAAGTCCTTGGGTACCGCCGGGCTGACAACGGGCAACGTCAGCCCCACGAGTGAAGTCACCGCACCGGCGTCGGTGATCTCGACGATCAGAGTCGGTCGCGCGTCGGTCGTGACCGCGACGTCTCCGCCTTGCAGTGTCACGCCGAGCTCGACGGCGATGTCGAGGACCGTCGCCGCAAACGCAGCCGCGAGGACGGCGGGATCGCCGAGCAGTCGCTCGCCGACCGCGTCGTTGATGGCGAGGAACAAAGTGCCCTCGGTGTCGCCGGACAAGGCGCTTGCCAGCACCATGTCACCGTCGTCCACGGCCCAGTCATCACAGACACGCACCTCGTCGCCGAGACCGAGATCCCGGGCCAGCACAAGCGCGGCGCGCTCGGCGGCAGCCGTGAGATCCGTCTTTGTGAATCCTCCGTCGGTCACGCTCGCTCCTGTCTGTTCGGCCTGCTCTGGCCGCACCCAGACGGTGCCGAGAACCCTTCAGCTGTAAAGGAGGTCAGGTCGCCGGATCGGCCGGAGGGAGCGAGAACGTCATCGGCCGGCGGTCCGGCGACCGTGGGTCGGTGGTGCCGGCGATCTGCACGGCCAGACGTCGGTTGCGCCGCCCGATCCGGGCGTCGAACGTCGGAACACCGTCCACGGTCAGCGTGAGGACCTGATCGATCCGGTGGCTGAGCGGCACGATGTCACCGACCTTCAGCCGGGTGATGTCGCTGGCCGTCATCTCCACCGGACGGAACTCGGCCGAGACGGTGACCGGTGTCTCCGACAGGTGGTACGACATGTGGGCGCGCATCTCGGCCGCGTTGCTCACCGACTGGTTGGCGTAGAGCGACGTGGCCGAGAGGGCCTCGAGGTGTGGGTTGAGGCTCGAGAACGGCACGCAGAGGGTCGCGACCCCGGCGACCGCCTCGATCCGAACCTCGAACGCGACCACGATGACCATGTCCGTCGGCGCCGCCACCTGCGCGAACTGCGGGTTGGACTCCTGACCGACGATCTTCGGCTCGGTGGCAACGACGGGTTCCAACGCGTACCGCAACTCCGGAAGGGCGCGATCGATGATCCCGCGCATGAGCGACAGCTCGAGCTCGGTCAATGGGCGACCGGGCTGAACGCCGTCGCCCGTTCCGCCGAGCATCAGTTCGATCGCGCAGAACGTGACGTTGAGCGGGAGCTGGAAGACCGCCGCGCCCGGCAGCGGGGCGAGGTTCAACAGCGTCAACATCGTCGGGTTGGGGAGATCGCGGACGTACTCGTCGTACGACTGTTGCTCGATCGACTGGATGCTGACCTGAGTGACGCTGCGCAACTGCGAAGCCAACATCGTGGAGAAGCCGCGCGCAAAGGTCTCCTGCACGATTTGCATCGTGCGCACGTGCTCGCGAGACAGCTTGCTCTGGCGGCGGAAGTCGAAGGTGCGCGGTTCGGACCGGTGACGGCGCGCGGATCGCTGACGCGAGCTGGGCACGATGTTGGATGACGCAGTTGACGATGACATGAAAACCTCGCGGGTCGGGGGCCGGTCTCGAACGGGTGGGATCAGTGCTTGAGGTTGACGACTTCCTGTAGCACTTCGTCAGCCGTCGTGATGACTCGGGCGTTGCCCTGGAAGCCGCGCTGGGCGACGATCAAGCGGGTGAACTCCTCGGCGAGATCGACGTTGGACATCTCCAGCGTGCCCGCGGACAACGAGCCGCGCCCGCCCTGGCCGCCGACACCGATCTGGGCCAGTCCGGAGTTCGCCGTCTGCTGCCATCCACCGCCGGTGCGCGACAGACCACCGGGGTTGGTGAACACGGCGAGCGCGACCTGTCCGATCGACTTGGCCCGGCCGTTGGAGTAGTTGCCGACGATGACGCCGTCCTGGCCGATGCTGTACGACTGCAACGTCCCGGCTGCCGCACCGTTCTGGTCGACGACGCCGGCGGTCGAGGCCCCGGAGTACTGCGTGATCCGGCCCGGTGTGGACGCGGCCCCGAGGTCGATGGTGACCGCGTTGGGCATGCCCGGGATCACGCCACCGGCGATGTTGATGTTGCGATCCGCGGGAGCGACGAGCTCGCCGACGCCGTCGAAGTCGAGCACGTTGTCGGTCAGGGCAACGGCCGTCGGGGGTGCGCCCGTGGTTGCGGCGACGGTCCAACGGTTGGGGACGACCAAGTCCTTGGTGAACGTGAGGTCGATCGACACGGCAGTGCCCTGGGAATCGTAGGCAGCGATGGACATCGCGGTGACCGCTCCCGGTGCCGCGTCGGCAGCGAGGTTGCCGCCGAGGTTGGCGATCGACGTCTGCGTCGGGGCGAGCAGGTCACCGACGCGAATCTGCACGCGACCGATCGGGCTGTTGGTGTCGATCGCGCCGGTGGCATCGGCCTGCCATCCCTGCACGAGCCCACCGTCGGCCGTCGTCAGGCTCCCGGTCGCGTCGAGGTTGAACGCCCCGGCGCGGGTGAAGGTCTGGGTCCCGTTGTTGTCGATCACGAAGAACCCATCACCCTGGATCGCGAGGTCGCTGCTCCGCCCGGTGTTCTGCAACGAACCCTGGGTGAAGGACTGCACGGTTCCGGCCAGCCCGGCGCCGAGCCCGATCTGGGCGGGGTTGGTGCCGCCGAGCCCGGCTGTCGGTGCGCCGGCGCCGTTGAGGGTCTGGGTGAGCAGATCCGAGAAGAGCGGCATCGAGCTCTTGAACCCCGCCGTCGAGACGTTGGCGATGTCGTTGCCGACGACGTCGAGCATCAGCTGATGATTGCGAAGCCCGGACAGGGCGCTGGACATTGCACGGATCATTGGAGGTTCTCCTGGGTTGAGGTCGGATCTGGTTGAGGGGCTTGAACTGGTGGAGCGGTTTCGTCGGGGAGCGCTTCGGAAGGAGCATTCGGTACCGTCGCGACGGCTGGTGCGGCGGGGTCGGCGGCGATCGGGACCGACGCTGCGGTTGCGTTCGGATCGATGTCGGCGCCCGTGCTGATCGGCGCGACCGGATCGGTTCCGGTGGCGACCGGATCGGTTGCCGGTGTTGTCGCTGCCGGTGTCGTTGACGGTGTCGTCGTGGCCGGTGTTGTCGTGGCCGGTGTCGTCGCTGCCGGTGTTGTCGTTGACGGTGTCGTGGCTGCCGCCGGTGTCGTGGTGGCAGGCCGATCGGTTGCGGCGGCCGACGTCGAGGCGACAGCGGTGACCGCTCCCAATGGAACGTCCCACTCGCCGGCGCTCAGGATCATCACGCCGCCTTCCAACCGCGCCGACGTCACGACGGCACTCGCGGTGCCACCTTCGGAGCTCTTGAACGAGATGGTCTTGCCGATCAACGAGCCGGCGAGCATCAGCTGATCGCTCACGGCCGATCCGCTCAAGGTCTTGGAGATCTCATCGAGCTTGTCGACGACGCTGAGCTGCGCTGATTGCGAGATCATCTGCGAGGCGTCCATTGGCTTGCTCGGGTCTTGGTACCGCAACTGGGCGACGAGCAGCTTCAGGAAGGCCTGCCGGTCGAGCGACGTGTTGGAGGTGGAGGTCGTCGATGCCGACGCGGCGGTCGAGGTTGTGGTGGGGTTTGTCGGGGCGACGGCGGTGATGGCCATGAGCAAGGGTTCCTTCGGTTACAGACGGAGGTCGAGGCCGGCGGGCGAGTGGGCGCGAACTGGTTGGATCGACTCGGTGACCAGCCCACGGCGCAGTTGCCCGTTCGGGCCGCGGGTTCCCGGAGACCCGGGGGAACGGTCGTGACCCGACTGGCCCGCATCGCCGTGGCCCTCTGCCGTGCCTGCGTTCTGATCGGGCGAGCTGTTGACATCGAACGATGCCAGCTCGAGGCCGCTCGAGTGCAGGTCGCGACGGAGGTCCTGGACGTGATCGCCGAGGGTGGCGCGCAGGTGCGGATCGGTGGCGCTGAGCGCGACGTGGATCTCGCCGGCGATGGCCTTGGCTCGCAGTCGGAGTGGTCCGAGACCTTCGCCGCCCAGATCGACATCGACTTCGAGGTGTCCCATCTCCGAGGACGTGACCATCGCCGGCGCGGTCGCCGATGGCATGGGTACGCCCCCCACCGCCGGTGGCGCGGACAGGTCCGCAGCGGCCGCTGGTGACGACGCCGGCTGAGCAATGTTCAACTGGTGACCGATCGCGGCCGAGGCGCGGCCGTTGGTCGGCCCGACAGTGACCGGCGGACGCTTGCCCGGACCAGGCGCCGTGGCCCGGACGAGCCCGACGACCTCAGCAGCGACCGATCCTGTGGTCGCGTCGACGCGACGTGCTGCCGCGGTTGCTCGAGCCGCGGGTGCACCATTCGGATCGGTGTCCGCCAGCGACGTGTCGGCGGGCGACGCGTCAGCCGCAGGCACCGGGGCGGACGCCGGAGCCGATCCGGGCGCCGTAGGCGACGACGGCGGAGCTGTCGCGCTCGGCGCGACAGGCGACGTGACGGGCGTGGCGTCGGCGCTGGTGCCGGGATGAGGGGCGGCCGGCTGATCCACCGCAGCATCGGCTGCAAGGGCACCGAGATCGCCGGTCGCGGCCGACGCCGTCGGCGACTCGGCTGGCTCAGCCGCAGCTGTGGTATCGATCGGCGTCGCGACCGCGGCCGCGACGTCGGCGAGCACATCGGCGGGTGGCGCCGCTGTCAGCGGAGCGGCTGCCGCCGTCGTCGGCGCCACATCGGCAGGCGACGCCGGCACAAGACCGGTGGTGACATCGGAGCTGCTCAGCGCGGCAACGAGCTCTGCCGGCACGGTGCTCCCGACGCCGGCCGCGAGTGCGGTGACGGGCGGGGTCGGCGCCTCGAGAGACGGCAGGACGGCCGTCGCGGCAGTGATCGATCGAGCGCCGGCCGCGTCGACGGTGGACATGACCGGCGCGATCATCAGGCCGAGATACACGTCGTCGGAGGGTCGCAGGACCCGACGCTTGTCTGTTGTGGCCCGCGGGTCATCGTCGCCCTCGGGTGCCGACGTCGTGGTCGACGACGATGCCGGCCGCGACGCGGGGTCGGACTCGGACTCAGGACCATCCGCCGGCGCGGGCACGCCATCGAGGCAATCCTGAAACGTGCTGTCGCCCGAACCGGCCGAGCGGCCGCCGTTGCGCAGCCCGCCGGGCGGAGGTGGCGGAGCAGAGTCGACAGCGAGCATCATGCCGCGCCTCCTGCCGTGAATCGGACGAGGACGAGATCGTCGATCTCGTTCGACGCGACGCGCGCTGCTTCCTCGTGAGCCAGTGCTTCCTGGCGTTCCATCAGCCGTTCGAGGCCTTCCACCCGTCTGGCGGCGACCTTCCATTCGGCGTTTGCCGCGGCCAGGTTGTCGGCCGCGTGGAGCGTCTCGACGTGTTGCGTTTCTGCCGCGAGCACGCCGGCCCGGACGGACAGCTGGCCGCCCAGGAGCTCGGTGGCTGAGCACAGCTGTCGGGTTCCGGTCATCCGCGCGTCGAGCGCGACCCATGTGTGGCGTTCGGCCGACTCCGCAGTTCGGTGGGCGTGCCGGCTTGCCGCCAGCGCGCCACGCGAAGCGCGCTCTTGCAGATGACGGATGCGGAGCACCGAGCTCAACCGGTTGCCGCTCATCGGAGGCTCAGGATCTGGGCCAGCCGCTCGAACGAGGTCGCCGCTTCACAGCGCTCGTCGACGTCTTGGCGGAGAAACGACTGGATCGGATCGTGGAGCGCCACCGCCCGATCAACAAGGGGGTTCGCACCGGCGACGTACGCGCCGATCTCGATCAAGTCCTTGGCTTCGGCCTCGGCGGCAAGCAACTGGCGAAGCTGCGACGTGAGTGCTCGTTGCTCCGACGTCGTGACCGCGGACGCAACTCGCGAAACCGAGGCGAGCACGTCGACTGCCGGGTAGTGGTTCGCATGCGCCAGCCGCCGCGAGAGCACGACGTGACCGTCGAGGATCGATCGCACCGCATCGGAGATCGGCTCGTTGTGGTCGTCGCCATCGACGAGCACGGTGTACAGGCCCGTGATCGACCCGACTTCGGCCGTCCCCGCCCGCTCGAGCAGCCGCGGGAGCAGCGAGAACACGCTGGGTGGGTAGCCGCGGCTGGTCGGCGGTTCGCCGGCCGACAGCCCGATCTCGCGTTGGGCCATGCAGAAGCGCGTCAACGAGTCCATCATCAACATCACGTCGTTGCCGAGGTCCCGGAAGTACTCCGCGATGCGGGTCGCCACGAAGGCCGCTCGGAAGCGGACCAGCGCCGGCGCGTCAGACGTGGCCACGATCAGCACCGAGCGGGCGAGCCCTTCGGGGCCGAGGTCGGCCTCGACGAACTCGCGGACCTCACGACCACGCTCGCCGATCAGCGCGACGACATTCACATCCGCGGCCGTGTTGCGGGCAACCATGCCGAGCAGCGTCGATTTGCCGACACCCGAGCCGGCGAAGACGCCGACGCGCTGGCCGCGCCCGGCCGGCACCATGGTGTCCCAGCACCGGATCCCGAGCGACATCGGCGTCGAGATCCGGGCGCGACGCATGGGATGCGGCGGCTCGCCGTGCAGCGCGACCCGCGTCAGCCCGGTGATCGGGCCGAGGCCGTCGAGGGGTTGGCCGAGCGCATCGATCACCCGACCGAGCAGCTGCGGACCGACCCACACCGAGGCGGGCTTCTCGCTGCCGCCGACGCGGCCTCCGACGCGAAGGCCGCGCACGTCACCGAGGGGCATGCAGCTGACGCCGTGCTCGCCGACGGCGACGACCTCACCGAGCAACGGGTTCGAGGGGTCGAGCACCTCGACGGTCGCACCGATCGGCAGCTCGAGGCCGCTCACGTCGAA
>Ga0075364_10001851_pt1 | contig 11736 bp, 14 predicted proteins | sample EndMetdeltDD1764_FD_71517 | JGI IMG/M metagenome (GOLD analysis project Ga0075364, IMG submission 71517) | Populus endosphere microbial communities from Tennessee, USA - Endosphere MetaG P. deltoides DD176-4 | ecosystem: Host-associated > Plants > Roots > Endosphere | place: USA: Tennessee... | reverse complement strand
CAGGCAATCAAGCTGTGTTCGGCGGTCTGGGTGTCGTTTCTGGCGATTCGCCTGTGGACATTGCCACAGGCGACATCCACCGCACACGCTATCACCGTGCGCCGCGTTTTCATCACCACATGCCTTAACCCCAAGGCAATCATCATCGCACTCGTTTTAATGCCGCAGGGGTCGGTCGCGGAACTTCTGCCCTATATCGCCATGTTTTCCATGCTGATCATCTGTGTGGCACTGGTCTGGCTGTCGGCCGGTTCTTTCTTCATTCGCGGCGCCAGCGAACATTCGCCACGGCTGGTACGCTGCATTGCCTCGGTATTTCTGATGGCACTATCGCTTGGCCTTGCGGGAAATGTCTTCGGTATTTTGTAAGGCTGGTTGCAAGGCAGAGAAAGTTGCACATGGGAGAATGGAATTGCCACGACAGCTTCGGATGGGTGGCATTATCCAATATGACCCCCATGCAATTTGGAAAAAACTCAGCTAGAAGCAATTCATGACTCAGAATTCCCGGACTGAAGAAGCGCTCGCCGAATTGAATCAACCTGCCCCATGGGCGGGAATCAATGCCTATCGCTCGGACCCTCTTATCGTTGACCTGACATCGGATCTGGCGCGCCCGTTGCGTGACGAATTCGACCAGCTTGGACGCTATGTTACCTCGCCTGAGGCGCAGGAACTTGCCCGCATGGCCAATCAGGGCGTGCCGCAGTTGCGCACCCATGGTCCGCGTGGCGAGCGTCTGGATCAGGTGGAGTTTCATCCGGCGTGGCATGCGTTGATGCGCCGTTCCATGGCGTCGGGCCTGCATTCCAGCGCCTGGGAAACCAACCCCGATACCCGTGGCAACGAGCATAAGGCACGTGCCACGCGGTTTTATCTGACAGCGCAGCTTGAAGCCGGCCATCTGTGCCCGTTGACGATGACCAGCGCCTCGGTGGCCGCTCTTATGGCATCGCCACGCGTGCAGAAGGAATGGGCGCCGAAAATCCTGTCGCGCAAATATGATTCGACCAACAAGCCGGCCATGCAGAAAACTGCCGTCACCGTCGGCATGGGCATGACGGAAAAGCAGGGTGGCACTGATGTGCGTGCCAACCGCACCAGCGCAGAACGGGTGGGCGAGGGTATCTACCGTCTCTCCGGGCACAAGTGGTTCCTGTCAGCGCCGATGAGTGACGGTTTCGTCATGCTGGCGCAGATGGGCGACGGCATGGGTTGCTTCCTGGTGCCGCGCATTCTCGAAGATGGTTCGTCCAACGGCCTGCGCCTGCAGCGCCTGAAGGACAAGCTCGGCAATCGTTCCAACGCGTCGGCCGAAGTCGAATTCACCGATGCCTTCGGGTACATTCTGGGCGATCCCGGTACCGGCATTCGCACCATTCTCGACATGGTCACGCTGACACGGCTTGATTGCGCGCTGGCCTCTGCCGGTATCATGCGCGCCTCGCTGGCGGAAGCGGTGCATTACACCCGTGGTCGTCAGGTATTTGGCAAAAACCTTATCAGCCAGCCGATCATGACCCGTGTTCTGGCCGATATGGCGTTGGATGTGGCAGCTGCCACGGCGCTGTCTTTCCGTCTGGCCTCGGCCTTTGACAATGCGCGTAACAATCCGGCCGAAGCCGCTTATGCACGCGTCATGACGCCAGCCGTCAAATACTGGTGCTGCAAGATCGCGCCTGCCTTGATCTACGAATCCATGGAATGCCTGGGTGGCAATGGTTACGTCGAAGAGCGTCCAATTGCCCGTCATTACCGTGAAGCCCCTGTGAATGCCATCTGGGAAGGCTCCGGCAACGTCATGGCGCTGGATGTCCTGCGGGTTCTGGAACGTGGCAAGGATCTGTTTGATCTGGTGTTTAGCGTGCTGGAACGGGATCTTGGCCCTTCGGGCAAGAAGACCACCGAAGTTCTGCGTGCCGCCATTGCGCTGTGCGAGCGTGATGAGGGTGCTGCCCGCCTGCTGATCGAACAGTTGGCACTGGCCGCAGCCGCTGCCGAACTGTGCCGACTGGGGGCAGGGCGCATCGCCGATGCCTTCCTGGAAACCCGTCTGGCGGGTGGCTGGCGCTCGACCTATGGCATGCTGGATTCGCGCTTCGACGCCTCATACATCGTCGACCTGCTTTATCCGCCTGTTTCTTAAAGCCTGACTGCCCATGACAGCCTTGATCGAAAATATCTATGATCCGGCGCTGGTTGAGGGGCAGTCTGCGCGTTTCATCATCTTGACCGGCTGCTCGGGTGGCGGGAAGTCCTCGTTGTTGTCGGAACTGGCAAAACGCGGTTTTGACGCCTGCGAGGAGCCGGGCCGCCAACTGGTCAAGGAACAACTCTATATTGGCGGCGATGCGCTGCCTTGGCAAAACCTGTCGGCTTTCATCGATCTGACGATTTCACGTTCCATCAATTTCATGATCGAGGCAGCCAAACGTCCCGGCGTGACGTTTTTTGATCGCGGTATTATCGATCAGATCAGTGGCGCGGCCCATGCCGGTCTTGAACCAAAACCGTGGTTTGAAACGGCGGCCCGCAGATTCAGGTATAACGAGACGGTATTTGCCGTTCCGCCATGGCGGGAAATCTACCAGACCGACAGCGAAAGACAGCATGGTTTTGACGATGCTGTGGCCAGTTACGAAGCCTTGATTCAAAGTTACAGCGATTATGGCTATCGCGTTGTAACGATTCCCAAAACAAATGTTGAGGATCGTGCGGATTTTCTGCTGAAAACAATTTCCAATCGCGATTCTATGCAGTAATCCGGCTAACAGCATGTCTCCCGGTGGTGAAACACATCAGGGGTAAAGACAGGCGACACAACATGACAACAGACAGGTCGCATGAATCAGATTGATGACGCAGCGCGCTGATAACGCGCACCGCGTTGAAGTTTTTTCTGTTTTCCGGCAACAACAACAGACAGTTAGACGCTTTGCTCGAATCGATACTTGAAACAAAACCGGCCCCGCGCATCAAGGATCGCGCCGCGACGGAAAAGATCATCTTCAATGCCGCAAAAGCTTTGCTGGCAGAGGAAGGCTTTCAGGGCTTCGGCATCAACGCCGTTGCGCGCCGTGCTGGCTGCGACAAGCAATTGATCTATCGTTATTTCGGCGGCCTTGAAGGTCTGGTCGATGCGATTGGCGAAGACCTTGGCTCCTGGGTCAAGGACCGAATTCCAGAAGACACCGGCGGCATGTTTCTGCTGACCTATGGCGACCTGATGGAAAAGCTGGCGCTGTATTTCATGGATGCGCTGCGAGAAGACCCGCTAGTCTGCAAGATCGTTGCCTGGGAAGTGTCTGACAGTTCCCCGCAAGTGACCCGTCTGGCGGAAGCCCGTGCCAAGTCGTTAGCCAAGTGGCTGGAACGCATGAAGGGATCGCTGGCGGCACCCAAGGGTGTTGATACCGCCGCCGTTAATGCCGTTTTGTTCGGGGCGATCCAGCACATTGTTATTTCTGCTGCCACCAGCGGCCAGTTTGCCGGTGTCCCGATGAAGACGTCGAAAGATTGGGAAAAAATTGAAACCGCTGTCAAGCGACTGGTGAGGGGCGTTTACGGCTGAGATCGCCTGTCTATCAAGGTATGTAAGTAAATCAAAATGCAAACCCGTCGGAACTTATCCGACGGGTTTTTGTTGTTTTGGCGGAGGGAAAGTTTTCCACAGTTGGACGGCTCACGTTAACCATGTTTTCATGTTGTGTTTGCGCCATCAATTCTGCAGGTCCACATTACGTTAATGATTTGTTAACCATGCGTCGGTTGGGCGCATGCAGAGGAACCGCCGTGTACCGTTGGATATCCTTGGGCGTCATGATGACGTTTTTTGCATTCTTGCCGTTGGACATTTATGCTCCGACTGTGAACCTGTGTATAATGGCCTTCGCCAGATGGATCGTCGTGTCCGGTCTGCCTTACGGTGTGTTTAATCAGGAGCAGGCGGCATGAAGTGGTTTCTGATTTTGTGGGCCGGGCCAATCACGCTTCTGGGTAGCTGGTACGGTCTGTCATACTACGACATGAGCTTCGGCATCTTCATGCTGACGCGTGAAGCGCATGAGTTGGTGTTCAATATCTATGGAAATATTCTCGGCATTCCGCCCGAGACAATTCCGCCATTGGTGGCACGCGCCATCGTGGTCGACAGCCTGATCGTGTTTGCGATCATGGGCTTTCGCAAGCGCAAGGCCATTGCCAAATGGTGGCGGGGAAATGCTCAGTCTTCAGATGGCAGCGAGATCGTCCTGCCAAGTGCCGACAATCTGTCCAGAGCGCCTTGAAGAATAAAGCTGGCGGCGGCCGAATCGATGCGTTCGGCCCGCTTGGCACGGGAAACATCCATTTCCAAAAGCGCACGTTCTGCCGCAACCGTTGAAAGACGCTCGTCCCAATAGACAAAGGGCAGGTCGGTTTTTTCACCCATCGAGCGCACGAAGGCGCGGGTTGCCTGAACACGTGGTCCCGCAGAACCGTCCATGTTCATTGGCAGGCCGATAACAAAGGCCAGAACTTTTTCCTTCGCCGCGAAATTCAGAAGAACCTGCGCATCCTGCGTAAACTTTACCCGTTTGATCACCGGGCGAGGGGTGGCAAACCGTCGTGAAAGATCCGACATGGCAAGGCCTATGGTCTTTGTGCCAAGGTCGAGACCTGCAATGGCCTGACCCGGTTGCAGAACCTGCGCCAGTTCCTCAATGGTAATGCTCGCCATGGTTCTGCCCTGTCATGATGTGTTTATCGTTGCTGACATATGACATTTTCTACCGTAACAGAAACGAAAATCTGAATTGAAATCAGGAGATACACGATGAAACTGACATGGCTTGGTCACTCCGCTTTCCGTCTTGAAACCGGAAATGCCAAAATTCTCATCGATCCGTTCCTGACGGGTAACCCATCCTTCACCGGCCAAGACGCCAAGGATGTGGCAAGCGGTATCACCCATATCCTTTTGACCCACGGTCACGGTGACCATGTTGGCGATACGGTGCGCTTGGCGCAGGAGACGGGTGCCACGGTTCTGGCCAATGCCGATCTCGGTGCATGGCTTGGCACCAAGGGTGTTGAAAAGATCGAAGTCGGCAACACCGGCGGTACCGTCGCGTTCGAAAAGTTCGGCTTTTCCGCCACCTTCACCAATGCGCTGCATTCTTCCGCACAGATCACCGAAGACGGCGTTTCGCACGCACTCGGCAATGCCAATGGCCTGATGCTGCATTTTGAAGACGGTCCAACCGTCTACCACATGGGCGACACGGATATTTTCTCCGACATGGCGCTGATCAACGAGCTGCACCAGCCTGAAGTTGGCCTTGTGCCGATCGGTGACCGCTTCACCATGGGTGGTGCGGTTGCAGCGCTCGCCTGCCAGCGCTATTTCAACTTCCGTTATGTCGTGCCTTGCCACTATGGCTCGTTCCCGATTGTCGATCAGACACCGGAAAAGTTCGTCGCTGGCATGGAAGGCGCCCAGTCCACGGTTGAAACGCCGAAAGCCGGGGCAAGCATCACGTTCTGATATTCTACCGTTGCGAATGACGGGCATGAACATTATAGCGAAGTAAAGCAGTTTCAGGAAAACCGGCCGCCGGTTTTTGCTGGAAACAGCACAAGAACACGAAAGGGCCGGTCACAGCTCCCGAAAGGGCGGTTACCGGCTCTGGATATTCCATCGGAGAAGAAACATGTCCGTCGATCTCGCCACCGTAAAACGCGTTGCGCAACTTGCCCGTATTGCCGTCACCGAAGACGAAGCAAACCAGATGCTGGGCCAGCTGAATGGCATCCTTGGCTTTGTGGAGCAGCTCTCGGAAGTGAATGTCGATGGCGTTGAGCCAATGACGTCAGTTACGCCGATGGAGATGCGCAAGCGTGCCGATGCCGTGACTGATGGCAACAAGGCGGAAGACATTGTGGCCAATGCGCCGGTGTCCGAACGGAACTTCTTCATGGTTCCAAAGGTCGTCGAGTAAGCCTTGGATATACTGGCGCGAAACGCGTGAAGCAGTTTCGCAAATGCCAGTGCCAGATAGGAACTTGATAACCGCATTTGCCAGTCCGATTTTCTAAAATTCGAAAGCCGTTGCCGATATGACCGAACTGACCAGCCTCACCATTGCCGAAGCACGCGAGAAACTGCAGGCGAAGGACATTACCGCCGTCGAACTGACGGACGCTTATCTTGCGGCTATTGATGCTGCCAATGAAAAGCTGAACACCTATGTCGCCACCACGCCTGAAAAGGCACGTGAGATGGCAAAAGCGTCTGACGGGAAGCTGGCAGCCGGCAAGGGCGGTGCGCTCGAAGGTATTCCGCTTGGCGTCAAGGACCTGTTCGCCACGCGCGATATCCACACGCAGGCCTGCTCGCACATTCTCGATGGCTTCAAGCCAAAGTACGAATCGACAGTCACGCAGAACCTGTGGGACGCCGGTGCGGTTCTGCTGGGCAAGCTGAACATGGACGAGTTCGCAATGGGCTCTTCCAACGAAAGCTCTTATTACGGTCCGGCCATCAACCCATGGCGCGCCAATGGTTCTGACCAGAACTTGGTGCCCGGCGGTTCGTCCGGTGGTTCGGCTGCTGCCGTTGCTGCACATCTGTGCGCCGGTGCAACCGCAACCGATACCGGTGGCTCCATCCGTCAGCCTGCGGCCTTCACCGGCACAGTCGGCATCAAGCCAACCTACGGCCGTTGCTCGCGTTGGGGTATCGCAGCCTATGCATCCTCGCTCGACCAGGCCGGTCCGATTGCCCGCGACGTGCGCGACGCCGCCATCCTGTTGAAGACCATGGCAAGCGTAGACACAAAGGATACAACGTCGGTTGATCTGCCGGTGCCGGACTATGAAAAGGCCATTGGCCAGTCGCTGAAGGGCCTCAAGATTGGTATTCCAAAGGAGTACCGCATCGACGGCATGCCGGAAGAAATCGAAAAGCTCTGGGCACAGGGTATCGAGTGGCTGAAGGATGCGGGTGCGGAGATCGTCAACATCTCCCTGCCGCACACCAAATACGCTCTGCCAGCCTATTATATCGTCGCACCTGCCGAAGCCTCTTCCAACCTTGCTCGTTATGACGGCGTTCGTTACGGCCTGCGCGTTGACGGTGGCAACATTGCCGAAATGTACCAGAACTCCCGCGCTGCCGGTTTCGGCAAGGAAGTTCAGCGCCGTATCATGGTTGGCACCTATGTGCTGTCGGCCGGTTATTACGATGCCTATTACCTGAAGGCGCAGAAGGTTCGCACGCTGATCAAGCGTGACTTCGAAAACGTCTTCCATGAAGGCGTTGATGCCATCCTGGCGCCAATCACCCCGTCGTCTGCATTCGCCATTGGTGATGAGGAACTGGCATCGGATCCAGTCAAGATGTACCTGCAGGACGTGTTCACCATCACGGTCAACATGGCTGGCCTGCCGGGTCTTTCGGTTCCTGCCGGTCTTGATGGCAAGGGTCTGCCGCTTGGTTTGCAGCTCATCGGCAAGCCTTTCGAGGAAGAAACGCTGTTCAAGACAGCTCATGCCATTGAACAGGCTGCAGGCAAGTTCACGCCTGCCAAGTGGTGGTAAGCACCTTTTACATTCGCGCTATGAACGAGGCTGACCGTGAAGCGGTCGGCCTTGTTGGTTTTCGGGCATGGCAATCCAGCAATGCATTCGAGGATGTCTATCTCGATCCATCAGTCATTGAGCGTGTCCAGGGCGAATTTGCGCAATTTGCCGCTACATCAACCAGCGATATCGCAGTGGTCGAGATCGACGGTGAGATTGCCGGCTGGGGTGCGCGTGATGGTGAGCCCAACCACATTTCTGACCTTTGGGTGGGCCCCGAATGGCAGGGGCGTGGCTTCGGTCGGGCACTGGTTGAGCATTTTCTGCAGAAGATGCGCGCAGCCGGCATCGGGACCGTGACGATCAGCACCCATGCCAAAAACGTCTCAGCCATCCGCCTTTACGAAAGGTGCGGTTTTCGTATCGTCTGGCAGGGCCAGCAATGGTCTGACAGCATGAAAGTGGAACTGCAAAAGGTCCGGTTGGAACAGGTGCTCTAATCTGCAGAAATGCACCGGGCAGCATTGCTACCGCCCGGCACAGCCATTTACCTGTTGTCGAGTTCACCGCGTACCAGTTCCAGCCCGCGTGTGGTGATGCGATAGGGCTTGCCACTGGCAGACGCGATGGCCCGCTTGCGTTTCAGCTTGCGGAAGGTCTCTAGGTTGAGACCGCTGAAAACCCAGCCGTCACGGGTGTAAAGGCTCAGCTTTTCGATTTTGCGATTGTCGTCTCGAACGAGTTCTATTCTGCCGCCTTGCGCGAGCAGGTGAAGGATGCGCTGTTCGGCGCGTGAAATGTCCATTTTCGGAAATCCGGTCGGCGTCCTCAAGGACGCATGAAAACACACCCGGGTGCCACAAAAGCATCCGGCTCGGTTTCATTTGGGCCCGGCGCGCAAGATACTTGCGGGCAGGGCCGTTACCGGGACTCCGATTGAGAGAACATAAAAGCGCCTTCGTTATATTTTCTGGTTAGCGAGCAGGGCCGCCATGGTCAAGTCCAGGTGATTCTCGTGTTGTGCGCATCCTGTTTCAATCCGTGTTGCTGTGTTCGCATGGCCACAGAACACTGGCCACGGCGGTAAATGAGACAACTCTCAAATATACATGTTGAATGAAGAGCTTGGCAAAAGCTTGTACTGGTCAAATGCGGGAATGAATGGTCTACTGCAACCGGACGATCGGAGGTAGCATTTGGTCAGCATACGCAATGCGCGGGAAGACGAAGCGGCATCACTTGCAGCCCTGGGGTTGCGGGCCTGGGAAATGGCCATGGCGCCGATTGGCGTTACCAAAGCGCTCAGTGAAAACGCCCGATCTGCCTTTGAAAATTTCACGCTGTCCTCGTGGCTGAGCATTACGGTCGCGGAACTGGATGGCGAAATTGTCGGCTGGGCGGCCCGCGAACACTTCGATGACAAGATCAGCGATTTCTGGATCGGGCCGGAATATCAGCGCAAAGGCGTGGGGGCATTGCTTCTTGCCGATGTCGAACGGGAAATTATCGAGCAGGGCTTCACATCGGTGCGGGTGGAAAGCCATGCCCAGAACGAGCAGGCCATCGCTTTTTTCCAGAAGCATGGCTACAGCGTGAACTGGTTGACCGTGACCTATGCTCCGAAGCTGGACCGCGACGTGCAATCCATCGGCTTGAGCAAGCAGCTGGTCGAGGAGCCGAAGGATACCTACGGCCCCGGATTTTGAGGTGTTACGCAGCCGCCCGAATTATGGGGCAGGCGACACGATCTCATAGGTGCATTTGAACGAGCTGGCGGCGATCCGGTAGGTGTCCTTTTCGTCTGCTGGCACCTGCACAATAGCATCGCCAGGCTTGGCAACCATGCTTTCACCCCAAGGCGCGGTGAAGGTAAAGGCGCCGGTTTTCTCCGACACGATGAAATAATTCATCTCGCTGCCAAGCGGCTTGAAGGCGCTGTAACCCTGCGCATCGGCTTTTGATTGCGCCTCGCCATAACGCTGTGGAAACTTGGCGGCCTTGACCAGTATCTCCTCGTTGCCGGTTTCCGGGCAACGGTTGCGAACAACCCAGTCACCGGCTTCTGCCGGTTTGGATTTGGTTTCGACACCTTCACCCTTGATGATGGTGACGATAACCTCTCCCGCCACTGCGGGGCGGGCATCGACGTCCTTGGTCTTGCGGGCAATGCCCGTCAGCTTCTGTGCCTTGGCGTCGGTCATAAGGGCAACCTGATCCTTGACCGGTGCATCCTGGGCAGGCGCCATGCCGGCAAAAAAGAGGCTGGCTGCGAGTGATCCGTAAAAGAGGGAAGTTTTGTTCATGGCGATGATCTCTGTGTGAGGCGCAAAACGCTGACGGAACCGATAGAGTATGGTGCGATACCCAATATATTTTCCAATTGTGTGACAAGGCAACTTGTCCCGGCTTCAACAGCGCGACAAGTCTTGCGCATGCAGCACATTTGTTTTACCCCACAAACAGAAAAGAATGTATCCCGCGAGCTTGATATGACCCTTGTAGATGTGCGCACACCAGATCCGAAACGCTTCATTCCCGGTGCTACCGGCGATTGGGAAATTGTAATCGGAATGGAAGTCCACGCACAGGTTTTGTCCAATTCGAAACTGTTCTCCGGCGCATCCACGTCGTTCGGCAATGCGCCAAACGCCAACGTGTCGCTGGTTGATGCTGCCATGCCAGGCATGTTGCCGGTCATTAACCAGGAATGTGTCGCACAGGCCGTTCGTACAGGTCTTGGCCTCAAGGCCCAGATCAACAAGCGTTCGATCTTTGACCGCAAGAACTATTTCTATCCGGATTTGCCGCAGGGCTACCAGATTTCGCAGTTCAAGGACCCGATTGTCGGCGAGGGCAAGATCATCATCTCGCTCGGACCGGACCGTCAGGGCAATTTTGAAGATATTGAAATCGGTATCGAGCGTCTGCATCTGGAACAGGATGCCGGCAAGTCGATGCATGACCAGCATCCGACCATGTCGTTTGTAGACCTTAACCGTTCGGGTGTTGCCCTGATGGAAATCGTCTCCAAGCCTGACATGCGCTCCGCCGACGAAGCCAAGGCCTACATGACCAAGCTGCGCGCCATCGTGCGTTACCTTGGCACCTGCGATGGTAACATGGACGAAGGCTCGATGCGCGCTGACGTCAACGTCTCCGTGCGCAAGCCGGGCGGTGAGTTTGGCACACGGTGCGAAATCAAGAACGTCAACTCCATCCGTTTCATCGGTCAGGCCATCGAATCCGAAGCCCGTCGTCAGATCGGCATTCTCGAAGATGGCGGTTCGATCGATCAGGAAACCCGCCTGTTTGATCCGGTCAAGGGCGAAACCCGCTCGATGCGCTCCAAGGAAGATGCGCATGACTACCGTTATTTCCCCGATCCGGACCTGCTGCCGCTGGAATTCGATGACGCGTTCATTGAAAGCCTGAAGGCTGATCTGCCGGAACTGCCTGACGACAAGAAAGAACGTTTTGTCAGCGAACTGGGCCTGTCGGTTTATGACGCGTCCATTCTGGTGTCTGAAAAGGCAATTGCCGATTATTATGAAGCCGTTGCGGCTGGTCGCGATGCCAAGCTGGCTGCGAACTGGGTTATCAACGACTTGCTGGGCGCCTTGAACAAAGCCAGCAAAGGCATTGAAGAGACTCCTGTTTCTGCCGATCAGCTCGGTGGCATCATTGACCTCATCAAGGCTGAAACCATTTCCGGCAAGATCGCCAAGGACCTGTTCGAAATCGTCTGGAACGAAGGCGGCAACCCGGCCGAGATCGTTGAAAGCCGTGGCATGAAGCAGGTGACGGACACCGGCGCCATCGAAAAGGCTGTGGATGAAATCATCGCCGCTAACCCGGATCAGGTCGAGAAGGTCAAGGCAAAGCCAACCCTTGCCGGCTGGTTCGTTGGTCAGGTGATGAAGTCCACCGGCGGCAAGGCCAACCCACAGGCCGTCCAGGCTCTGGTCAAGGCCAAGCTGGGCATAGAAGAATAAGGTCGTTTTGACAGAGATGGGGCCGGGACCGGAAAAGGTGCCCGGCCTTTTCTTTTTAGAAAAAGGAATTTTATCATGTTTTTCGTTCGCACAGCGAGTGAGCGCGATATTGAGAAAGTTCGCACATTGCTGGCCCAGACATGGCACGCCACCTATGACCCGCTCTACGGCGAGGACAAGGTCA
>Ga0075364_10001850_pt1 | contig 11736 bp, 5 predicted proteins | sample EndMetdeltDD1764_FD_71517 | JGI IMG/M metagenome (GOLD analysis project Ga0075364, IMG submission 71517) | Populus endosphere microbial communities from Tennessee, USA - Endosphere MetaG P. deltoides DD176-4 | ecosystem: Host-associated > Plants > Roots > Endosphere | place: USA: Tennessee... | reverse complement strand
GCCGCGGCGACTTTGGATTCCACGTCGCACAGTCCGAGCAGCAACGCCGCCATCTCGTCGGTGGAGTAGGTGGTGACACCGGCCTCTTCGACGGCGCTGACGATGGCGTCGTTCTGGCCCATCAGCCCGGTGCCGCGGGTCCAGCCGATCAGCGCGTGCGCCAGGCTGACGCGTTCGGCCCAGGAGGACTCGGCGTGCCAACGGCTCACCACCGCGTCCAGTGCCGACTTCGCTTCACCGTAAGCGCCGTCCCCGCCGAACATTCCGCGGTTGGGCGAGCCGGGCAGCACGACGTGCAACCGGGACGCGATGTCGCGCTCGGCGCCGATCTTGGACAGGCCACTGATCAGCCGCTGCACGGCCCACAGCAGCACCTTCATCTCCATCTCGGCGCGAGAGCCGACCTCGGACAGATCGCCGACCACCCGCGGCGCCGCGAACGGGAACAGCAACGTCGGAGTCTGCGCGTCCTTGATGTGAATCGACTGCGGCCCAAGGCTTTCAACCTGCTCGCTGCCGATCCATTCGACCAGGGCGTCGATGTCGGAGTAGGACGCCATATTGGCCGCCACCACCCACAGCGCCGCGCCATAACGGGCGTGGTCGCGGTAGAGGTTGCGGTAGAAGGCCAGTCGCTCGTCGTCCAGCTTCGAGGTGGTCGCGATGACGGTGCCGCCGCCGTCCAGCAGTCGCGCCGCCACGGACGCGGCGATCGAGCCCTTGGAAGCGCCCGTCACCACCGCGATTTCGCCTTTGAAGGGGCCGGGGTTGGGGTTCTCGGCGCCGGCGGCGATCCGGCCGTACAGCGAGGCGTGGATCTGCCGGCCCGCGGCCAGCGACTTACCCTGCCACCACGTGGCTTGGGTCGCAACGACGTGGCCCGCGCCCTCGAAGCGCTCGGATAACCGCATCCAGTCGGCGTCAATGTCGCCCTCGTCGGTCAGCCACAGCTTGACGAGATCCTCGCGCGCGCTCGCCCAGCGGTCGTCGAAGACGACGGCCTTCTTGGCGTCGAACACCGGCGCCACCAAACGCGGCCAGTCCGCACCCAATTCGGTGGTGACGAGGTCGATGAGTTCGGCGTCGGAGGCCGACGGCGAGGCGGTGACCGGGTCGTCAAGGCCCAGTTGACCAAGGACCAGGCGAGCCGCCGAAGCGAGTACGCCGTCGGGTCCGGTGATCTGATCGGTGAACTCGCTCAGTGCGGCCGCGTCGACGGTCGCGCTGCCGCCACCACCCGCCGACGGCAGCGACACGGCAATGCCCCGGCGCGCGGCGACCGCCGCTACGGCCGCGTCGATGGCCTTGTCCACCGAAGCGGCGTCGGCCAACGCACCCTCGTGCAGGTGACCCATGGCTCCCCCGCGCACGCTGGTGCCCTCGCGCGTTCCCAGCGCCACCTCGACGGTGACGTGTTTGGCCCAACCCTCGCCCAGCTCCCAGGTCTTCGTCACCCGCTCGGCAATCGCACCGGGGCGTTTGCCGCTGGGCCCGAGAACCGTGCGCAGCTGGTCGTTGATTGCGTCGGAAAGCACTGGGCCATAAGGCTTATAGGTGCGGGCGAGCTTGGTGACCTGGGCCCGCAGCCCGGCCAGGTCGGCCTCGGCGGCGCCATCGATGGCGCCAAGGTTCAGCTCGGAACCCAGGTCGACCAGCAGCTGGTTGCGCCGCGAGGACGCGCCGTCGGTGATGGACTCGATGGAGTCCAGCTCCTCGATCTGGTCGATGCGCATCTTGGCCGAGATCGCGATCAGCGCCAGGGTGGCGTCGGCCGCGTCGAACCCGATGTCATCGGGGCGCGGGCCGCCTGAAGGCGCGGCCGGTGCGGGCGCCGGCGCGGCCTCCACAGGCGCGCCCTCCGGCGCGGACTCGGCGGCCGGTTCCGGCGCCTCGTCTTCAAGCTCCGGCTCGGGGTCGGTGTCGGTGGCGAACAGCACCGCGGCGTCGCGCTCGGCGTTGAGCACTTCCACTGTGCTGTGGGCATATTCGGGCAACTTAAGGGTGTTGGTAGCCAGACCCGCCACTGTCGGCGAGGTCTTCACGCCGATCTCGACGAACCGCTCCACCCCGAGGCCACCGGCGGCCTCCTCGATGAACAGCAGGTCCTGCGTCTCGATCCAGCGCACCGGGCTGGCGAACTGCCATGCCAGCAGCTCGATCAAGACCTTGCGCGCCAGTTCGAAAGGCCGCTCATTCCGCCACGTGTCGTAGTCGGCGAGGATTTCGTCGAGCGGTTCGGCGGGCACCAGATCACGGATTTCCTGGATGAAGTCGCGATCCAGCGTGAAGGGGCGCGGCACCAGGTTGGGGATGTAGCGCCCGATGATCACGTCGGGATCTTTGTCGCGCGGCAACAGCCGATCCAGCGACCGGCGGAATTCGGCCACACCGACCCGCAGCACCCGCGAGTGGAACGGCACGTCGATGCCCGGCACCAGAATGAAAGAGCGCTTCCCTCCGGTGATCTCGCGGCGGCGCTCGACTTCTTCCTCCAGCGCTTCCAGTCCGCGCACCGTGCCGGCGATCGCGTACTGCGACCCGCGCAAGTTGAAGTTGACGATCTCCAGGAATTCCCCGGTGCGCTCGGCAATCCCGGCTACAAAGTCGGTGACCTCGTCGTCTGGCAGGTCGATCTGAGAGGGCCGGATCGCCGCCAACCGGTAGTTCGAGCGACCCAACTCGTCGCGAGGCACGATGTCATGCATCTTGGACCCGCGGTGAAACACGGCTTCCAGCAACGCATCGAGTTCGAAGACGCCGCTGACGCAGGCCAACGCGGTGTATTCCCCTACCGAGTGGCCGCAGGTTATCGCACCTTCCACGAAGGCACCCTGCTCACGCATCTCGGCGACCTGGGCCGCCGCCACCGTGGCCATCGCGACCTGGGTGAACTGCGTCAGGTACAGCACGCCGTCCGGATGGTGGTAGTGCACGCCGCTGGCGATGATGCTGGTCGGGTTGTCGCGCACCACGTGCAGCACCGAGAAGCCAAGGGTTTGGCGGGTGAACTTGTCGGCGGTGTCCCACACCTTGCGGGCCGCCTTGGACCGGGCCCGGACATCCATGCCCATGCCCTTGTACTGGATGCCCTGGCCGGGGAACGCGTAGACGGTCTTGGGCGCGGCCAGTCGGGCGGTCGCCGACATCACCAGGTCCGAACCGATGCGGGCGGTGACCTCCAAAACCTCAGCACCCCGGTCGATTCCGACGCGCTCGACGCGGAAGTCTACCTCGTCGCCGGGCCGCACCATGCCCAGGAATCGTGCGGTCCATCCGACCAGCCGGGCCGGCGGGCGGGCTTGCCCGTCGGTGGCGGTCACCGCGTGCTGCGCCGCGGCCGACAACCACATGCCGTGCACGATGGGCGATTCCAGCCCGGCGAGCAGCGCGGCCGCCCGGTCGGTGTGAATGGGGTTGTGGTCGCCCGATACGACCGCGAACGGGCGCATGTCGACCGGCGCGGCGAGCGTGACGTCGCGCCGGCGCCGACGCGGGGTGTCGGTGGCGTTCTCCGATACCGCGCCGCCCGCGCGGAGCGGGTCGCTGAGTTCGGCGGCCCCGGTGCGGCCCAGGATCGCGAAACGCTCGTCGAGGGTCGCGATGACCTCTCCGTCCGCACCATCGGCGCGGCTGACCGTGACGGTGACCGGTACAACGCGGCCCATGTCGGTGTCGGTGGCATTGGAAGCCGTTGCGGTGATGGTCAATTGGGCCGGGACGGTCGGCAGCTGGCCGACAACGCGGGCGGCGTGATCCAGATGCACCAGGCTCAGCAGGCCCTCCACCACCGGCTCGCCGCTGTCGGTCACCGCCGAGCCGATCGCCGCGAACACCGCGGGCCAGCAAGGACCGACGAGCGCGTCGGGCACGGTGGTGAGACTGGGCGCCAGCCGCTCACCGAAGGTGGCGGTGACCCCGGTGTGGTCGGCGACCCGCTCGGGGTCCCAGTCCACCGTGACGGTGGCAGTGCCATTTTCGACCGGCGGCAGCGAGTCGGGCCCGTCAACACCGGCGGCGATGGCCAGCACCGAGCGCATGGCGGTGGCGGCGTTCTCGGAGGAGATCACCGGGGTGCCGCCGTCAATGGTGTTGGGGGGCACGGTGAAACGGATGTCGATCCAGGTGCCCGACACCGGCACGCTCAGGACGACGTCGGCGCCGTCCGTTTGCAGCCGAGCGCCGGTGGATGAGTGTGTTGCGCTGCGATTTTCGTTGACCTGCCAGTCGGCGGACTCGGCGATCCGATGCACCGGGTTGGTCGCGGTGCGCCCGGCCCACAACACGTCTGGCGAGTCGAGCACGACGGCCAGCGGTCCGGTGACGTCGGCGCGGCCCAGGCGACGCGCCGTGACATCGCGCGGTTGCGCTCCGGCGCCGAGCACCTCGTCGATCGCGGCCTGCTCGAAGCGGTCCAGCAACTCACCGACCGGCTCGTCCATCCGGGTGATCCCCGCCACCGACGCGGTACCGGGAATGATGCACACTTGGTCGGCGTCGTAGCGGGCGTCGTGCGCCTGCCACAGGGAGTCGCTGCGCCACCAGCGGCGCACGTCCTTGTCGATAACCGGCACGAAGTTGACCGGCTTGCCCAGCGTCTTGCACAGCGTGACGAAGAAGGGCACGTCCACGGGATGCAGTTGCACGGTTTCGGCATCGGGATAGTGCGCAAGCAGGGCGGCGATCGCCTGCTCGGGATTCTCCAGCAGCGCCGAATCGTTGTACAGCGTCTCGATCGGGCCGAAATCCTTTGGATGCAAACGGGCCTCGGCGCGCTTGAGCATCTCTTCGAAGCGGTCGCGCCAGGTGTCGGCCAGCCACGGGCTGCCCGGCGCGGCGGTGTCGGCGGTCGAATTGCCCTCGCCGATGGTCAATTCGACGTAGCGCTGCAGCCACTGCAGGTAGGTCATCTCGGCGACGTCGCCGAAGTACGGCTTGGCGGTGTTGGCCATCGCGGCGATGATCTCGTCGCGCCGCTCCGCGACCGCGTCGGCGTCGCCGGCGACCTCGTCGAGCAGCCGCCCGCATCGCGAGGCGGTGTTGTCAATCTCGTGGATGTCGGCACCGAGCTGGCTGCGGCTGGAAGCCATGCCGCCCTGGGCTTTTCCGGCGCTGATCCACTGCGGTGTGCCTTGGGTGTCGACCAGCATCCGCTTGACCGACGGCGAGGTGGTGGACTCGAGCGTCGCCATCGCCGCGGTGCCGACGAGGATGCCGTCGATCGGCATCAACGGGAAGCCGTAGTCCTGCGCCCAGCGCCCGGACAGGTAGTCGGCCGCCCGCTCGGGGGTGCCGATGCCGCCGCCGACGCAGACGGTGATGTTGGGGCGCGACCGCAACTCGGAGTAGGTGGCCAGCAGCAGGTCGTCGAGGTCTTCCCAGGAGTGGTGGCCGCCCGCGCGCCCGCCCTCGACGTGCATGATCACCGGCTTGGTGGGCACCTCGGTGGCGATGCGGATGACCGAGCGGATCTGCTCGATCGTGCCGGGCTTGAAGACGACGTGGCTGATGCCGATGTCGTTGAGCTCATCGATCAGCTCGACGGCTTCCTCGAGATCCGGGATGCCGGCGCTGACCACCACGCCATCGATCGCCGCGCCGGACTGGCGCGCTTTCTGCACCAGTCGCTTGCCCCCGACCTGCAGCTTCCACAGGTAGGGGTCGAGGAACAGCGCGTTGAACTGATAGGTGCGGCCCGGCTCGAGCAGCCCGGATAGCTCCTCGATCCGGTTGGCGAAAATCTCCTCGGTGACCTGCCCGCCGCCGGCCAGCTCGGCCCAGTGCCCAGCGTTGGCCGCGGCCGCGACGATCTTGGCGTCGACCGTGGTCGGGGTCATGCCCGCCAACAGGATGGGCGAGCGCCCGGTCAGCCGGGTGAACTTCGTGGACAGCTTGACTTTGCCGTCGGGAAGGCGCACCACGGTGGGTGCGTAGGTCGACCAGGCTCGCGCCACCTCGGGGGTTGCCCCGACGGTGAACAGGTTGCGCTGCCCACCGCGGGTCGCCGCGGGCACGATGCCGATGCCCAGGCCGCGGATCACGGGCGCGGTCAGCCTGGTCAGGATGTCGCCGGGGCCCAGATCGAGAATCCAGCGCGCGCCGGCCTCGTGGACCCGAGTGATCTCGTCCACCCAGTCGACCTCGCGGACCAGGATCGCTTCGGCCAGCTGCCGAGCCAGCGCAACATCGAGACCCACCTTCTCCGCCCAGCCCCCGACGATGTCGATGCCGTCGGCCAGCCGCGGGGTGTGGAAGCCCACCTCCACCTTCACCGGGTCGAAGAGGGGCGCGAAGACGTCGCCGCCGCGCACCTTGTTCTTGCGGTCGGCCTCTTCCGTCTCCGATATCTGCGTGCAGTAGAGCTCGAAGCGGGACAACTGCTCGGGCGTCCCGGTGATGACGACCGAACGCCGCCCGTTGCGAATGGACAACACCGGCGGGAGGACCGTGCGGACGTCTTGGGCGAACTCCTCGAGCAACCGCTGGATGCGGTCGGGATCGGCGTTGGTCACCGACACCATCGGTGGGCGGTCGCCAAGGACCGAGATTCCGCGTCGGCGCGCCACCAGCGTCCCGGCGGCACCGATCAGCTGGGCCAGGGCCAGCAGCTCGACGTCGCGTGCGCCGCCGGCCTTAAGCGCCTCGACCGCCAGCACGCCTTGCGAGTGCCCCGCGAGGGCCACCGGCGGTGTGGCCTTGAAGTCCATGCCCTGACGCGCGAGGGCGCGGATGGCCGCCACCTGGGTGAGCAGCACGCCGGGTATCGACACCGCGGCCGACGTCAGGTGCTTTTCCGAAGGGACCGGGTCCTCGGCCGCCAGCGCGCGCACCCACTGCAGCGGCTCGAAGCCGATCGGGCGCACCACGACCAGCTCCTTTGCGATCGGCTCCAGCAGCAGATCCACCTCGCCGACCAGCGTCGCCAGCTCCGATTCGATCCCGGCCGCGGATACCAGTTCTTCGAGAGTCTCCAGCCAGGCGCTGCCCTGGCCGCCAAACGCGACGGCGAACGGCTCACCGGCCGTCAGACGATCCACCAGAGCATGGGTGTTCGACGGGCCACTTCCGTCGCGGTCAGCGGACACCCGGTCGTGCTCGTGGATCGTCACGTCTTCGTCTCCCTGTATGCCTCTAAATGCGTCGGTAAGTATCGGTTCGGTCGGCCGGTCCAGGACGCCCGTGCCGGGCGTCATCGATTCCGCATCGAATCGCAGCCGAAAAATCGTCTGACCGGTGCGTTGTCGGGGGTCCGGCCCGAATATCGGGCGGCGCCCGCGGACTGCATCGGCCCTAATAAGAGTCTCATAAGGATCGGTACACTTTTTTGACGGCGATTGGTTACTGGCGAGTTCTACGCACGGGTAACCGTGTCGTGGGTAACACCGGGTTAAACCGGCGGCACAGGTATGCCGAACAAACGTCCTGCATGTAGGTGGTTACGGTCGAGTAGCCATAACAGTGCAGATCAAGGCAGTATTGTTACCAAATCGTTATGTTAAAAATTAGCGCTTTGGCCGGCGCTTGATGCTGCGGTGGGCGCGGCGGCGCTCAATCGCCCGTGTCCGTGCTGGCGCGCGGCGAGCGAACGAGTGTTTGCTGGAATGCGACGTGCCCGTGCCGTCCCGGAGCTGACGAAGCCGCAAATTAGGCCCACTGCCCGAATTGGGGCTTCAAGATTTCGTTGATGTCCACCCCGACTCCGCCCACGGAGCGCTTGTCGATTTCGACCTGATGCAAGTGCGCGGCCGGGTGGCTGTACCCCTTGGGCGAGCCCCAGTTGTGCTGCCAGAAGTAGGAGCCCAAGCCGTCGTGCACCGCCCAGTCGATGGTCTTCGAGTTGGCGTAAACGCCTGTGCGCCCGTGCCCGATCACCGACTCCCACGACCGCAAATACGGAGCGACCTGGTTTTTGTACTGGTCAAGCGAGGGATCGTCGTCGATTGACGCGTAGATGGGAGCGCCGGCCGGACCGCCGGCCGCGGTGTGCAGCTCCGCGCCGCGCTTGGCGTGCTGTAGCCCGGCGGCGGCACCGCCCAGCCAGTCCGAGGTGCTGCCCTTGCCGTACTGATAGCAGGAGACGATCTTGAGCCCACTGGTGTGCAGGTCACGAGCCTCGGCGATCTGGATCGGCTTGCCGAGCATCCAGGCGCCGCCGGGCCGCCGATCGGACACATAGCGGATCGCCCCCACGGCGCCGGCCGCCCTGATCTCGCTGGCCGGAATGACTCCGGCCGCATAGTCCAACAGGGTGCCCAGTGACTCCGCCGAAGCCGATGTGGCGCGCAATGACGACGCCGCCACGCCGAGACCTAACAGGGCCGGGGACGCCGCCGCGAATTTGAGCACATCGCGCCGAGAGACCGACATATGCCACAGGGTACGACAAAAACACCATTTGACACATCAGCATCACCAGTCACATGTGCATCACGCTGATACAACGCCGGTCGACAATCGGCTCTGCAATGCGCCCACCACACCCAGCGCGGCATAGGGCCCCGTCACCGCAACCAGGCTGAGCAGCGCGCGGACCCGGTGGTCGCCGCGGGTGAGTCTCCGCAGCTCCATCACCGCGTTGACGTTGTCCAACGTGTCGACCATCAGGCCGATGCGTTGCCACCGGCGACGGTTGGCCTCGTCGCTGCCGAGATAGCCGATGCCCAGGGCCAGGGCGCGGGCTCCGAAGATGCGGATCAGGTACTTCATTTCGGTGGACAACACAGCGTCTGGCACGCCGTTCATCCGGGTCTGGGACCGTGGAGATACAAATGCGGTGGCGCCCAGCACAATTCGGCCGATGGCCGCCGCAGTGAAGGCATGGCGCAGGGCGGCGGGCTGCAATGGGGCCTGTGGCGACGAGGGTGATGTAGTCATAACCGCAGTCTTGGCGCTCGAGGTAACCATGTCGATTACCTGAGAGGTAGTGGTTGCGGTCCCCGTACGGCGATAGATTCCGAACATGTCCGCGGGTATCGGGGTGCGAGAGTGGCGCACGCGCCGCCGGATGAGCCAGATGGAGCTGGCGCACCAGATCGGCGTTTCGCCTCGCCACCTCAGCTTTGTCGAAACCGGGAGATCCAATGCCAGCCGGGCGTTACTCCTGCGCGTCGGCGAGTCGCTGGATCTCCCACTGAATGCGCGCAACCGGCTGCTGCTCGCCGGCGGCTACGCACCCGCCTATGGCGAGCACCCGCTGGACGCCGAAAAGATGCGGCCCGTGAAGGCGGCCATTGATGCCGTCTTGGCCGGCCATGCCCCGTATCCCGCCGTCGTCACCGACGCCTGCTGGAACCTCATTGCCGCCAACGTCGGATGCGTCGTGCTGGTCGAGGGACTGGACGAAGCGGCCGCCGCAGAGCTGCTTCGTCCGCCGATCAACGTGATGCGGTTGTGCCTGCACCCGCAGGGATTATCTCGGCGGTTGCTCAACCGCGCCGAGGTGCACGCGAGCATCCTGCGCCGGGTGCGCCGAGCCGCCAATGCCACCGCCTCGTCGGATATTCAACGTCTTTACCGGGAGCTCGCTGGTTATCGGGTGCCCAACCCACCCGAGGCTGGATTCGCTGAGGCGGGTGAGCTTTACGTACCGTTTCGAATCGCCACCCTGGACGGCGCCGAACTGCAATTCGTCAGCACCATCGCGACTTTCGGCAGCCCGCTCGACGTCTGTGTGGAAAACCTCGCCTTGGAGTCGTTCTTTCCCGCCGACACCCCCACCGCCGAGTATCTCCGTGGTCTCGACGGCGAGCGATTGCGCCGAGTCGCCGATCGAAACCCGCAGTTGCTCAGCTACATCAGTGTGAGTTGACGCCGGCGGTCTCGGTTGGCTGGATGGCGCTGTTATTATAATATTAATAAAGTTAGCGCTAAAGGCCGCAGCAGGGGGTTGCGATGGATCACGACCAACTCATCGACCTGACCCGGCGTGCCTTGAAGCTGGCGCGCGACAAGACGACCGACCTCGCGCCCCAGCAACACAGGGTCGACGCTCGGGAGTACACCTCGCTCGAGCGACACGACGCCGACATGGCCATGCTGATGGCCAGCCCGCAATTGGTCGGCTACGTCTCCGAGCTGCCTGATCCCGGCTCGTACTGCACCAAGACCGTGATGGGCCGATCGATCCTGCTGACCAGAACAGCCGACGGATCGGTCAAGGCGTTCGACAATGTCTGCCTGCACCGGCAATCACAGGTGGTGACGGGCTGTGGCACCGCCAAGCGGTTCACCTGCCCGTACCACGCCTGGACCTACGACAACACCGGCCGATTGGTCGGCTTGCCGGGACGCGAAGGCTTCCCCGAGGTGACCCTCAAGTCCGACGGCCTGACCGAACTTCCGGCCACCGAATGCGCCGGATTCCTTTGGGTGGCATTAGATCCCGGGACCACCCTGGACGTCGCCGCGCACCTGGGACCGCTGGCCGAAGAACTCGACTCGTGGGGCATCGGTCGGTGGTCTCCGCTCGGCGAAAAGGTGTTGGACTGCCCGATCAATTGGAAACTCGCGATCGACACCTTCGCGGAGAACTATCACTTCGCCACCGTGCACCGGCAGACCTTCGCGACCATCGCGCGCAGCAACTGCACGGTCTTCGACGCGTACGGCCCGCATCACCGATTGATCTTCCCGCTCAACGCAATCCTGGAACTGGACAACATGCCCGAAGAGCAATGGGACCCGTTCCACAACATGGTCGTGATCTACGCGCTGTTCCCCAACATCGTGCTTTCGGTGACGATCGCCAACGGCGAGTTGTTCCGGGTCTATCCCGGCGACCGGCCGGGACGGTCGATCACCGTTCACCAGAACTCGACACCGCTGGACCTGTCCGACGAGGCGGTGGCCGCCGGCGCAAACGCCGTGTTCGACTATGCGCACGCCACGGTGCGCGACGAGGACTACCGGCTGGTCCAGGGGCTACAAGCCAACCTCGCATCCGGGGCCCGGGACCAGTTGGTCTTCGGGCGCAACGAACCCGGGCTGCAGCACCGCCACATCACGTGGGCACAGGCCATAGCGCCAGCCGCCCGACCATGAATTTGTCGAGTGGCTTTACACCGCGCAATTTCGTCAATGCATTCGAGAACTTCGTCTAATTGATTTACCTTACTTAAATTGATTCCATGACCTATTGACATTTCTTTCATCACGTATGACGCTGCTTTATCTCTGCAGAACGCCGGATAGACGGACACAATGGTAGGGCGTCTAATGTCATTTCTTTTTACAGTGCCGCAGATGCTGACGACCGCGGCCGGCGATTTCACCGGTATCGCGTCGGCGATCGGCACGGCCAACACGGCGGCGGCTCGGACGATCGCGGTCGCTGCGGCGGGTGCTGATCAGGTCTCGGCTCAGGTCGCCGCGGTGTTCGCGGCGCATGGCCAGAGGTATCAGGCGCTCAGCGCGCAGGCGGCAACGTTTCACGACGAGTTCGCGCGTGCCCTGACGGCTGGCGCTGAGTCGTACGCGAGCGCCGAGGCCGCGAACATGGCCGCAGTGCAAAGCAAGGCCGGCGGGACAGGCGGCACCGGCGGCTTCGGCTCCGATGGCGGGTAACCCCGGAACCGCGGGCGGCGGCGCCGGCGGTGCCGGCGGCGCCGGTGGCGCAGGCGGCGCAGGCGGAAACGCCAACCCCTCCGCGCCTGGGGTCTCCGCCGTCGGCAGCGCATTCGGCAGTATCGGCGGCATCGGCGGCATCGGCGGCGCCGGTGCGACCGGCGGCATGGGAGGTGC
>Ga0075364_10001849_pt1 | contig 11737 bp, 9 predicted proteins | sample EndMetdeltDD1764_FD_71517 | JGI IMG/M metagenome (GOLD analysis project Ga0075364, IMG submission 71517) | Populus endosphere microbial communities from Tennessee, USA - Endosphere MetaG P. deltoides DD176-4 | ecosystem: Host-associated > Plants > Roots > Endosphere | place: USA: Tennessee... | reverse complement strand
CGCATCGGTCCGAACGACGCGCGGCGATCCTGGTCGGGCGCCGGGCGGGCGACCTTGGTCATCTCGCGGTAGGCGGCATCGTGGAAGCCGAACCACGCGTTGAAGTCGCCGCCGACGACGAGCGCGCCGGTCCGCGGCAGCGCGCCGGCCAGCGCCCGCGCCTGCCGCATGCGCCCCGACTCCGACAGGACCCAGAGGTGGTGCATCACCATGTTGGTGAAGTGCGTGTCGACGATCGCGACCGGCACCTCGGCGCCGTCGTTCCCGCGGACAGGCACGATCGCCTGGAGCGCGACGCGCCGCTGCCGCTCGAGCGGCAGCTCGATGGCCGTGACGTCCGAGAGGATCCCGGTGGAGAGCATCGCGTTGCCGCGGTCTTCGTCGGTCTCGAGCGGCGCGCCGTTGCGCATCGACGGCACGTAGACGAGGTTCAGCCGCAGCCGTGAGGCGACGGCGACGATGTCCTCGCGGCGCGCTCCGGAGGGCCGCGGCGGACGCTCGGCCGACGCCCACTTCACGCCGCGAAGACGTCCCGACGGCACGTCGTGTCCGGCGCGATGCGCTTCCTGCAGCAGCAGGACGAACTGCGTGATCGGCGCGCCGCCCGTCAGGCGCCCGGCCCTGAGATCGCGCACCAGCGCGTCGACGTCGCCGGCGCCCACATGGACGTTCCACGACACGACCGCGAACGCGCCGTCGAAGACGCGAGGTCCGCCCGCGGCCACGCGCGCGGGAACCCCCACCGCGGCGCACCAGCGGTCGATGTTCTCGCGCTCGCCGGGCGCCGACACCGGGGCCCAGCGCACGAACGCGCTGTCGCGTGCCGCGCACGGCGGCGCCGGCACGGGGCGATCGAACGCCGCCGAGCTCAACAGAACGGCGGCGACAACGGCAGCCCACCGGCTCATGCGCCGGATGACATTGCAAGATAGGAACCTCTTGCCAAATCGCGCCGCCCGAGTACAGTCAGCACACGCGACCAGCGGGGACTCGATGGCACACGAACCCACCGTCTTCGTCGTCGACGACGATCCGTCGCTCCGGACGGCCGTGTCGCGTCTGATCGGGTCGGTCGGTCTGCCGGTGCGGACGTTCGGCAGCGCCGACGACTTCCTCACCAGCATCGACGTGGCGCAGCCGGGCTGCATGGTGCTCGACGTCCGGATGCCCGGCGCGAGCGGCCTGGATCTGCAGGATCAGCTGGTCGCCGGCGGCTACGCGCTGCCCGTCATCTTCGTCTCGGCGCACGCCGACGTCGCCCTGACGGTGCGCGTGATGCGCAAGGGAGCGCTGCAGGTCTTCACCAAGCCGTTCGACGATCAGGCGCTGCTCGACGCGATCCACGAGGCGCTGCTGATCGATCGCCAGCGCCGTCTCGACGATCTGGAGACGCGCGAGCTGCAGGAGCGCTTCGCGACGCTGACCGTCCGCGAGCGGGAGGTGATGAGACTGGTCGTCACCGGGATGATGAACAAGGAGATCGCGACCGAGCTCGGGACGACGGAGAAGACCGTCAAGGCGCATCGCGGGCAAGTCGTACACAAAATGCGCGCGCATTCGGTTCCCGACCTCGTCCGGATGGCCGATCGCCTGCAGCGTCACACATCTGTTATTGGACCAAGGTCCAATACGACGTAGCCCTAGGTCCAATAGACCTAACCGCCCAGGCGGACTATAGTGGCCGCGTTCACGGCCCAGGCGAGATGAAGCACTTTCTGGCGTACCGTTTCGACGAGCGCGACGGATCGCTGTCTCGCGACTCGAAGACCGTGGCGATCACCCGCAAGGCAGCGGACCTGCTGCGCTGTCTGATCGAGCGCGCTGGCACCGTCGTCTCGCACGAGAGCATCCTGGCGGCCGTGTGGCCCGACGCCCACGTGCAGCCGGACAACATCAAGGTGCTCGTGCGCGAGCTCCGGCGGGCCCTCGATGACGATCCGCACGCCCCTCGGTACATTCGTACCGAGAACGGCCGCGGCTACGCGTTCGTGGCTCCCCTCCACGACTCCCCGGCCGTGTCGGCCGACGATCGTGCCATCGCCCGCCAGGTGCGGCTCAACCGGGCCCATCACCTGTCGGCGCTGGCCGATGCGTTCGCCGACACGGCCGGCGGCCGCTGCATGGTGGCGGTGATCGAAGGGGAGCGCGGCATCGGCAAGACGACGCTCTGCCAGATGTTCCTGGACCAGGCCGCGGCCATGCCCGCCGCGCGCGTCTGCTACGGTCAGAGCTTCCCGCACATGTCGGTTCCGCCGGCGTATGCCGCCATCAGCGACGCGCTGCTGCACCTGATGCGGCGGTCGCCCGCGGTGATCGAGCCGCTCCTGGCGCGCCACGCGCCGCTCTGGTTCGAGCACCTGCGGCCGCGCGACGCGGGCGGCCACTCGCGTCCCGCCACGCCGGTCGATCCGGTCCGGCGCGTCTTCGAGCTGGGGCTGTTTCTCGAGGCGCTCGGGGAGCACGGGCCGACCGCGATCGTGCTCGACGATCTGCAGTGGGCCGACGCCGAGACCGTCACGCTCATCCAGGCGCTCGCCCGGCGCCACATGCCGCTGCGCACGCTGATCGTGCTGACCTGCACGCGCCTGCCCCCGACCGACTCGGGCACGGCGCTGTGGCGGCTGCTGATGGAACTGTGGTCGACCGGCCGCTGCGTGATGCGGCGGCTGAAGCCCCTCGGCGAAGAAGACGTCCAGCGGTGTCTCGCCGAGCCCTTCGGAGCCGGACCGATCGCGGCCCTCGCACCTGCGATCCACCGGTTGACGGGCGGCAACCCGCTCGCCCTGTCGGCGGTGATGCACGCGCTCGCCGGCGCCGACCTGGTCGTGCGCGGTCCCGCGGGCTGGCAACTCCGCGACGCCGGCCTGCCCTTGGAGTCGGCGCTTCCGGACACGGCGCGGGAAGCCATCCTGTGGCGGTTCACGCAGCTCGACGCGGCCAGTCGCCTGCTGCTCGAGTCCGCCGCCTCGGTCGGCGCCGAGTTCACGAGCGATCAGGTGGCCGCCTCCGCCGGTATCGAGATCGTCCCGCGGGTCGAACGCCAGCTCGACGCGCTCTGCGCGCGCGGCTTCATCGAGCGCCTTCACCTCGAACGGCCCGGCGTGAAGCGCTACGCCTTCGCGCATCCGCTGCACGCCGAGCTGCTGGTCAGGCGCACGGCATTGTTCGATCAGCTTTATGCATCAGAGCGTCTGGCCTCGGGCGATCGCGGCGCTGGAACCTATAACTGACGTGACGGCCGTTTTCGACGATCGCGCGCCCTGGTCTTCGTCGGGGCGCCAGCCGCTCACGCTGTCCATCATCGCGCTGGTCGCCTGCGCCGCCTATTACGCGGGATCGCTGATCGGCCTGCAGCTTCGTCTGCCCGGCGCCACCACGTCGATCATGTGGCCGCCCAACGCGATTCTGACGTCGGTGCTGATCCTGACGCCGCCGCGGCACTGGCTGCTCGTGCTCGCCTGCGTGCTGCCGGTCCACGTCCTGATCCAGCTGCCGACGGAATGGCCGCTGCCGCTCATCGGCCTGCTCTTCGTGACCAACACCAGCGAGGCGCTGATCGCGGCCGGCGGGCTGACGCTGCTGAGCGAGACGCCGTGGCGGTTCGACACCGTCCGCCGGCTCATGGCGTTCTTCGCCGCCGTCGTCATCACCGCGCCCGTGCTGTCGTCGTTCGGCGACGCCGCGGCGGTGTCCTGGTTCCGCGGCGAGCCGTACTGGGACGTGTGGCGCGTCCGCACGATCAGCAACATCCTCGCGGAGCTGACGATCGTGCCGGGCATCGTCGGCGCCGTGCTGGTCGCCAGCCGGCTGTGGCGCGCGTGGTCGGTGCACCGCGCGATCGAGGCGGCGGCGCTCGCATCCGCGCTGGCCGGCCTCGCCTGGCTCCAGTTCGCCGGATCGCCGACGGAGGTGTGGCTGGGAGCGCTCTCGAGCCGCGCGCCGTTCGTGCTGCAGCTGCCGCTCATCCTCTGGGCCGCGGTCCGCTTCGGCGCGGCGGGCACGGGACTCACGCTGCTCGTCACCACCCTGCAGGCCGCCTGGTCCGTCGTTCACGGCGTCGGTCCCTTCGCCGCGATGGGGCCGTCGACGACGGTGCCCGCCTTCACGCTGTCGCTGATCATCGTCTCCGCGGCGGTCATGTGTCTCGCGACGCTCACCGAGGAGCGGCGCCAGACGCAGCACGAGCTGGCGGTGCGGCTCCAGTTCGAGGGGCTGCTGTCGCAGCTCTCGCGGGCGCTGCTGGAACTGCCGAGCGATCAGCTGCGCGTGGCGTTCGAGGCGTGGCTCGGACGGATCGGTCCGCTGCTCGGCGTCGACGCCCTCACGCTCTTCGTCGTGCCGCGCGACGGCGAGCCGCTGGCGCGCGAGTACGGCTGGACGGCGCAGGACGCGGCCCTGCCGTCCGACGCGATCGTCGAGCAGCAGACGCGGTGGGCGCGGCAGGCGCTCGACTCCCGCGAGATGGCGTCGCAGGCGGCCGCCGGGGGGCTCGCGGCCGGCGGCGCCATTCCGCTCGTCGGCCACGGCCGCGTGCTCGGCGCGCTCGCCTACGGGTGGGTCCGCGCCGACGCCGCCGTCGATCCGCCGCCCAACGCCTGGCTGCTGGCGGAAGTGCTCGCCAGCGCCCTCAACCGCAGGCGCGCCGAGCGCGAGCTTCGCCGCGCCGAGATGGAGGCGCAGCGCACGCGCCAGGAGCTCGCGCACGTCGGCCGCGTCTCCACCGTCGGCGAGATGACCGCCTCGCTGGCCCACCAGCTCAATCAGCCGCTGACGGCGATCATGACCAACGCGCACGCGGCCCGGCGCATCCTCACCAAGGACGACGCGGCCGATCCGGGCAACGTGCGCGCGATCCTGGCGGACATCGTCGCGGACGCACGGCGGGCGAGCGACGTCATCCAGCATCTCCGCGACTTCCTGCGCAAGGGCCAGCTCGAGATGACCCGGCTGAGCGTGTCGCGTGTCGTCCACGACGTCGTCGATCTCGCGCAGAGCGAAGCGATCATCCGGGAGATCGAGGTCAGCGTGGACTGTCCGGGCGCCCACTACGTGCGCGCCGATCGCGTCCAGATCCAGCAGGTGGTGCTCAATCTCCTGCACAACGCGATGGATGCCGTCGAGCAGCGCGCCGCGGGCGCGCGGCGGATCGTCATCGCGTGCCGCACCGTCAACGGCCACGCGCTGCGGTTGAGCGTGCACGACTCGGGTCCGGGGCTCGAGCCCGGCACCGAAGAGATGGTCTTCGATCCCTTCTACACGACCAAGCGCGGCGGGATGGGGATGGGCCTGTCGATCGTGCGGTCGATCGTCGAGGCGCACGGCGGCACGGTGCGCGCGGCGAACGATTCCGGCCGCGGCGCCGTGTTCGAGGTCATGCTCCCGCCGTTCCGCGCGGCCGCCGAAGAGTGATCGCGCCGCTCAACTGACGCGGCGCAGGGCGGGCGGCCGCCACGTTCCCTCGATCGCGTCGCGCGCGGGCCAGTACAGACGCAGCGTCACCGAGAAGGGGCCCCGGCGCGGCGCCGGCAGCCAGTTCGACGCCGACTGCGGCGCGGGCGGACTCTGCTGGATGTACAGATCGAGCGAACCGTCGGCGTTCGACCACGGCGCGTCGCTGTCGCCGATGACATAGCGGTCCATCGCGTTCGCCGCGAAGAGGTGCCGCTCGTCGTACATCGTCAGCGACCAGAAGCCGCGGACGGGCGGCAGCTCGCGCGGCTCGAACCGCAGCACGTAGCGGCCGTCGCTCGAGAGCGATCGCCCGTCGGCATCCGCGTCGGCCGTCAGCGCGATGCCGTCGTCGGCGGGAATCGGACGGAGGCCTTCGCGCGCGACGGCGGCGCGGCGCAGGTAGTCCGCCGCGTCCATCTCGGCCGACGTCGCGCCGCGCCGCCAGCCGTTGCGCCGTTCGCCGTCCGGCGGCGTCGCGGCGATGCGGTGCTGCGCGTCGAGCCACGCCGTCTCGAGCATCTCGGCGATCGACGGCGTGCCGGCGTCGGCGACGCCGCTGCCGGGGACGATCCCGATGCGGGCCATCCGCTTCAGGATGGCCGCATCCTCGTCGCCGGGCGCGTGCGTCTCGGTCAGCCTGAGGAAGAGCGACACGAAGCTGGTTGCGCTCAGCCGCGCGATCTGATCGCGGGGCGTGCCGTCCGTGTCCCACGCCGCGTTCACCGACGGCGCTCGCATCTCGTAGGGATTGCCCCACTGGCTCAGCGGCGTGCTGCTCAGCGCACGCTGGAACCGCTGGACGTTGGGCAGATCGGATGCGCCGTGGAGGCGGACCTTCACGTCGATCGAGCCGTGCTGCGTGGGCGACGGAATCACGACGGCCCCGGCCGGCGGCGTGCCGCGCCAGCCCGGTGGCACGAGCAGGAAGATCTGTGTCGCCGTTCCCGTGTTGCGCGTGCCGGCGACGGCGAACAGGTGCGTCCACATGTCGCGCATCCACAGCGCGTAATAGCGCCCGGCCGAATCCGGCACGCGAATGGCGAGCGGCTCTCGCGACACGTCGTACCACAACGTCGATCGTGCCGTGTCGGCCTCGGGCGCCGCACTGTCGGCTGACGGCGGTGCCGGCGCAGGCACGTGCCCGAACTGATTCACGGGCGCCTTGCCGTCCCGGGTTGCCGATGGAACGTTGGTGCGCGTGCGCCGCGCGAGCTCGGTCAGCACGAGCGGGTAGGCGTAGATGAACGCGTCGACGGCGATCTCGTGCGTCTCGGGAACCGTGAGGGGCATGTCTGACGCCGGTCGAGTTCAAGAGCAGGGCCAGCCCGGCGCGGAGGATGTCCCATGGCGCTCCAGCCATTCCCCCGGCCCGTCGCGGTTTGGCCGCGACTCCTCGCGGCTGAACGGAGCGCGCGCTCGTGCGATTGCCGCGCGGCTGCGCCGTGCCGGCGATCGCGCTCCGGCACAGCCGATGCAGTGGACGGGCCGTTCCCGTCATGGCCACCGCTGTCATCGAGCGGACGACGATCGGTGTAGTCGACGACGACGCCGCCGTGCGGCGGGGTCTTGCGCGCCTGCTGAACGCCTGCGGCTATCACGTCGAGACCTACGAGTCGGCGCGGGAGTTCCTCGATCACTCGGGCATGAACACCGCCGACTGCATCCTGCTCGACGTGCGGATGCCCGGCATGTCGGGCATCGACCTGCACCGGCGTCTGACGCGCGACCGCTATCAGCTGCCCACCATCTTCATCTCCGCGCACGCGACGCAGACGTCCTTCGGCGGCCCGGCTCCTCAGCTGCCTCGCCTGCTGATGAAGCCGTTCGACGAGGACGCGCTGCTGGCCGCCATCCACGACGCCCTGCTGGAAACGCCGATTGTCCGGCCGCGCGGCCGCTGACGCGGGAGTCGCGACGTGAGCAGCCCCCCGATGGCCCAGCCGTGCGGCGCCTCGGGCAGATAGCAGCCATACGCAACGGCTCTGGACCGGAGTGGTAAGCTGAGCACCACTCCGGTCCTATGGGTTCCCGCAGACCTGCGCGCAGCCGGCTTCCGCTGTTGGCGATGGCGCTGTTCCTGCTCTCGGCAGCGCCGGCGCCTCCGGACTCGACCGTCCGGAAGAAGGTGCTCGCGATCTTCTACTCGATGCGGCAGGCGCCGCTGCTGGTGGACGTGGACGCCGCGCTCCGGCGCGAACTGACCGACGGCCTCGGAGATCGCCTCGAGTATTCCACCGAGCACATCGATCTCAGCCGGCTTCCGGATCCGGTCTACCAGTCGGCCGTCCGCGCCTACCTGCGCACCAAGTACGTGGAGAGCCCGCCGGACGTCGTCATCGCGACCTCCTCGACGATCGTGCAGTTCGCCAGCCGCGACCCGCTGTTCCCGGACGTGCCGCTGGTCTACGCGACGCGCTCCGGGGTGACGGCCGGTCCGCGCGCCGCCGGCGTCATCTCGGACATCGATTTCCGCGGCACGCTGACCGCCGCGCTGGACGCGCAGCCAGACGCCAGGGACGTGTTCCTCGTCGGCGGGTCCGCGCCAGGAGAGCAGACCTACCTCGATCTGCTCCGGCGTCAGTGCCGGGACCTGGAGACGCGGGTGACCTTCCACGAGATCACCGGTCTCAGCCTGCCGGAGATCGAAAAGCGGGTCCGCCGGCTGCCGGCCGGATCGATCGTGTACTACCTCGGCGTCATCGGCGACAACTCGGGCCGCACCTATTCAGCGGTCGAGGCCGCCGAGTCGATCAGCGCCGCCTCCAGCGCGCCCGTGTACGGCTGGCACGAAGGGTTCCTCGGCCACGGCATCGTCGGCGGCCGCCTGCACTCCGCGGTGAACGACGTCCGCGAGACGGCGCGCGTCGCGGTGCGCGTGCTGAACGGCGAACGGCTCGAGGCGCTCGGCGCCCGGAAGATCGACAGCGGCGTCTTCGAGTTCGACGCGCGGCAGCTGCAGCGCTGGAGCATCGCGGAGTCGAGCCTGCCGGCCGGAAGCGTCGTCGTCTTCCGGCAGCCGACGTTCTTCGATCGCTATCGCGGCTACGTGCTGGGCGGGCTGCTGGTCATTGCCGCGCAGCTGATGCTGATCACGGGGCTGCTGGTCCAGCGCGCCATGCGCCGGCGCGCGGAGGACGCGCTGATCGACGCGACGGCGCGCAACAGCGCCATCCTGCGCGCCGTCCCCGACCTGATGTTCGTCGTCGATCGCGACGGCCGGTACCTCGACTATCACGTCCGCGATCGCCGGCTGCTGCTCGTGCAGCCGGAGGAATTCATGGGCCGCACGATTTGCGAGGTGATGCCGCCGGAGCTCGCGGGGCAGTTCATGGATGCGATCGGGCAGGTCGCCGGGCGGACCGAGCCGGTGGTCATCGAGTACGACCTCATGCTCGACGAGCTGCGCCACTTCGAGGTGCGCATCCTTCCGGTCGATCCCTTCCGGTTCCTCGCCATCGTCCGCGAAGTCACCGAGTCGCGCCGCGCGATGGATCTCAACCGCACGCTCGCCGGACGTCTGATCACCAGCCAGGAGGACGAGCGCCAGCGCATCGCGCGGGAGCTCCACGATCACATGGCGCAGCGCCTGTCGCTGCTCGCCGTCGATCTCGGCACGTTGGCGCGCGAAGACGGATCGCCCGCCGGCCTGCGGACGCGGCTCGCGGCACTCTCGTCTCACGCCTCCGAGCTCGGCGGCGATCTGCAGCGCGTCTCTCATCGGCTGCATCCCGCGACGCTGGAGCAGCTCGGCCTCGAGATGGCGATCGACGCCTTCTGCCGCGAGCTGGCGCAGACACGCCGCGTGGCGATCGACGTCGAGTCGCACGGCGTCCCGGCGGCACTGGCGCCGGACGTCGCCCTCTGCCTCTACCGCGTCGCGCAGGAAGCGCTGCAGAACGTGGTCCGCCACAGCGGCGCGTCGCAGGTGACGGTGAGGCTCGCCGGCGAGGACGGCGTCCTGGTGCTGACGATCGAGGACGACGGCCGCGGCTTCGACGCCGGGGCGCCGATCGAACATGCCGCGCTCGGACTGACGAGCATGCGCGAGCGCGTGCGCCTGGCGGGCGGGACGCTCGCAGTGGAGTCGCGGAAGGGCGGCGGTACCCGCGTCGAGGCGCGCGTGCCGGTCCGCGAGGCGCGATCGGTATGAGCGGTCCGGCGCTGCCGCGGCGACCGCGCGTCCTCCTCGCCGACGACTACGCGCCACTGCTGGTGTCGTGGCGCCGGATCCTGGATCCGTCGTGCGACGTCGTCGATGCCGTCGGCGATGGACGCGAGGTGCTCGCCGCCGCGCGAACACACGCACCCGATGTCGTCGTGCTCGACATCGCGATGCCGGAGGTGAACGGCCTCGTCGCGTGCCGCGAGCTGAAGGCCAGTTACCCCGGCATCGGCGTGGTCCTCGTGTCGGCGTTCGACGACGCGGCGTTTCAGCAGGCCGCGAATGCCGCGGGCGCCGCGGCGTTCGTGGTGAAATCGGTGGCTGCCGATGAGCTGGAGCGGGCCATCGATCACGCGTTCAGCGGCACATCCGCTTTTCGGGCGTTCACACGTCCGCCGCGCTGAGACCAAGGTCCCGGCCTCTGGCAGTAATGACAGGAAAGGACTGGCCGCGATTCCCCGCGGTCTTACCGCGATCCTACCGAAATCCAACCGCGATCCGCCGTGGCTTCGTGGAAGAATCCGCGGCATGTCGTATTCCACGATTCGGACTGCCATCTCGGATCCCGTTCCTCCACCGCCGGGCGTGTATCCGCAGCCGCGGGCGACGGCCGAGCGCGACGACGATGTGATCATCGGCGACGGCGACGCGATGCGCTACGTGATGTCGCGCATCGATCAGGTCGCCCCGACCGACGCGACCGTGCTGCTGCACGGCGACACCGGCACCGGAAAAGAGCTCGTCGCGCGCGCGGTGCACCGCCAGAGCCCGCGCCGCGAGCGTCCGTTCGTCGTCGTCAACTGCGCCGCCATGCCGGCGCCGCTCATCGAGAGCGAGCTGTTCGGGCGCGAGCGCGGCGCCTTCACCGGCGCGCACGCCACGCAGATCGGCCGGTTCGAGCTGGCCAACCGCGGCACGATCTTCCTCGACGAGATCGGCGAGCTGCCGCTCGAAGTGCAGCCGCGCCTGCTCCGCGTGCTCCAGGAAGGACAGCTCGAACGCCTCGGCAATCCGCGCACCGTCGACGTCGACGCCCGCGTCGTCGCCGCCACCAACCGCGATCTCGCGGAGGAAGTGCGCGCGGGCCGCTTCCGCCGCGACCTCTACTACCGTCTCAACGTGTTCCCGATCACCCTGCCGTCGCTGACGCAGCGCCGCGAGGACATTCCCGCGCTGGTCCGCCACCTGGTCGATCGGCTCGGGCGCACGCTGCGCCGGCACGTCGACACGATCCCTGACGACGTGATGGCGTCGCTGCAGGCGCACGACTGGCCGGGCAACGTCCGCGAGCTGGAGAACGTGCTGCAGCGCGCGATCATCCTCTCGAAGAACGGCGTGCTGACGGCGCGCGAGATGTGGCTGCCGGCTCCCGAGACTTCGGCCTCGCCCGAGACGGGCACGCTGGTGGACGTCGAGCGGCGGCATATCGTGCGCGTGCTCAGCAGCGTGCGCTGGCGCATCGAAGGCGCGGGCGGCGGCGCGCAGATTCTCGGCCTGAAGCCGAGCACGCTGCGCAGCCGGATGGCGAAGCTCCGGATCGAGCGGCCGCGTTAAGCGACCGGCGCGCGGAGGAGCCGCGTCACCCGCGATCGCACTTCGTCGATCACGATGACCGGCTCGTCCCGCATCAGGATCCGGATGCCCTTGAAGATCTGAAACTCCCGCGAGGCGAAGTAGGTGTCCGCGCTCGCGGCGGTCCGCCACTCGGAGATCATCGTGAAGGTGTTGGGATCTTCGGTGTCGGCGAGGAGCCGCGTGCGCGCGCAGCCCGGGGCGGCCCGCATCCGGCGCACCGTGTCGTCCACCGCGCTCAGCGCTTCGTCGCGCTTGTGCGGCTGCACGCGGAACCCGATCGAAGCAAGCAACATGGCGCCCGGCGTCTCCCCATCCGCAGCAACCGTCATACCGCCCTCCTCGAATGCCAATCACGGTGCAACCGCTTTGCCGCGCGGATACGCATGACGGGACGGTAACTGCCGCGTTCGAGCCACGAATGACCGTGGCAGTCGGTGGAATGCCGTGGCGCGGCGGCGAGCGGACGAACGGCGGTCGCCGTGGCACGACGCTTGTAGCGCGCCGCCCCCAACAAGGAGCGTTGCCGTGAGCGGAATCTTTCGCGTCGTG
>Ga0075364_10001848_pt1 | contig 11738 bp, 9 predicted proteins | sample EndMetdeltDD1764_FD_71517 | JGI IMG/M metagenome (GOLD analysis project Ga0075364, IMG submission 71517) | Populus endosphere microbial communities from Tennessee, USA - Endosphere MetaG P. deltoides DD176-4 | ecosystem: Host-associated > Plants > Roots > Endosphere | place: USA: Tennessee... | reverse complement strand
GCATCGGCGGTGCAGGCGGCACCAGCCGCACGCGCAACCGGATCGTCGCGCCCGCCCCGACGCCCGGCCTGTCGTATTCCGCAGGCATGTTCACCCGCGCCCGGATCGCCCGCCCGCTGCCCGGTTCGCGCATGGCGAGCAGCAGCCGCACGCGCGTCTCCGCCGGCCGCTCCTCGCGGTCCAGCACGCGGGCGGTGACTTGCGCCACCAGCGGCCGCGCGATCGCCGGCGTGCCGATTTGCTCCGACTTGACCCAGACCACCACGCATCCCGCCGCGATCATCAGCAGAACCGCGCCAAGCGCTTGGCGCAGAAACGGAAAACGGCCATCAGCACGCAGCAGCGCCGTGGCCAGCATCGCTCCGCCCAGGCAGGCGGCGATCAGCGCCAGCCACTGCCAGCGATTGCCTAGCCAGAACCACGCCGCTATGCCTCCCGCGAAAGCCACGGCCAGCCAGGGCGCGCGATCGAAACCGGCCTCGCCAAGAAATCGTTCGAGCCTCCGAAGCACGCTGGACAAGCCGCTCCGGCTGGGCCAAGGGCGATGCTGCAATGCAGCGCGCGCGTCAGCGTCGCCGACTGCTTGCTTGGGGAACGTGGCGTCGCTGGCCATGCCGACCATAGGACAGGAACGACGAGATGATGGCAAGCGACAGCGCAACCGACGGACAGGCGGAAAGCCGCCCCGTCGTCACGCGCTTCGCTCCCTCGCCGACCGGCTATCTCCACATCGGCGGCGCGCGCACGGCGCTGTTCAACTGGCTTTTCGCGCGCCATCACGGCGGCAAGTATCTGCTGCGCATCGAAGACACCGATCGCGCCCGCTCGACCGAGCCCGCGATCGAGGCAATCTTCGACGGATTGCGCTGGCTCGGCCTCGACGGTGACGAGCCCGCAACCTTCCAGTTCGCCCGATCGGCGCGCCATGCCGAAGTGGCTCAGGCGCTGCTGGAGGCGGGCCATGCCTATCGCTGCTACCTGACGGCGGAGGAACTGGCCGAGCGCCGCGCCGCCGCGCAGGCCGAGCGCCGGCCGTTCCGCATCGACAGCGAATGGCGCGATGCCGATCCGTCGGCCGCTCCCGCCGGCGCGCCTTTCGTGGTGCGCATCAAGGCCCCGCGCGAGGGCGAGACGGTGATCGACGATCTCGTCCAGGGCTCCGTCACGGTCAGCAACGCCGAGATCGACGACTTCGTCCTGCTCCGTTCGGACGGCACGCCGACTTACATGCTCGCGGTGGTGGTCGACGATCACGACATGGGCGTGACCCACGTGATCCGCGGCGACGATCATCTCAACAACGCCTTCCGCCAGCTCGCCATCATCCGGGGGATGGACTGGGAAGTGCCGACTTACGCGCATGTCCCGCTGATCCACGGCGCGGACGGCGCCAAGCTTTCCAAGCGCCACGGCGCGCTGGGCGTCGATTCGTACCGCGACGAGCTCGGCATCCTGCCCGAGGCGCTGTTCAACTACCTGCTCCGGCTCGGCTGGGGGCACGGCGACGAAGAGATCATCTCCCGCGAACAGGCGGTCGAATGGTTCGATATCGACCACGTCGGCAAATCGCCCTCGCGCTTCGATTTCGCCAAGCTGCAGAACCTCAACGGGCATTATCTGCGCGAAGCCGACGACGCGCGCCTTTCCGGGCTGACCGCCGTGCGGATGACCGGCAGCATCGATCCCGACCTGCTGACGCGCGCCATGCCGGTGCTGAAGGTGCGCGCCAAGGACGTGAACGAACTGGCCGCCGCCGCCGCCTTCCTGTTCGCCGCGCGGCCGCTCGAGATCGACGCCAAGGCCGAGGCTTTGCTGACCGAAGACGCGCGCGAGCTGCTGGCCCGCATCCACGCCCTGCTGGCGCGTGAAAACGACTGGACAAGCGAGGGCCTCGAAGCCAGTCTCAAGGCGATGGCACAGGATCTGGGGCTGGGCCTGGGCAAGCTCGCCCAGCCGCTGCGCGCCGCGCTGACGGGGCAGACGACCTCGCCGGGAATTTTCGATGTTCTGGTTCTGCTCGGGCGGAACGAAAGCCTGGCTCGCATTGCCGAGCAGGCTCGTGCCGATGCCGGGTCACAAGCTTAGCGAGGGAGTACAGAGGTGGGGAAACAAGCTAAACTGAGCGCTGACGGCAAGGAATTTGACTATCCGGTCCTGAGCGGCAGCATCGGGCCGGACGTCGTCGACATCCGCAAGCTCTATGCAAACACGGGGATGTTCACGTATGACCCGGGCTTCACCTCGACCGCGAGCTGCGAAAGCGCGCTGACCTACATCGACGGCGACGAAGGCGTCCTGCTCCATCGCGGCTATCCGATCGGGCAGCTGGCGGAGAATTCGTCGTTCATGGAAGTCAGCTACCTGCTGCTGAACGGCGAGTTGCCGTCGCAGGCCCAGCTCGACGACTTCACCTATACGATCAACCGCCACACGATGCTGCACGAGCAGCTGATGAGCTTCTACAAAGGCTTCCGCCGCGACGCTCACCCGATGGCGATCATGTGCGGGGTGATCGGCGCGCTTTCGGCGTTCTATCACGATTCGACCGACATCTCGGACCCGACACACCGCCGCATCAGTTCGCACCGGCTGATCGCCAAGATGCCGACGATCGCCGCCGCCGCCTACAAGTATTCGGTCGGCCAGCCTTTCGTCTACCCCGACAACTCGCTGTCCTATGCGGGCAACTTCCTGCGCATGACGTTCGGCGTTCCCGCGGAGCAGTACGAGGTGGTCCCCGCGGTCGAAAAGGCGATGGACCGCATCTTCATCCTGCATGCCGACCACGAACAGAACGCCTCGACCTCTACCGTGCGCCTTGCCGGTTCGTCGGGCGCAAACCCCTTCGCGTGCATCGCCGCGGGCATCGCCTGCCTGTGGGGTCCGGCGCACGGCGGCGCCAACGAAGCCGCGCTGGAGATGCTCAAGGAGATCGGCACACCCGACAAGATCCCGCACTATATCGAGCGCGCCAAGGACAAGAACGATCCATTCCGCCTGATGGGCTTCGGCCACCGCGTCTACAAGAACTACGATCCGCGCGCGACGGTGATGCAGTCGACCGTGCGCGAGGTGTTCGATGCGCTGAAGGTCAACGATCCGCTGTTCGAAACTGCGCTGCGGCTCGAAGAGATCGCACTGAACGATCCCTATTTCATCGAGAAGAAGCTGTTCCCGAACGTCGACTTCTATTCGGGCATCATCCTCTCGGCGATCGGTTTCCCGACCACGATGTTCACCGTGCTCTTCGCGCTCGCCCGCACCGTCGGCTGGGTGGCACAGTGGAACGAGATGATCTCCGACCCCGGCCAGAAGATCGGCCGCCCGCGCCAGCTCTACACCGGCCCGGCGCAGCGCGATTACCTGCCGATTGGGACGCGCTGAGGCGAAAGCCGCGAGCCCCCGATGAAAGCCCTGCGCGGCCTGCTGCTGGTCATCGGCATCCTGGCGATGCTGATGGGACTGCTGTGGGTCGGCCAGGGCACCGGGCTGGTCATGTGGCCGGCCGAAAGCTTTATGCTGGCCGAGCGCGAATGGGCGATCAAGGGAGCGCTGCTAGCTGCCGTCGGCCTGACCCTGGTCTGGCTCTCCCGGCGGCGCTGAGGCTTCTTCCTCCGGCCGCCGCAGCGGTATCCGCGCCAGCCTCAGCTTTCGGCGGAACGCAGGGATTCCGCCGGCTAGTTCCGACAGCGCATCGCTTTCGCCGCCGTCCGGATCGCCGGGCAAGTCGAGAATGAAGCGCGCGCCCTCGCCCGGCACGCTCTCGACGCTCAGTTCGCCGTCCATCGCTCGCGCCAGCCGCCGCGAGATATAAAGGCCCAGCCCCGATCCGCCGTCGCCGCTGCGGCCAAGCCGCTCGAACTTCTCGAACACGCGGGCCTGGTCCTGCGGAGAGAGCCCCGGCCCCTCGTCGGCGATCACGGCGCGGACGCGGGCGCCATGGTCCTCCAGCCGGATCGCAATGCGCGAGCCTTCGGGCGAATAGCGAATCGCGTTGCCGATCAGGTTGAGCAGGATTTGCAGGACGCGGCGGAACTCTGCAATGGCGGGCAGCGTATCGCCGACCGGCGGCGTTTCCACCGTGATCGCCTTCTCGTTCGCGCGCACACCCAGGATACCGGCCGCCTGGCGCACGACTTCGGCAAGGTCGATACGATCGGGCATGGTCGAAAAATCGTCCGCCTCGACCGCCTCCATATCGGCCAGATCCTCGACCAGCGCCAGCAGGTGCTGGCCGGCAGCGGCGATATCGGCCGCGTAGTCGGCATATTCCTTGGCCAGCGGACCGGCAAGCCGGGTACGGATCGTCTCGGCATTGGCGATGATCCGGGCGATCGGCTGACGCAGCACCGGTGCGATCTCGCGGCCAATGGTTCCGAACTGCCGGGCCGCGTTCTCCCGCACCGGGAGCGAAGCGATCGCGCGCGGCAGCGGCTCCTTCGCGGTAAGCAGCAGCTCGAAGCCGGCCGGCTCTCCGCCACCGGTCATCTGCGGAAGCAGGGTCGCGCGCCAGGTCCGGGTCGAGCCCGCAACCGACAGGCCCACGCCGTTCAGCAGGCGCCAATGCATCGGCTGGCGATGGCTGTGGCCCTCGATCGCGACAAAGTCGGTCCAGGGCCGGCCGACACCCGCCGCCATCGCGGCAGCGAGGTCGGCGAGGTCGGCAGCGTCCGCCTCGGCCGCCAGCACACGCTGGCCGGCATCGAGACGGGCAGCCAGCTCGGCGAGCTGGCGGTCGATCTCGTCCTGCAGGCGGCCGACCTGCAACGGATCATCGGCGGCGAGCGGGGCCGTGCGCCAGTTGCGCAGTACGATGTCGCAGCCGTCCTGGCCGTCGCCGCGCGGCTCGGTCTCCACCCAGGCCGAGACCGTGTGGGTGCCATCCTGCGCCACGAAAGTCCGTGCGAGCTTGAGCTGATAGCGCCGCGCCTTGCGCACCATTTCCAATAGCGCCGGCACGGCGATCGTCCCGGGCAGCTCACCGCCGCAGCGCAGCTGCAACGACGCGAGCGGCTCGTCCGCGCTGACCAGCCGGTCGTCGGCGTCGCTGACGGCGCGCACCACGGCCAATCCGATCGCCGACACGGTCAGCCCCCCGCCAAACCGGCGAGCAACTTGGCTGCCTGGTCCGGCGCGAGACCTTCAATCGCCGAGGTCGGCGTGCTGTCGGGATGAACGACGAGCAGTTGCTCTTCGACCGCCGCGGCCTTCAGCCCGGCCGCCCGCAAGGCGACCGCAAGGCGGGCCTTCTGCGCTTCGTTGGTCGAAAGCGTGGCAAGGTCGCGGTCCTGGCCGGAACCCATCGCCAGCGCCGAGAGGAATATGGCGGCGCCGGCATGACCGATCGATAGCGCGGCCACGGCGCCCGCACCCATTCCGCTCACAAGCCGCGAAAGCAAGCCGAGCCGGCTGCGTGCCTCGTCGTAATCCGCGCGGATCGCCGCTTCGGCAGCAGCCGCGTCGCCGTCCGCTTCGGGATCGGCCAGCACCCGCATGGCCTGCAGCGCGCCGTGGAGCAGGTCACCGGGCAATTCGAGCAACGCAAACCGCATCCGCCGCTGCGCCTGACAGAACCGCGCCTGCGCGGCCAGGCATTGCATGGCCAGTTCCGCGGTCGCGGGATCGGGCGAGCCGATCATGGCCTGCAGCAGCGGCGGCGATACCGGATCGAGCGCAAGCCTGGCCTGCAGCCGCTCCGTAAGCTGCCACTCTAGCGCCAGCGCATGGACATGGCAGAGCAGCGCCGGGTGGGCCACGAGCGCGTCCGTCAGGGACGAAAGCACACCAGCCGCAGGTTCGACGGGGTCCGCCGTTCCCCCCGCGGTCTCCCGGCGAGCGAGCAGCTGGCGCGCGATATCACCGATCATGCCGCGCACGCGCGCGACGATCTCTTCGGAGAATATCGAAACATCCTCGCTGGCGAGCAGGTGCCGCAGCATCGGCGCGATCGTCGCCGCCATCGCCTCGTCCTGGACGAGCCGATCGCGCAAGGCGGCCGCAGCCGGCTCCGCGGGGTCAGTCCGGACGGATTCCTCGATCATGGCCTTGCCATAGCCCGCCATGGTTAAACTTACGTTAGCCGCGGTTTACCGCCCGGAAATACCACTGCGGCAAGCGCAAGCGATAGTGCGATCGCCTGGACACCGCCCATCAGCATGCCAGTCCCGGCGGCCAAAGCCAGCAGAAAGGCCAGAACTACGCGGTCTTCGGTCCAGGGCACGACCGTGGAATCGAATATCCGCCGCAGCAGCCGGATGATCATCACCAGCATCAACGGTGCAAACGCGCGCTGGCCAAGCGAAGCGTCCGCGGTGAACGGGGCGTTCCATACGACGAGCGCGACGAGCGCCAGATCGACGAGCCAGCCCAGCACATCTTCGGGCGACAGCACCGGAGGCGGCTGGCTCAGCAGGATACGCTCGATACGCCGTAGCGTGGCCGCGCTTTCGCCCAGCACCGCCGCAAGCGCGCAAAAGACGAAGCCGACGATGACGAAGCCGAACCAACCGGCGCCCAAGCCGATAAGCAGCGCCGCGCATGCCGCCAGCAAGGTGACCCGGCTGCCACTGCCGGCATGGAGCAATCCGGGTCCGATCGCCATGAGTCCCAGGCGCGAAAGCAGGATCAGCGGCGTGGGCGATCGCCGTTCGCCGAGCTGCAGTCGAATCCATTCGCCCTCGATCGCATGCGCCTCGGCCTCGTTGCGGATCAGGCGCCAACCGGCGCCCTCGCGCGCCACAGCGGGAACTTCATGCATCGGGATCGCGGCCTGCAAGGCGATGCGCATCAGCGCCGAGATGGCATCGCAATCGGGCGGGAGCTCTTGAAGACCCTCGACGAGCCTCCCCGGAATGCGGAACGCACCGGCGGAAGCGCGATTGAGGTCGAGCCGCTCGTAGCCTTGCTGGACACCGGCTTCCACGGGCTGGACGAGGACGACGTGGCCGGGTTCGAGCAGCGCCTTGGCCTGCTGCGGATCGGCCAGCAGTCCTTCGCCCAGCGCCAGCAAGTCGTCGTTGGCGGTGACCAGCCCGGCCAGTCCGCGCGGACCCGACACGACATGGAAGCGCGCGCCGGCCTTTTCGGCGTCGTGCTGGAGCGAAATGAGTTCGGGCGCGAGTTCGCGCGCGACGCAGATGATCCGCTGGCAATCCATGGCCAGCGCGAGACCGAGCTGATGGCGCGCCAGCGTAACGCCGCCGACGCCAAGGAAAGCGCGGGGCATCGGCATCCCGGCCCCGGCGGGCTCGGTCATCGACAGCAATGCGATACGCAGCGTGGTCCTCCCGCAGGAGGCTGTGTTCTACGGAATGGTGCCGCAAGTGCCAAGCACGCGTTCAACCGGCGATGAATTCGTCCAGGAAGAACTGCAGCCGCCGCACGATCGCCGGATCGCCCGGCGCGGTCTCGATCGCTTCGTCGGCGAGCAAGAGCAGCGGGTCCGCGTTGAAGGTCGCGGCCAGCCCTTTGAGGCGCATTGCAGCGACGTGCCAGTTGCCGTCGCAGCGCGCACGGCGCAGCAAGTCGATCTGCCGATCCAGGCTTTCGATGAAAGCCTCGCGCAGTTCGCCGAACAGCTCGATATCCTCGCCGGCGGCAGCCGCCAGAGTCGCGTCAAGCGCGCCCGCTTCGTATGCCATGCTGCTCGTTCTATCGCGGGAAGGTTAAACGGGGGTTTATCCTACTGAATCTCGTGATATCTTGCCCTATGGCCGGGGGAACACGCATCATCGCCTTCGAAGCCGGCGCCCAGGCGACCGGCGACGAAGAATTCCTGCTTTCAGAAGAGCTTGCAGAGCCCGAGGCGGGGCAGGCCGTTGTACCGGAAGAGCCCGAAACGCCCCCTGTCGCCCAGCGGAACTGGCTGTGGCCGACGCTCGCGATAGGCGCGGTGGCGGCGTGGACGGCGTTTTTCGCCTGGTCCCAGCAGGGCGAGACGGCGCTGCTTGCCGCCCCTGCCCGCTGGCCCGGCCTTTTCGCGCAATGGACCCTGCCGGTCCTGTTGATCAGCATGACCTGGCTCATCTTCATGCGCAACAGCCGGCGCGAGGCCATCCGCTTCGGCGAGACGGCGCGCATCCTATCGGAAGAATCGGCGCGGCTCGAACAGCGGCTCGTCGTCGTCAATCGCGAGCTCAGCCTCGCACGCGAATTCGTCGCGGCACAGGCGCGCGACCTCGATGCGCTGGGGCGGATCGCCGTCGAGCGGCTTTCGTCCAATTCGCAGCGGCTCGAAAGCCTGATCAAGGACAACGGCGCGCGCATCGATTCGATCGGGACCGTCAGCGAGGCGGCACTCGACAACATGGAGAAGCTGCGGGGGCAGCTGCCGGTCATCGCCAGCTCGGCCAAGGACGTCACCAACAACATCGCCAACGCCGGCCGCACCGCCCATACCCAGCTGGGCGAGATGCTTACCGGCTTCGACCGGCTCAACAGCTTCGGCCAGGCGTGCGAGCGGCAGGTGCAGAGCTTGCGTCAGAAGGTCGACGAGGCACTTGCCGAATTCGCCCGGCAGAGCGAGCAGCTCGACGCGATCGCGCGCGACCGATTTGCCCTGCTGGCGGAGCGCGGCGCGGCCTTCCGCAGCCAGCTCGATACGCATGAAGCCGATTCGATCGAGGCGATCCGTGCGCGGGCCGCTTCGCTGGCCGACGAAGTCGCGCAGACTCGCCAGCAGCTCGATGCGCAGGAGGCCGAGAGCCTGACTTCGCTGCGGGCACGGCTTTCCGCGCTGCGCGACGAGGGCGGCGCGATGACGCGGGCGATCCGCGAAGGCGAAGCACGCTCGCTCGAAAGCTGGCACGAGGCGACCTCGCGCATCGACCAGGAACTGCGCAACGCGTTGGCGTCGCTCGAAACGGCCGAGAACCGCGCAGTGGAGAATGCGCGCGCGCGGCTCGAAGCGCTGGGCCACGATACCGCCGCGCTCGACCAGCAGATCGCCGAGCGCCGGGCCGGCCACGAACAGCAGAGCGCTGCACTCGTCGCGCACAGCCAGGCGATCGCGGCCGAACTTGCCGGGTTCGAACGCTACCTTGCCGAAATCCTCACGCGCAGCAGCGAGGCGGAGATCGCGATCGCCGCCAGCGTCCAAGCGCTTTCCGCCAAACTGGGCGAGAGCCGCGCGCTGCTTACCGGCACCGACCGCGAGATCGCCCAGCTCACCGATGCCGGGGTGCGGCTGCTCGAAATCCTGCAGGCGAGCAAGCAGCAAACCCGCGACGAACTGCCCGACGCCCTCGTCAGGGGCGAACAACGGCTTGCCGCGTTCGAAAGCAGGATCATGGCGCTGCATGGCGCCGTCGTCGAAGCCGGACAGCACGGCGACAATCTCTCAGCCCGGCTTCAAGCCTCCGAGGCCGAACTTCGCGCCGCCTTTCGATCGATCGAGGAAATGCAATCGGCATTCGGGCACAACAGCATCGTGCACGGCGAGAAGCTCGTCGAGCTGCGCCAGACGCTGACTGATATCGGCGAGCAAAGTGCGCAGCTTGCGCAAGACGCCCAGGGCGAACTCTCCGGCGCGATCGAAAAGCTGGTCGCGGCGGCGAACGCGGCAGTTACCACGATCGGCCAGACCGGAACGCAGGCGGTATCCTCGCTCGCCAGCCAGCTCGGTGCGGAAAGCGCCAGCGCAATCGACCGCGCGATGCGCGAGAGCGCCGCCGACGTCGCCGGACAGCTTGAAAATGCCGCCTCGCAGGCCGCGAACGTCAGCCGCGAAGCCGCTCTCCAGCTCAGGGATCAGCTCGCCAAGGTCAACGAACTCGTCGGCAATCTTGAACGCCGGGTCGCGCACGCCCGCCAGCGCGCCGAGGAGCAAGTCGACAACGACTTCTCGCGCCGCGCCGCGCTGATCACCGAATCGCTGAACTCGAATGCGATCGATATCGCCAAGGCGCTCGCCACCGACGTGTCGGACACCGCCTGGGCCGCCTATCTGCGCGGCGACCGCGGCATCTTCACCCGCCGTGCGGTCAGCCTGATCGAAAGCGGCGAGGCCAAGGGCATCGTCCAGGTGTTCGAGCAGGACCCGCAGTTCCGCGAACACGTCAGCCGCTATATCCACGACTTCGAAGCGATCCTGCGGCAGGTGCTGTCGACGCGCGACGGCCATGCGCTGGGCATCACCCTGCTGTCGTCGGACATGGGCAAGCTCTACGTCGCGCTGGCCCAGTCGATCGACCGGCTCCGCGGCTAGATCAATTGGTGGTCCCGTCGGGATTGGGCGGGTCGCCGATGAAGTCCAGATCGGCGGGGCCGATCCAGTCGTTGACGTAGTTGGCGTAGAACGCCGCGAACAGCAGCAGCGAGACGATTGTCGCACGCACGGCGATGCGTCCGGGGCGGAAGTTCACGGGCGCGCTGTCGGCTTGGCCGGGCACTTTCTCCAGCCCCGCTTCGTCATGCGTGCGCACGCCGAACGGCAACACGATGAATGCGCCCATCACCCAGAACAGGGCGTAGATCGCGATGATCGAAGTCCACTGCATCGTCGGTCCTTCGCTATTCGCCGAGCATGAGCACTTTGACTTGCGGCTTCTTGCCGGACCAGCGTGCCGCAGCGCGCCGCGCGGCAAGCCGCGCAGCCTCTATCCGGGCATCACGGTCTCGGCTTGCCGGGCCCTTTAGCCTGGCCAGCGCTTGTGCGACATCCTCGCAAGCCTCCTCGATGAAGGCGTCGTAGTCTTCATCGAGCGGCAGGCCCATCGCGGCGATCTCGACCTTGCCGCGTGCATCGACGGCGACCATCACCACGCCGTTGTGCGCGATACGGCGACGCATCGCCATCGCCTCGCCGTCGGCGGGTGCGATGATATCGCCATCGAGCACGAGCCGCCCGGCACGCACTTCGCCGAACTTGCCCGGCCTGCCGGGTGCAATGCGAACGAGGTCGCCGTTCTTCTGCATGATATTATATTCGATGCCGCAGGCCTGGCCGAGCCGTGCCTGTTCGTTCATGTGGCGGATCTCGCCATGGACCGGCACGAGGATCTGCGGGCGCAGCCAGCCGTAGAGCGCTTCGAGTTCGGGCCGGCCGGGATGGCCGGAGACATGGATCGGGCTCTGCCGGTCGGTGACGATGGTGATCTGCCGCGCGGCAAGCCGGTTCTGGATGGCGCCGATGGATATCTCGTTGCCCGGGATCTGCCGGCTGGAGAACAGCACGACGTCTCCCGCTTCCAGATCGATCGGGTGGTTGCTTTCCGAAATTCGCGACAGCGCCGCGCGCGGCTCGCCCTGGCCGCCGGTCGCGACGATCATGATCTCGCCACGGGGCAGGTTCATCGCGGTGTCGAAATCGACGGGCTCGGGGAGATGTTCAAGATAGCCGCTCGCCTTGCCGGTGGCGATGATCCGGTCGAGCGAGCGCCCCGCAACGCATAGCTTGCGCCCCGTTGCCCGCGCCACTTCGCCGAGCGTCTGCAGCCGCGCGACGTTCGAGGCGAAAGTCGTCACGACGATGCGCTTGCCCTTGTGCTTGTAGACCTCATCCAGAAGCCCGCGATAGACCGCGCCTTCGGAGCCCGATGGTTCGGGATTGAACACGTTGGTGGAATCGCAGACGAGCGCCAGCACGCCCTCGTCGCCGATCTCGCAGAGTTCCTCGGCGGTCGTCGGCGTACCGATCTGCGGCTCGTCGTCGAGCTTCCAGTCGCCGGTATGGAAGATCCTGCCATAGGGCGTATCGATCACCAGCGCGTTGCCCTCGGCGATCGAATGCGCGAGCGGCA
>Ga0075364_10001847_pt1 | contig 11738 bp, 10 predicted proteins | sample EndMetdeltDD1764_FD_71517 | JGI IMG/M metagenome (GOLD analysis project Ga0075364, IMG submission 71517) | Populus endosphere microbial communities from Tennessee, USA - Endosphere MetaG P. deltoides DD176-4 | ecosystem: Host-associated > Plants > Roots > Endosphere | place: USA: Tennessee... | reverse complement strand
TCCTTCAGCTGGGCCGCATCCTCGAAGCCGGCCAAGCAAGCTTCGACGATATCGTTCGCATGACCTTCTATGTGAAGACCCCCGAGGCCCGGGCCGCCATCAATTCGGAGTGGTCGGCGGCCTTTCCCGACCCGGCGTCTCGGCCGGCGCGTCACACTTTGGTCTACGAGCATCTGGCGCCCAATGTGCTCCTCCAGTGTGACGCCATGGCCGTGATCGGCCGCGTCTAGAAAGTGACCCCGATGTCCAACAAGCCCGAGGAACTCGCCACGGCTGAGGCGGTCCGCCGCCTTCGTCGGCTCGACTGCTGCGCAGTCTCCGACGCCTTCGATCGTCTGGACCTGGTCGGCGTGGTGACCGGGATTCCCCAATGCTCAGGATCGGGCCGCATCGCCGGTCGGGTCACCACGGTCAAACTTGGCCTTGGCGCGCCCCCGCCAGGGCCCGCTCGGCATCTCGGGACCACGACGATCGAGCTGTCGGGCCCCGATAACGTCATCGTGGTGGAACAGCGCACCGGACGCGACGCCGGGAGTTGGGGCGGTATCCTGACTCTGGGCGCTCAGGTCCGCGGTGTCGCCGGGGTGCTGGCCGACGGACCTGTCCGCGACATCGACGAGGCCCGGGCTTACGGCTTTCCGGTTTTCACCCGTTCGTTCACCGCGCGCACCGCTCGCGGACGCGTGGTGGAGCTTGGAGCGAATGTGCCGGTCGTATTTGAGGGCGTGCTCGTCAATCCCGGCGACTACGTGATCGCCGACTCCAGCGGCATCGCCTTCATCGGCGCTGACAAGATCGGCGCCGTCTTGGAGGCCGCAGAGGACATCGTCGCGAAGGAAGCGGCGATGGCCAAGGCGCTCCTCGACAGCGTTCCCATCTCCCAGGTGATGGGCGGCGCTTACGAAAACCTTCTCAAAAGCTGAGCCATGGCAGAAATCCCGACCGACCCTAATGTGGCGCGCGCCAGCCGGCTGGATACCGCCACCCTCAGCGATGCGCTGGACCGGCTGGGCCTTGTCGGCCAGTGCTTCAAGATCAAGCCCTGCGACCCCAAGTTCCGCATGGCCGGGCGTGCGTTCACGATCCTATATGGACCCGCCGGTTCCCCGGCCGGCACCGTTGGCGACTTCATCGATGATGTCGAACCCGGCAGCGTCATCGTACTGGACAACGGTGGCCGCGAAGATGCGACCGTTTGGGGCGATATCCTGACGGAGATCGCGCACCGCCGCGGCATTGCTGGCACCGTGATCGACGGGATCAATCGCGACAAGCAGTTGTGCTTGCAACTGAACTATCCCGTCTTCAGCCGCGACAGCTGGATGCGCACCGGCAAGGACCGCGTCCAAGTGGAAGGCGTCAACACGCCGGTCACAATTGGAGCGGCGCGGGTCGCGCCTGGCGACATCCTCAAGGGCGATGCCGACGGGGTCGTTGTGATCGCCAGGGCGCATGAAGAGGCGGTCTTGGCGGCCGCCGAGGACATCCATGAGGCCGAGGAGCGCATCCGAGCTGCCGCTCGAACCGGGCTGCGGCTCGACGTTGCCCGACAGCAGAACCGCTATCACCAGCTGCAGAGCCGCCAGACATGATCCGTCCAGACATCCTCGACCCCGTCGCCACCATCCGTGGCGCAATCGCGCGTCCATCCCCCCCAGCTATCGCGGCGGCGCGCAGCCTTCCGACCGCCACGCTGCACGAGGCGGGCGGCAAGATCGGCGTTCTGCCGCCGGCCATCAAGCCCGTGGCGCCAGGCATGCGGGTGTGCGGCCCAGCGCTGACGGTCCACTCTCCAGGCGGCGATAATCTGTGGCTGCATCGCGCGATAAGCGCCGCGGAACCCGGTGACGTGCTCGTAGTGTCGGTCAGCGAAGCCTACGACCACGGGTACTGGGGTGAGATCATGTCCACGGCTGCCCAGGTTCGTGGTCTTGGTGGGTTGGTCATCGACGGTTGCGTCCGTGACGTCGTGCTGCTCGGCGAGATCGGCTTCCCAGTCTTCGCCCGCGGCCTCTGTATCCGCGGCACCGGCAAGGACTTCGGCGCACGTGGCTGGATCAACGCACCGATCCGTCTGGACCAAGAAATCGTTCGCGCGGGAGATCTGATCGCCGGCGACGATGACGGCGTGGTCTGCCTGCCGTGCGAGCGCGCCGCCGCGATCGTGCAGGCCGCGGTGGAGCGCGAGGCCCACGAGGCTGCGATCCTTGCGCGTATCGCAGGCGGCGAGGACACCCTGTCTATTTATGGATGGGACGCGGCTCATGACGCTTGAAGAAGCCAATCGGATCATTGCGGAGGCTTTCAACGAAGCGCGTAAACTTGGTCTCAAGCCCCTCACGGCCGCGGTGCTCGACGCCGGCGGACAGCTTGTGGCGCTTCAGCGGGAAGACCAGGCCTCCAATCTTCGCCCAATGATCGCTGTGGCTAAGGCGGCTGGGGCGTTGGACCTCGGCGTCTCGTCGCGGAAGATCGGCGAGATGGCGGCCGAACGGCCAACCTTCGTGGCGGCGCTTGGACACCTCGCCCCGAAGGGCCTCGTTCCGGCCGCGGGCGGCGTGCTCGTCCATCGCGGCGATGGCTGTGTCATCGGCGCTGTAGGGATCACCGGGGACACGTCAGACAACGACGAACATTGCGCATTGGCGGGGCTCGTCGCCGCCGGACTCCATGAAAAGGTCTGACGGAGCGGTTGAAGTTGTCAGTCGCTCCGGTTTGCGCGTCGCCGGTGTGATTGCGCGCATCTTCCAGGCCGAAGCCGACGCCGGATACCCGGCCGAGAAGCCCCTGCCGCGCCGCTTGGCCCGCCGTGCGGCCGAAGCCCCTGCTTTCGAAGGCATGACCCAGCCCAATGCATATACTGAGCCTCGTCTACACCGATATGCCAAGGCCCGTGAGGCCGAGTCTCGAACATCGGTGAGCGCCCAAGCCAACTTCGACTTTTCAGAAGAAGCGCGGCCTGTTGCCGCGCAACGAGAGTGAGCATGCGCAGGCCAAACTCTGTCTTCGGCGACGACTATGCGGTGATCCGCGATGTCCTGACCCGTGCGCGTCTTGAGGCCGGATTATCTCAACGTGCTCTAGCAAGACGCCTCGGCAAGTCACCGTCACACATCGCCCTCATTGAACGGGGTCAGCGCCGGGTCGATACACTAGAGCTTTGTTTGCTGGCGGTTTGCATGCGCGTGCCGGCCACCACGCTCTTTGCTCGCATAATCGAGAGGCTGGACGCACTGCGAGCCGCCGAGGATTGCATATGGCTGCGGGACGAGGCCGCAGACGACTGCACCGTCAGCGAGTTACAGAGTAGCATGATGGAACAATAGTGCTATGATGGCGCGACGCTGATCAGGCCCGCAGGCTATGGGCTGGCTGCCTGCCTGTGGCCGACGTTGTTCACGACGGCTTCGCCGCAGGGTGCAATCCGGCGCCCGGCTGGCCAGCTTGGGAAGTGGGACAAGATGAGTTCGGATCAGACGTCGATTTCCCCCGCAGGCCTGAGCGCCGCCACGGACGCCTCGGGCAGTCGGGGCGGGCAGATTAAGGCCCCGCCCCCGAGCCTCTATGCTTGGTATGTGGCCTTCATCCTCATGCTCACCTATGCCCTGAGCGGCCTCGATCGAAAGCTCCCCTACATCCTGGTCGAGTCGATAAAGAAGGACCTGCACCTCAGCGACACCCAAGTTGGCCTTTTGACCGGTCCGGTTTTCGCCCTCGTCTATGCGACTATGGGCATCCCGGTGGCAGCCCTTCTTGATCGACGGAACCGCAAGAAGATTCTCGGATGGGCCATCCTAATTTGGAGCGCGCTCACCGCCCTAGGTGGCTTTGCCAATGGGTTCTGGCACTTGGCCCTGTGCCGCGTCGGCGTCGCCGCGGGCGAAGCGACTTGCTCTCCAGGCGCCCACTCACTCATCGGCGATTATTTTTCGCCTCAGTTCCGAGCTCGAGCGCTCAGCCTCTATGTCGTCGGATCACCCTTCGGCATGCTCTTGGGCCTTGTGCTTGGCGGATGGGTGAACGAGTTAGCTGACTGGCGGTTGGCGATGATCCTGCTCGGGCTGCCCGGCGTCATCTTGGCTCTGGTTATTCTGTTCACCGTCAAGGAGCCTGAGCGAACCAAGTCGGCCGCCCCGCAGGTGACGCTAAGCGAGACTGACCATAAGGCGCCGTCAGTAAATCAGGCCGCGAAGATCATCATGGGCCAGCCCGTCGTCGCGCACCTGTTCATCGGCTCTACATTCCTGATGTTGACCCTCAGTTCCGTTCAGGCATTCGGACCAGCCTTCATCATTCGAAAATTTGGTCTTGGCACGGCGGCAATTGGGATCACCTACGGGCTTGCACTGGGGGGAGCCGGCATCCTTGGCGCTGCTCTGGGCGGTTTCATAGGCGATCACATCCGCAAGACGTCTCCTTGGAAAGCCATTGCGTTCGTCGGTCTGGGACTCGGCCTGACGGCTCCCGTTCTTGCGGCATGCTTCATGACCCAAAGCTATGCCCTTTTCCTCGGCCTCCTATTCGTCAGCCACTTGATCATCTTCATGAACTCCGCGCCGGTCTTTGCCACGGTGCAATCCCTTCTCGGCCCAAGGCTCTACGCAATGGCCGCGGCGTTCTACCTGCTCGGGTGCAACGGGATTGGTCTCTCCGTGGGTCCGCTGCTTACGGGGGTCGTCAGCGATGCGTTGAAGGCGTCGGGCCACCCGAACCCGTTGGGACTTGCCCTGACGCTGGTGACGCTAGTCCAGCTCCTTGCCGCCGGGCATTTCGCATTCGCCGCCGTTAAATTGCGCACTGCAGATGCGGCGAGATCAAACGAGCGGGACCTCGGCCTGTCCTGCAGGAGCGAATCTCGAGGCTGACTCGGCCTCCTGGCCAACCCCGCACCACAGGATTTCGGTCGCGGCAAATCGGCGGAGCAATGCCGCCACCGCGGTGCTCTTCAGTCTCTCAACCTCCATTAGAGGGAGGCGGCATTGGCCGACAATTCTGGGGCTGCAATAGCTCCGACGTCGATTATTGCGACCCTCGGCTGCGGAACGATCGGTGCGAGCTGGGCGACCGCCTTTTTGGACGCGGGCTATGTCGTCCAGGCCTGGGATCCCTCCGCCGGCGCGCTGGATAGCCTGGCCCAGCACCCCCGCGCTGCCTCCGCGCTGCGCCGTTGCGGCTCACCGGTCGAGGCCGTCACGGGCGCCGCCTTTGTGCAAGAAAGCGGTCCCGAGGTGCTCGCGCTGAAACAGGCCCTGCTGAACGAGATCGCGCCCGGCTTTGCACTCGACGCCGTATTGGCCTCCTCCACGTCCACAATTCCGCCGACGGCTCTCCAGGAGGACTGTCCCTTTGCCGATCGCGTGCTTGTCGGGCACCCGTTCAATCCACCGCACATCCTACCGCTGGTCGAGGTGGTGGGCGGTGCTGAGACCGCCTTGGCGACGATCGAGGCAGCGATGCGGTTCTACCTGAGTCTGGGGAAGCATCCGATCCGATTGCACGTGGAACGGCCGGGACATCTCGCTAACCGCCTGCAAGCCGCGTTATGGCGCGAAGCGGTGGACGCGGTTGCCACAGGACAGGCGTCCGTGGCCGATGTGGAGGCGGCCGTTACGCTGGCGTTGGGACCACGGTGGGCGCTGCTCGGCCCATTTTCAACTTTTCACTTGGCGGGTGGGGAGGGCGGCCTAGCCCACTTTCTGGACCATCTTGGAGGCGTGTTTGAGTATCTTTGGGATGATGCGTCTCGTCCGCAGCTCACCGAGGAGCTGACAAGTCAGCTGGTGCGAGATGTTCAGGAGCTTGTCGGCCAGCGGCCCGTCGCCGAGCTGGCTAGGCGTCGCGATATAGCCTTGCGGCGAGTTCTTGAGATCACCAAGGGCGACTCGGACGGCTAGGCCGACACATGCCGAGCGGTTGCTTCCGCCCACGCGCCGATCTACCACACCTTCAATACCCAGCCTCAAGACACTCCGCAAATTCCGGCATCGCAAGCCAGGCGCTGTCGTCGATTGATGCTGGGGCGTTTTCCGGCGAGCTGGAAAATGGGCGTCACAGGACCTCCCGTTGCTTGGCTTTGATCCGGTAGGCGTGGAGCAGCGGCTCCGTATAGCCGTTCGGTTGGATTGCGCCCTCGAAGACCAGGGATTTGGCCGCTTGAAACGCCAACCCCTGCCCATCTCCGGCCAAGGGCCGATAAAGTGGATCATTGGAGTTCTGAGCATTGACCTTGACGGCCATGCGATCGAAGGCGTCGATCACCTGCGCTTCGGTGCACACTCCATGCATCAACCAGTTCGCCACGTGCTGCGAGGAAATGCGCAACGTGGCTCGATCTTCCATCAGGCCGACATCGTGGATATCGGGCACTTTCGAACAACCGACACCTTGGTCGATCCAGCGCACCACGTAACCGAGGATGCCCTGAGCGTTGTTATCCAGCTCATTGCGAATAGCCTCGTCGGAGAAGTTGCGGCCGCCCGCGAGAGGCAGAGTGAGCAGCGCAGAGAGCGGCGCGATCGGCGCCCCGGCAAGCTCCTTCTGCCGGGTGAACACGTCGACCGCATGGTAGTGCAGAGCATGCAGCGTAGCGGCCGTGGGGCTGGGCACCCAGGCCGTGTTCGCGCCGGTCTGGGGGTGCGCGATCTTCTGCTCGAGCATGTCAGCCATCCGGTCTGGCGCGGCCCACATGCCCTTGCCGATTTGCGCCCTCCCCGACAGACCGCAGGCCAAGCCGATCGCAACGTTGCGCTGTTCGTAGGCGGCGAGCCAAACCGAGCCTTTCATCTCTCCTTTTGGCGCCATCGGCCCGGCGCGCATGGAGGTGTGAATTTCGTCGCCTGTGCGATCGAGGAAGCCGGTATTGATGAACACCACACGGCTCTTGGCGGCGGCGATGCAGGCGGCGAGGTTTGCAGAGGTACGCCGCTCCTCGTCCATGATGCCGACCTTTATAGTGTTGGCGGTCAGGCCGAGCAGGGACTCGACCGCAGCGAACAGCCGATCGGTGAAGGCGACCTCTTCGGGGCCGTGCATCTTCGGCTTCACGATGTAGATCGAACCCGCGCGGCTGTTCGTGAGGCGGCCAAGGCGGCGCAAATCGTAGAGAGCGATCAAGCTGGTGATGATCGCATCAAGGATGCCTTCTGGGACTTCACCGCCGTCCGGGAGCAGCACAGCCGGGGTGGTCATGAGGTGTCCGACATTGCGCACGAAGAGCAGCGAGCGACCGGGCATGGCGAACGGCTGCCCGTCCGGCGCAGTGAACGAGCGGTCCGCCGCTAGCCGTCGCTCGAAGGATCGCCCGTTCTTCTGGAAAGAGGCGGAGAGGTCGCCACGCATAAGTCCTAGCCAGTTGGCGTAGGCGGCGACCTTGTCCTGCGCGTCCACGGCGGCGACCGAGTCTTCCAGGTCGACAATCGTCGAGAGCGCCGCCTCCAAAACGACATCGGCCACGCCGGCCGGATCGCCGCGACCTATTGGATGGTCACGATCGATCACCAACTCGATATGTAGGCCATTGTGGCGCAGCAGCACGGAGGACGGCGCGGCCGGCTCGCCGCAAAATCCAGCCAATTGCGATGGGTCAACAAGCGCCGGTGAAAGGGCGCCGCCCTTGACGCTGTAGCTCGTCGCGTCCGCGTGGGAGCCCCCGGCGAGCGGCACCGCGTGATCAAGGAAGGCCTTGGCCTTCGCGATAACTTTGGCGCCGCGCGCAGGGTCATAATCTCCCTCCGCCGGTGGCCGCCCAGCGATAGCGTCCGTCCCGTAAAGCGCGTCGTAAAGACTTCCCCACCGGGCATTGGCGGCGTTCAGCAGGAACCGCGCGTTGAGGATCGGAACGACCAGCTGCGGGCCGGCCATCGTGGCGAGCTCCGCATCGACATTGACGGTGTCGATCTGGAAGGGCTCGGGTTCGGGCAAGAGATAGCCGATTTGACGGAGGAAAGCCTCGTAGGCCGCCATATCGTGCAGCGCGCCCGGGTGCTGCTCGTGCCACGCGTCGATCTTGGCCTGCAGGGCGTCACGCGTGCGCAACAGGTGGCGGTTTGTCGGGACAAGGCGTTCGAAGATGCTCGCCACGCCGGCCCAAACCCGATCCGCGTCAAGTGCAAGGGGCGGCAGCACTTGATCTTCGACAAAGCTGGCGAGGACATCTGCGATGCGAAGGCCGGATCGATCGACGTAAACGGTCATAGGCTAGGCCTCCGCCTGAATGCCGGGGCTTCACCCTGGGCTAAGAATTCGCTGTCTCGCTGGGCGCCGGACCGGTCGATCCCGCCCTCGCCCGAAACGATCAGGCGAGGCGCCGCCATCTGAAGGGCCAGAACATCTCGGTTGGGCTTTGGCATCAACAACGACATCAGGTCTCCGGCCACCTGGATAGACACCCCCCAGATCCCGCGGTAGACGGAAAAAGTTCAATGGACTTGTGATGCTATGGATCGAATGGGTCCGGACCCCGACTACGGCCTGTTTGCGACGGTCGTGGAGCTCGGCAGCTTTTCCGCAGCCGCCAGGTTTCACCGCGTTTCCCCCGCGATGGTTTCGAAGCGGATGAGCCGTCTTGAGCGACGCCTTGGCGTCCACCTCATGCACCGGACCACGCGCAGCCTGGCTCTGACCCACGCAGGAAAGCGCTTCCACGAGGATGTCGTCGCGATCTTGGATTCCATCCAGTCGGCCGAAGCGAGGCTCCTGGGCGAGCAAGAGATCCTTTCCGGGCCTTTGAAAATCTCCGCGCCGACGTCCTTCGGCCGCTTGCACGTCGCCCCGATCATGACGCCGTTCCTGGATGCCCACCCGCACCTGAGGGTCGAACTCAATCTGACAGATCACCTCGTGAACCTTGCGCGGGGGGGGATCGATCTGGCCATCCGGATCACCAACCAGCTTTCACCCGCGCTGATCGCCCGAAGGCTGGCTAGCAACCGGCGGATCCTGTGCGCCTCGCCGGGATATCTAGATCGCTTCGGCGCGCCGGCGACGCTCGATGAGCTGACTCGCCATCGAGTCCTGGCTGCGGAAGGTCAGTCGTCGTGGCGGCTAAGCGGGCCAGAGGGTGTCATCGAATGGGCGACCGAAAGCTTCGTCCGCACCAACTCGAGCGAGGTCGTACGCGAGCTAGCCATCGCCGGGGCCGGGGTAGCACTGAGGTCGCTGTGGGATGTCAGCGAAGAGCTGACCGCGGGACGACTGGTTCGTCTGCTTCCGGGCTATGAAGGCGCCAGTGACGTGGGAATCTACGCAGTCTATCCGCAAACGCCCTTTATTCCGGCCAAGGTGTCTCGCTTCGTAGACTATCTGCGTTCGGCGTTCGGACCCCACCCGCCGTGGGAGCGGGAGACGCCTTAAGAGGCGCCGAGGCCGTGATTTCCGTCGAACAGCACGCGCTTGAACCCGGCGCCCGAGCTGGCGGCGGCGCAAATAAGGCGGAGCCTCACGTCCCCACGCCCGCGGCGCCGACAGGTTGCGTCGAAGGCGCCATTTTTCGGGGTCGCCGAACCATGCACGCCTAGAAAATCAGGCGAAATCAGCGTCGGCCGAGTCCCCGTATCCCAGCCAAAACCCGGCAATTTTTGCGCAGCTGCGGACGCACTGGATTTAGGTTCCAGTGCCGCCCGAAAGCGGACCTTCCGAACGTCACCTTTGAGTCATCTTCCGACCCTGCTTCCCATTCACGAGCCGCCGAAATTTCCCTGCTCATGCCTTTAGGGAAACCAGGCGGCGATCTCGTGTGTCGCCCCTGTTGTCCCTACGAATTTATCTGCGGATTGCGATGTTCAGCCGAACAAAGGGCCCGTTGAGCGGAAAATTCCCTGCAGATTCCCTACCGAGCAGGGAACCAACCTGAATCGAGGTCGCGCGGAGATAACCTCGCAAGGTCAGCGGCCACAGGGCGAGGAACATCCCTGGTGCAGAGACGAGCGTGGAGGTTTCAGGGGAATTTGACGCCAAAAGACAGCGGCTTGCGTGGTGCCCGCGGCACACGCGGGAATTTCGCTGACTGGGTGGCGGTGCGAGTGGGATTCGAACCCACGTTAGAGTTTCCCCTAAACACGCTTTCCAAGCGTGCGCCTTCAACCACTCGGCCACCGCACCACACCGGCCGGAACCCAAGGGGCTCCGCAACGGAAGGCGCGCAATACACTGACCAGGGCTAGCCGGGCAAGCGGCGCTTCGCCGCCGCGGCCAATCGGCCTGGATCGAACAGCGAGCGGGGCTCGGCGGCCTTGAGCGCGCGCGCCAGCGGCGGCAGGCTTTCCAGCCAGGCGGCGAGGGCCGCATCGGGGCTTGGGCCGCCCCGGCGAAGGCTCTCCTGGACGGCCTCCAGGTCGCGGGAGGCCGCGCGCAGGCGCTCGCGCAGCGGGGCGAGCCTGGACCCCGCCATCCGCTCGTCGATCAGGCCAAGGCGGGCGCGGGCGGCGGCCAGCATCAGGATGGCGGTCGGGGCCTCTCCGCGCGCCGCCTCCCCACGGGCGGCCAGGACCGCGCGGCGGGCGTCGTCGATCCACAGGCCGGAGTCGATGCGGCGGCGGGCGGGCTCCGGGCAGGCCGCCGGCGACAGCGCGCGGACAAAGTCGGCCAGGCCCTTGAGCACCGGGGCCGGCGGCTGCGGCCCGTCGAACTCCTGGGTGACCAGGCCGTGGATGAAGCCCTCGAGGGCGGCGCCCTGACGCGCCTGGTCGACCTTCAGCGAGGCCTTGGGGCCGGAGAGGTCTGGGATGGGCCTTGGATTGAAGACCCCATCGCCCCGATGGCTGGAGAACAGCGAATCCGTCACGTCCGCCGTGCCCGGGGGGCCGGAGACCCCTGGGAAGGCGAAGTCGGGATTGGTCCGCCCGGCGCGATGGCAGGTCTCGCAGGCCAGGCCCGCCCGCGCCGCCTGGCCGCCCAGCAGCACTGGCGTCCGGAAGGCGGCGCGGCCGACCTCCACCGACAGCGCCCCGGCTGGATCGGCTGGGCGGGCGAGGCACTCCGTGGGCTCGGTGGCGAGGGCGCGCCTGACGTCCGCGCCCCGCGCGATCCAGTGCAGGGCGCGGAGCGGCGGGTCTCCCGGCGCGGCCAGGGCGGCGGCGGCGGCGAAGGCGCCGAGCGCCGCGCTCAGCGCAGGTCGGGGTCGCCGCCGTGGTCGATCCAACGACGCAGCTCCTCGGCCTCGGCGCAACCGTAGGCGCAGACGGTGTCGAGGCGCGCCAGCAGGCGGCGCGCGCCGGCCATGTCGCCCCGCTCCACCTTCAGCTCGCCGTAGTATTCGCTCGCGCCCCGGTGGGTTGGCGCGATGGCCAGCGCCTGGCGGTAGTAGCCCTCGGCGCGGACGAGATCGCCTTTCTTGCGCCAGGCGTAGCCCTCGTAGGTCAGGATGTCCGGGTGCGGGCCGAACACCGCCTGGGCCTGGCCAAGGGTGGCCAGCGCCGCGTCGTAGCGATGCTCGTTGATCAGGGCCACGGCCCTGGAATAGGCCGCATCGCCCGCCGCCGGGCCGGCGAAGAGCATCGGCCCTTCCAGGCGGGCGTTGGGCTTGGCCGCGCCGGCGAGCGCGGTCTCGAGCTGGCCGATGGCGGTCTTGAGGGTCTCGGCGTCCGCGCAGGTCGCCCCGCAGGCCTGGGCCTTGGCCTTCAGCCAGTCGAGCTCGGCGACCGCCTTGGAGTCCTTCAGGTTGGCCAGCGCCAGGCCCAGGTTCGCATGGGCGGCGATGTCGTCGCCGTCGAGCTTGACCAGCCGCTCGTAGGCGCGGCGCG
>Ga0075364_10001846_pt1 | contig 11738 bp, 10 predicted proteins | sample EndMetdeltDD1764_FD_71517 | JGI IMG/M metagenome (GOLD analysis project Ga0075364, IMG submission 71517) | Populus endosphere microbial communities from Tennessee, USA - Endosphere MetaG P. deltoides DD176-4 | ecosystem: Host-associated > Plants > Roots > Endosphere | place: USA: Tennessee... | reverse complement strand
GTGCGCCGCCGTTGCAGAGCCGATCCTGCACACTCCGGTTCTGCGGCGGATGGAGCCGGCGCGCACAATCCTCGCGGTCGACGGTGTCAGCAGTGATGCCGAGTTCCAGTCGCTCGTCGACCGGGTCTGCCAGTCGATCATCGGCGCGGCCCGGGCGAGCGGGGCGGTGATCGACGGACCGTTCGGCGGTTGCTACCCGGCACAGCTCGACGACGACCGGCAGCAGTTCACCCTGTTCGCGCCGATCAGCCACCCGCAGTTGCTGCCCCGGCGCTTCGTCGAGGAAGGTGTGCGGGTCGGCGAGCTGCCGGCGACCGAGGTGGCAGTGCTCGCCCACCGCGGTGATCAGTCGACGCTCGAGGACTCGTACCGCAGCCTCGGCGCATGGGTGGCGGAGCACGCCGAGCCCGCCGATCAACCTGTTCGCGAGATCTATCTCGTCACCGCTGACGACACCGATGATGTCGAGCAGCACTGCACCGAGATCTGCTGGCCGCTGCGGTCCAGCGCTCACTGAACCAACCACAACACGAGAAACGAGACAGCGATGGCCTCCATCACCAAGCAGATCGACATCAACGCGCCCGCCGACGCAGTCTGGGATGCGCTGCGCGATTTCGGTGCACTGCACGAGCGGCTCGTCCCCGGTTTCGTCACTGAGACGCGGATGGTCGGCGACGACGTGCGCGCGCTGACCTTCTTCAACGGAGCCCGGGCGCGGGAGCGGCTCGTCACCATCGACGACGATCAGCGCCGGTTGGTCTACGCGGTTGTCGAAAGCGCGCTCAACGGAACGCACGACAACTCGTCGGCCCAGGTGTTCGATCTCCGCAACGGCACCAGTCGGTTCGTGTGGATCAAAGACGTTCTGCCGGACACGCTCGAACCGATCATCGATGGGTTGATGACGCACGGCATTGCCGTCATCAAGTCAACGATGGAAGCAGCCACGCAGCCGGCGTGAGAGCGACGCCGCCCCGAGCAGCGCGGCGACGATGATCGTGGCCCGGCGGCGCAGCGTCACCGCCGCGGCGATGTCGGCCGGTTCGGCCCTGCGGCCATCGCCGAGCGTTCCCCTGTCCTCGACGACGTCGCCATAGCGATTGACGCCGCCGAGGACGACATCGAGCGCAGCCGCGAACGAGGCCTCGACGACACCACCGTTCGGCGACGGATGTTGCGGTGCGTCGCGACGGACGACACGGGCGATGGCGGCCGCTCGGCCGGGTCGGGCGATGGCGACACTGAGCGCCGTCAGCCGGGAAGGCGCGAAGTTGACGATGTCGTCGAGTCGAGCGCTGGCCCAACCGAACCGCATGTATCGATTGTTGCGATGGCCGACCATCGCATCGAGCGTGTTGATCGCGCGGTGAGCCAGCACTGCCGACGCCCCGCCGATCGTGGCCCACACGAGCGACGCTGTCACCGCGTCGACACAGTTCTCGGCGACTGACTCGATCACCGCCCGACTGATCTCACCGGCTTCGAGCTGTTCCGTGGATCGCCCGACCAGCGACGTGAGCCGGCTGCGCGCAGCGGGGAGATCGTTGTCGGCGAGGTGGCCGGCGATGGTCAGGGCCTCGTCGTCGAGCATCTTGCCGGCCACGCACGCGAACGTCGCGACCGCAGTTGCAGCCGGTGAGCCGAGCACCCGGCGGAGGCACAGGCCCACGCCGACGGCCGTGGACACGCCGATTGCGAGGTGAACGCCGCCGGCCGCGCGGCTGTCGGAATACGTGACCCGTTCGACCCGCTCCATCAACGACCCATAGCGCGCCACAGGGTGCCAGCGCAGGGGTGGTTCGCCGAGGAGCTGATCAGCGCCGGCCCCGGCAGCGGCGGCGAGGGCGTTGATCATCAGGCGACGGCGGCGAACGCGGCGACCACGCGCTCGAACATGTCCGGCGCCGGGACCGCGACCCGATGGACCCCGTGCAGCCCGAACGATGCGCAGTCGCGGACGACGACGCCGTGCGCGGCCAGTTCCGAACGCAGGCCCGCGCGGTCGACCAGCACCCAGTTGGCGGACGTGTCGACGACCGCGAAGCCGAGTGCCCCCAGCGCTGCGACCAGGTCGCCCCGCACCAAGCCGATCTCGTCTCGCCATCCGCCGAGATCGGTCCTGTCCAGCAGGTGCGGCAACAGGGCGAGGGCCAACCCGTTGACCGCCCACGCCGGCTGCCTGTCGCGGATCGCCTGCGCCGCCGGCGGGTCCGGCGCGATGACGTAGCCGAGCCGCAGCCCGGGACAGTTCCACAGCTTCGTCAGCGATCCGAGACGCCAGCTGGACTCGTCGCCGCGAGTCCATTCCCCGGTAGCAAGGGGATAGAACGCTTCGTCCCACACGCCGGCTGTGTCGTCGGCGGCCGCCAGGACACCGAGCGGGTTCGATGGGTTCGAGCGCCAGCGCGGCGCCGATGGATCGGTGCGTTCGAGGTGCCGCGTGTACAGCGAGAACTCGGGATCGAGCACGTGTCCGACTCGCTCGTGCGCGGCGACGAGCGCGATTGCCTCCGCGCCGCCGTTCGTCAACACCAGACGTTCGGTGTCGACACCGAATGCGTCGGCAAGGACCCGAGCGCTCGCGGACTGATCGGGATACGACGTGAGTGCTGTGGTGCCGACCCGATCCAACTCGTCGCGGATCAGTTGGCCGACGTCGGGCGCGAACGGGTTCATGCTCGCCGACAGGTCGACGACCGCAGACGGGTCGAGGCCGAGCGCGGCCGCGACGCGCTGCCCGTCGCCACCGTGGTGCCCAGGCAGCGGGATGCGTTGGTCGATGCGCTGGGTCATGGCTGGATCATGGCTGGATCATCGCGGTGACAACCGGCGGAAGTGGACGGCGCCCGGGGTGAAGCCCTTGGGGAGGACGATTCCGAAGGGGAGCCTCTCGCCGCCCTCGTCGATGTCGGGGTCGGGAATCGGATGGATGTGTGCCGAAGGCTGCCCGGCGGCCGGCGTTGTGAAGACCTCGATCGAACCGAGGGTGGAGTGCACGATGTTCGCTTCTGGCCGCGGTGGCTCGCCGGCTGCGACGGACGCGAGCACGACGAGAACTGGCTCGGCGGCCGGGCGGTCGCCACCGACGAAGAACGCGCGCGTGTCGGACGAGATGCGGAGGCGCATTTCCCCCGTCGACGTGCGGGCCGTGATGGTGCCCCCCGAGCCGTCGTCGGTGCGCTCGACAACCACCGAGGCGCCGGTGGAATCGAACTCGCCGACCGCTGTGCGACACCCAACCGTCCAGCCGCCGCCCACCACGATCGCGCCGACGATCCAATCGACGAGCTCACCCTCCTTCAGCGGCGCCATCGGTGGCGTCGCGGGCGTCAGCGAGTCGGGGTCGAAGATGTGCGGGAGCAGATCGGTTGGTGTCTCGCCCGGAGCGCCGGATCGCAGCCAGTCGGCAAGGATCTCGACATCGGCATCGGCGAGCATCTCGCCGAACCACCTTCGCTGCCCGTTGGTGCGCACGACGACCACATTCGAGCGCTCACAGGAATCGAGGCAATCGACCGCCCACACCTTGGCGCCGGGCACCCCGGCCATGGCGCTCGTCAGCGAGCTCAGGTGGCGGGCATGATCGACGTCGGGGTGCTTGGCGTACGAGCCGCAACAGCAACCGCGGCAGACGAGCACGGACAGGCTCTTGTCGTCGCGTCTCATGGTGTCGGTCTCATGATGACGACAAGTCAACCTGGCTTCTGACCCACTCCGCCGCGGATGCGGCCGACGAAACGGTGAGCACACCGGTCGGGCCGGGTGGCCGCTGGACCATGATCACGGTGATGCCCAACGAGCGAGCGGCCTCGAGCTTGGCGATCGACGCCTGTCCGCCGGCGTTCTTGGCGACCACGGTGTCGATCACGTGCTCGTCGAGGAGCTCCATCTCCCGCTCGAACCGGAACGGTCCCCGGTCGCGGATGGCGAGTGAGTTGGCGAGGACCGTCGTCACGGGATCGATCGAGCGAACGAGAAACCAAGGTCCATCACAGGCCGCGAACGGCGCGAGGCTCGCCCGTCCGACCGCGAGGAAGACCCGTTCGCCGATCTCGCCGACGATGGTCGCGGCCGCAGCCAGATCGGCCACCTCGATCCAGCGATCGCCCGGCTGGGCCCGCCACGGCTCGCGCAGCAGGCGCAGGTGCGGTATCCCGCACTCGGATGCGGCGGCAGCCGCGTTGAACGGCATCGCGGCGGCGAACGGGTGGGTCGCATCGACGATCAGATCGATGCCCGTTTCGCGCATGTACGCAGCGAGTCCGGCGGGACCACCGAAGCTTCCGCTGCGCACCAGACCGGCGCGGGGGAGTGGTTGCGCGGTCATGCCGGCGAGCGAGCTGATGACGATGAACCCGTCGCCGACGAGCAATCGGGCGAGCTCGGTGGCTTCCGTGGTGCCCGCCAGCACCAGCACCTTCGTGCGCTCTCCCGATCCCACGCGACGAAGCGTAGGCGGGCCAGGGCCACCCGAACGCGGTCCGTGCTACGTTCGGGTCGTGGGTCTGACCGGCGGGCTGATGATCTGCGGGACCACTTCCGACGCGGGAAAGACGACTGTCGTTTCCGGACTCTGCCGTCTGCTGGCCCGACAGGGCGTCTCTGTCGCACCGTTCAAGGCCCAGAACATGGCGCTCAACTCGGTCGTCACCCCGTCCGGTCACGAGATCGGGCGGGCCCAGGGGATCCAGGCGTACGCCGCGGGCGTGCCCGCGGAGGTCGCGATGAACCCGATCCTCCTCAAGCCGACCGGCGAGCGCACGAGCCAGGTCGTGCTCAACGGAAAGCCCTGGCGGGTGATGACGGCGACCGAGTACCACGAGCACAAGCCGCAGCTGCTGGCGACCGTGCTCGACGCGCTGTCGGATCTGCGGTCACGGTTCGACGTCGTGATCTGTGAGGGCGCGGGTAGCCCCGCCGAGATCAATCTGCTCGACCACGACATCGTCAACCTGCGCGTCGCCGCCGAGGCCGACCTGCCGGCACTCATCGTCGGCGACATCAACCTCGGCGGAGTGTTCGCCGCGCTCTACGGCACCGTCGCCTTGCTGCCGGATCAACTCCGCCGGTGTGTGCGTGGGCTCGTGATCAACAAGATGCGCGGCGATCCTGCGCTCCTGCTCGATGGCTGCGACCAACTCCAGGCGCTCACCGGTGTGCCGGTGCTCGGGGTCATCCCGTGGCTCGACTCGACCGGGCTCGACGCCGAGGATTCGATGGTCCTCGATCGACCGGTCACGATGTCGAGCGCGGCCCTCGCCGACGAGCTCGATGTCGCGGTCATCCGCTTGCCACGGATCTCCAACTTCACCGACCTCGATCCGTTGTCGATCGAGGCCGGGGTCCGCGTGCGCTACGTGCACGATCGGGCCGGGCTCGGTGATCCCGACGTGATCGTTCTGCCCGGTTCGAAAGCGACAGTCACCGATCTCCAGTGGCTGCGCGAGGTCGGGCTGGTCGATCCGATTCGGGCCAGCACGGCAACGGTGCTCGGCATCTGCGCCGGTTATCAGATGATGGGTGCCACGATCGATGATCCGGTCGAGAGCCGATCGGGTCTCGTCGACGGGTTGCAGCTGCTGCCCGTCGACACCGAGTTCGCGTCCGACAAGGTGACGTTGCTGCGCCGTGGTACCGGTCTGGGCGCGGCAGTCGACGGCTACCAGATTCATCACGGCCGGGTGATGCCGCACGGCGGCGACGTGTTCGTGCAGCTCGCCGACGAGCACGGCAGCGAGCTCGACGGCATCCGCGTCGGCAGTCGATTCGGCACGACACTGCACGGTCTCTTCGAGGCGGACGAGTTCCGTCGCGCCTTCCTCGTCGAGGCCGGCGCTCGGCGGGGGAAGCGTTTCGTCAGCGCGGGCGCGTCGTTCGCCAAGACGCGCGACGATGCCCTCGATGCGCTCGCCGACGCCTTGGCCGAGCACCTCGACATGGATGCGATCGAAGCGATGATCTCATCCGCGTGACCGATCGCGCGGTGTCTCCGGGCCGTCGCGTGCGCGACGATGGATTGGATGAACGGTCCGGCGCGAACTCGCTTCCTCGTGATCCACGACTACGGCACGGGTGCGACCTGGTGGTGGGTGACCGCCGTCGACGCGGACGAGATCTTGGAGACGTTCGCCAACGTCGAGGTCCTGACTGACGATGAGCATCTGGCGAGGGTGGCCGATTGGGATCTGAGCGTCGTCGACGTGACGGGGCCGTATCCGGCGGGGCTCGACGGACTCGCGGCCAAGCGGGCTGCGCAGCGCGGCCAACCCGGCTACGGCGTGTTGGCCGGGCGACGGCGGCCGGTCCACCTGCGGTGGGAGGAGACGTCGTCGGGCGTGACGTGGTGCACCGAGTTCACGCCGGCCGGTCGCCGCACGCGGCAGGTGCGGATCAACGCCGACGGCGAGTCGCAGGCGTTCACCGAGTGGACGATCGACGTCCCCGAGGACCTGCGCGACCCGGCATTGCTCGCACTGGAGATCACTCCGGCCGAGTTCGAGGCCGCATGGGCCGCCTGCGCGCGCTAGCCCTCACGCTCGCGCGACGGCCTGGATGAGGGTGAAACTCACTCCCCACCGTGTCGGTTCTTCGATCTCGTACTCGGCCCGAGCGACCAGGTCGTCGAGGTGGTCGCGGCCGAGGCGATCGACGAGCGGCTGGCGCAAGCTGGTCGCAAATTGCAGCGGCAAGCGCAGATAGGGATCCCCGGACTCCAGGGCCAACACGGCGGCTCGGACGATGACCGTCAAGCCGCGGCGATGGAGGAGCTGCACGTTCTGCGGTCCCGCATCGAAGCAGCCGCCCGAGCGTGTGAACGACTCGATGATGTGCTGCACGAGTTCGTCGGCTGCCGGTGCCGGAGGGTGGAAACGCCAGCTGGCACTGGATGGGTCCTCGAGGATCACCAGCCCGCCCGGTCGGACGAGGCGGAACATCGCGTCCACGATCTCGTCCGACCGTCCGAGCGGCGCCGCCTGAAACCTGGCATGGACGAGGTCGAAGCTCGCCGGTTCGAGATCGGATGCGAACAGGTCGTCGCGAACAAGCGTCACCTGCTCGAGACCTTCGTCGAGGCAGAAGTGCCGCGCCGAGTTCAACAGCGACGGATCGATGTCCGTTCCGACCACGTGTCCGTCCGGGCCAACCCACTCCGACAACAGCCGCAACCATCCGAGAGCGCCGCACCCGAGGTCGACGGCACGAGCGCCGGGTGGCGCTGCCACCTCGGCCAACAGTGCGCGTCCGGCCGGCTCCCAGGCGAGCGCCTGCCGTTGAAGCCGGTCGCGCTCGGCAGGCTGGTCGGCGAGAGCAGATAGCCCGGTTCGGGGATGGTGCCCTCTGGGGTCGACATCGCTCAGGCTGACGCGGCAGGGCACACCTGCGCGTCGATCGGTCCGTCGAAGCCGTACGTGGAACCGTCCTGCTCGGCAGGCGCGACGACGAGATGTCCTGTCCATCGTCCCCCCGGCTCGGCGTCGGCGTTGGCGATGGTGAGGGTGACGCCGATCGTCGTCGTCAGCGGTGATCGGTCGGCCGGGCCGGATGCCGGCACGAACACGACGCCGACGTCGGTCGTGGCACCGCTCGGTGGGGCGGTGACCGCCGCCTCGGTCGGCACGACGAAGTCGATCCCAACGGCGGGACGCGCGGATCCCAAGTCGTCATCGCACGTGTGCTCTCCGTCGACGATGTGCAACCGCCAAGCGCTGGAGATCGTGTCGAACTGCACGAACTGACCCGTGGCAACGAACGGATCGCCCGCCACGACGCCGGAGCCCAAGTCTGCCGGTCGATGAGTATCCGTGGAGGCGACCGCTGCGGTGGCAACTGTGGTCGAGTTCGTGGTGCGGCTGTTTTTGGAAGCCGACGAGCACGAAGTCATCATCAGCAAGGCGCAGATCGCTGCGCCGGCGGTTCGAGTTGGTTTCATCGCCTCATTTCAACGATCAGTGAGGGCGATGTCCACGTTCGTCCGGCCGGATTTCAGCATTCGTTCAGCGCGGACGTGAAGATTTCATCCCGTCTCCAGATCACCCTCGTCGCCCTCGCGTATCTCGCCGTGCCGGCAGTCTCGACCTGCCACCGCCACCGTGGCGTCGGCTTGCCATGGGCACGGGAGCGAGGCGAAGAGCGCGGCGGCAGCATCCACCTCGCCACGCACGCGCAGCAGGATCGCCTTCGAGTAGAGGTCGGCGTCGACGAAGGTCTCGGCTTCTGTCAGCTCTTCGTCGATGTCGTCACCCAGCGCAGCTCGTGCCTCCACCGACATCGCTGCATGCGTCGAGGTCCACCCCGCGCGCATGTGCCGGACGCTGTCGAGCGCCGCCTTCGCAGCTGCCGGCTCGCCCGCGGCCTGCAGGACGGTCGCCTCGGCAATCGCGAGCCAGGTGTTGTGTATGGCTCGCCACCCCAGCACGCGTCGCGCCAACCCGAGATCAGCCTCCATGCCGTCGCGATCACCTCGCAACCCGAGGATCGCGGCCCGCGCGCCGATCCCAAGCACGAGGTAGGTCGCGGTCGGTCCGCCGTCGCGCTCCCAGCCGGCCAGCATCGCGTCGGCGTCGGCCATCGCTTGGTCCCACTGCCCGGCGAAGAAGCGGGCCCGCACGAGCCGAGCGAGCCCGGACGCAGGCAACCCGCGATCCAGCTCGAACGATGCGCCGCGTTCGGCCGCATCTGCCGAGGCGGCAAAGTCACCGACGCGGAGCGCCGTGTCTGCGCGCATTGCCCAGATGTCGGCCTGCTCGAGCGTGCCCCGAGCGGTGGTCGTCAGCCGCGGAAGCAGCGTCACCCGCTGCTGAGCCGTTGCGGCTGCATCGCCGTAACGGTCGGCAGCGAGTTGCACCGCCTCCAAAGCGTCGAGCGCGCCGGACAACGCCATCGCGTCGTCCGCAATGGTCGCCAGTTCGACGGCGCGGCGACTCGCCCGCTCTGCGTCCTCCCACTCCAGACGTTCGTTGGCCAGGCATGCCCGGGCACTCCACAGTTGACTGGCGACCGCCGTGTCCAGTCCATCACCTACGGCGAGGCCGGCATCCAGCAGCTCGACCAGCTGCTCAGGCGGGATCGGATTGGTGACGGTCGCCGGGAATCGCAGCATCACCTCCGCGACCAGAGCGCGTGGCGAAGCCGCCAGATCCTCGCGCCCGGCGCTGAGGAAAGATGTGATCGCCTGACGGTAGGCAGCGATCGCCTCGTCACCGCGCCAACGTGTCGACCACATCTCGCCCAAGAGGACCTCGCTGTGGCCGCGGCTGATGTCGTCGGGCGATATCTCGACGGCGACTTCCGCGCGAGACAGGGCCTCGGTGAGCAACCGACGGGCCAGCGCCGCGGATGCTGCACGTCGCGCGAAGTCTGCGGCCATGGCCGAGGGTTGCGCACGCCGGGCCCGGTCCAGAGCAGCGCGCACCTCGGCGTCGACGGATTCGTCGAGGATCTCGAGTTCGGCGCACCACGAGAGGTGAGCGTCCTGCAGCTCTGTGTCTTCGCCGGACGCGCGAAGCAACGCCGCGGCATGGTGGTGGATCGTCTCCAGCAGCCGGAACTGCGCGCCTTCGCGGTGCAGGAGGGACTTGTCCACGAGCCGCGCCACCGTCGACGGCGATGCCGCCGTCACTCGTTCTGCAGCCCCGAGCGAGAATGTGCCGGCGAAGACCGACAGGCGCCGCAGACAGGACACCTCGTCGGGGTCCAGCAGCTCGACGCCCCAATCGAGCAATGATCGCAACGACGAGTGCCGTGCCCGGCCGCGGCCGCCTCGTCCGGCGCGATCGGCCTCGAGCAGGGCCAGCCGATCGTCGAGGCGTTGTTCGACGTTGGCGGCGCCGAGGGCGGCGGCCCGAGCCGCGGCCAGCTCCAACGCCAGTGGGAGGTGATCGAGTCGGCGGCACAGCCTCGCGATGACGTCATCGTCCTCTTGAGCCTCCTCAGCGCCGGCCGCTGCCAGGCGAGCGCGGAACAGTCGTTCTGCGTCTCCCGCCTCCATCGGACCGAGGCGTTGCACGAACTCGCCATGGACCCGCAGCGGCTCACGACTGGTCGCAATGACACGTACCGTGCTACCCGCTCGGGTCAGACGTTCCACCAGTTGGGCCGCTTCGTCGAGAACGTGCTCGCAGTTGTCGACGATGACGATGCCGGCCGCGCCCCGCGACCACTCCTCCAGCGACGCACCGAGATCTGCTTCGGCTCGCTCGTCAACGCCCAGCGCTGCCGCGGCCGCAGCGGCCACAAGCGACGGCTCTGCGACCGCGGCAAGATCGATGAACCACACCTGCCCGCCGGTGCGACGGCCGAGCTCGCGAGCGAGCGAAGTCTTGCCTGCGCCACCCGGGCCGACGATCGAGAGCGTGTTCGAACGGCCCAGGACCTGAAAGGCAGCGGCAAGATCCGTGTCGCGCCCGATGAAGTCGTGCACCGTCGCCATCTCCGTCGTGATATCTGTCGCCCTGTCCGTGGTTTCGACGGCCGGGCTGTCGAGCAGCAGGCGCTGCTCCATCGCCGCGATCGCGGGACCCGGCTCGAGACCCGCCTCGGCCAGTTGCGCTCTCGCAGCGTTGAGGCATCGCAGTGCTTCGGCTCGCCGGCCGAGGCGGTCCAGCCCCCATGCGAGCTGCGTCCAGAGCCGCTCCCGCCATGGGTGCAGGCTGACCAACTGCGCCAACTCGGCCACCAGCGCTGACGACGGAGCGACGGCGAGCTCCGCCTCCACCTTGGCTTCGATCGCGGCAACCCGCCGCTCCTCCCAGTGGGGCGCCCGCGGACTGCCGACGTCGGCGGCGTAGTCGCCTCGCCACAACGCCAGCGCGTCCTGGAGAAGCAGGCGAGCCTCGGAGGGCGGCGCGTCCTCCGCGCGTCGCGTCAAATCGTCGAACCGGATGACGTCGGTGGTCGCGTCGAGCACATACCCTGGCGACCGCGTCGTGATTGCGTCGCCCAGAACCTGTCGAAGCTTGGCGACGTATCCCTGAACGATGTTCGTCGCGGTCGCCGGCACGTCGCCATCCCACAGCCGCTCGATCAGGGCGCGGACGGAAACAACACGACCGACGTTCTCCGCCAACGCGACCAGCACCACACGACGGCCGCGAGCGCCGAGATCGACGTAGGCACCGTCGTCGTCTGATGCGACGACCGGCCCGAGCAGCAGCACCTCGACCACGCCCGCGAGCGTACGCGATCGGTCGTTCGAACAGACCGAGCACGGTGACGAGGAAGGCCCCCGTGTCGCCACTTCCGCGGGCTCCTCAGCTGTGCTCTGCAGCAGCCTCGAGCTCTGCGGCCCACGCGGCGTGGTGCTCCTCGGCCCACGAGATCGAGACCTCTCCGGTGCGCATCCCGCGGCGTGACTCGGGGTCGCGCACGGCGTAGCTGATGTGGCCGATGACGAGCAGGCCGAGGCCGAGTGCGAACCAGTCGTGGACGAAGCTCGCGCCGGTTCGCCAGGACAGCCGGGCGAGGTGCGGGAAGTACATCAGCGTGCCCGTGGCGAGCATGACGACGATCGATCCGGCGCTGACGGCGGCGTTGAGCTTCTGACCGGCGTTGAACTTCCCGACCGGGATCGTGCCGTCGCGACGACGCCGCGACCGCAGCCACTGCCAGTCGGATGGATGGAACCGATCGAGCAGGCGGAGATCCGCGCGGTAGGCGGCCGAGATCAATCCGGCGATGATCGGAACCGGCAACGCGTACCCGGAGTACACGTGGAGGAGTTTGACCAACCGCCGATG